>Ga0098050_1000730_pt1 | contig 11496 bp, 20 predicted proteins | sample 14_taG_FD_77070 | JGI IMG/M metagenome (GOLD analysis project Ga0098050, IMG submission 77070) | Marine viral communities from the Subarctic Pacific Ocean - 14_ETSP_OMZ_AT15311 metaG | ecosystem: Environmental > Aquatic > Marine > Oceanic | place: Pacific Ocean | collected 2015-01-18
CTTACATGTGCCGTCATGCCCCATGATACCAATGAACTGATGTGTCTTTAGCATGAAAGTACGAGCGTTGTCTTCGGCTCGCATTTCAGCGAAGGGGTCGCCGGAAAGAGGCTTCTTAACCTCTACCGGCTCGCTTACTTCAGCCTTAATTTTCTTCTGTGCTTCTGCTGTCTGTCCAAATCCTGCCATACACAATCACCTCATTCAAATTGATTTACTCCTGTATTACCACCAGTCGCTCGCTTTCGGCAACGGCGTGGGTCGCCATAGATACCCATGACGCTAATTTTAGGAGAGATGAGTCCATCACGGTCTTTCATACCGACACGGCCAAAGACGAAGACAGTGGACTTTTCAGCGTAGTCAAAGGCTTCTTCACCCCAACCACTCGTGAACGGGTCACACATCACGCCGACAGCACCAGCAATCCAACAGTCAATATCACCTGCAATGGTGCTTGAAAGTGTCATGTTGTAGTTGAATCCTTCGGGGTCATACTCGCTGTCACGAGGTTCAGTATTCATGCTGTTGATTGTACCCTTCGTGATGATGAGTGGGCCGTATGTAACTTGTCGGCCACCAATTTCGGTGCGTTCTTTTCTTGATTCAAACGCTTCTTCTAATTGGTCTATGTTTACGAACATGTCATGGTCTTCGCTTACCCAGTAGTTCTTCGGTTGAAGAAGTGAACGCATACCTTCGGGTACGAACTCGTCAGTGTAATTAGGAGTGAAGTCATCGTAAGTACCGAGTACTGTCTTGAAGTATTCATTCGCTGTGTCACGAGGTGGTACGACCGAGATTTTACATGGTCGGCCAATGTCGAGATTCATGTCAGCATTGTCGTTTGTCAAGTCCACTTTCCATAGACCGATGTTGGCGTTGTTAAGGAAATCACCTTCTTCACCACCGAGGAAATATGCGTAGCGACCCATGCGAACAGGGGATGATGGTAGCCCCTTGCGAGTAAGGAGACATACCCAATCATCACCTGTCTTGATACCGAATGGTGGGTCTTCGCTTGAACTGTTGGTGAGTGGAGTAAGCCCATCCTTGTTGCGGATGGCCCACACATCACCGTCTTTCTCAAAGACACCAACACGACCCAAACCAATTGCTTCGGCAGGGTCTTTGTTGAAGAGTGCAACATTCGACTTAACGATGTTCTGCAACCTGTCTTTCTTTCTGTCTGCAACGCCAAGGAAACAGCCGACCCATGTGTTTGTATTACTACCGCCACCAGTCTTCTTGCGAGTCTGTACGAAGGCTTGTTCAGCCCAGTCTATCAACAGGTCATCGTCTTCTTCGGCAGGGTTGTCACAACCCCACTCTTCTTTGATGTAGTTGAGATAGTCTTGCTTGACCTCATCAGCCTTCTTGTTCGTTCTTTCTGCGTAAGCAACGATACGCTGTGCCACCCCTTGAGGTAATGCAAGTGTAGCAGGTGCTTCGCTTGTTTCTGTATATTCGTCTTGTTCTGTCCAACTCATTCTATCAACTCATTTTGTTTTTTTAATCTCGCCACCAGCACATCAACATAGGTGTTGTCGTTTCCGGGCCACTCGTTTACCTTCTCCATCATGTCTCCCCATACATAGAGTATGGCAAAGACCGTATCGGGCTTAGTATCGAAGTGTCCTTTGACAGTCCGGTGGAATTGATTCATCATGGCAAATCTACTGCCAAGTGTATTTAAGGAATCTAAAAGTTTCTCTCGTAGTACGAGCCAATCATTAGCGATGAAGTCATTCATCCAATCATCGTCATCATCTACTGCATCGAGGTGGGCGAGTGCATCCGGTGTTTTGGGTAGGCTCTCTAAGTAGTTCACTGCTGAACGAAGGTCGCCACTCTTTAGTTCGACAACTCGCTCATAGTATTCACTCCATTCGGAGGGTGCGCCGCATGACTCAAGGCGAGCGAGGTGCTTCGCACCCTGCTTAGGAGTCACCGGCTTGAAGGCATACATTTGACAACGGCTCTTAATAGCCGGTCTAATTTTGTCGGGATAATTAGCGGTGAGAACGAACAGTACTCGGTCAGCGTACTTCTCCATGATACCCCGTAGAGCATCCTGTGAAGCAGGGGTCAGCCCGCAAGCCTCATCGCAAACAACGACCTTTCTTTGCACTCCTACACCGCTAAGGCGAGCGAAGTGCTTAATCTCATTGCGGATGAAGTCAATGCCTCTATCGTCACTTGCATTCATCCACAGAACATTCATGTCGTTGTTCCACTGACCGAGCATGGTATGTGTAATCGCATTAGCCGCACTTGTTTTACCAGTTCCCGATGGGCCGACCAGTAGGAGTGCTGACGGGTATGAGTCCGTTTCAGCCCAAGCCTTGAAATCTGTAACAAACTCTACATTACCGGCAATCTCTTGCCATGATGTAGGGCGGATTTGCTCATTCCAATTTACCATTGTTCTCAATCCCCATTTCTTTTAGTATTTATATATCATTTGATTCAGTCCTTCGATTTTACCCAATCATTTTCCCATATAGATACGACTTTAAAACCCATTTTAGTGAGCATATTTTCTTTACGGACTGTGTTTTTGTATAGTTCACCAAATGATGTTTTAGTAGATTTGTTAATCGCATCAGCATCATACACATCGGGGTTGCCATGCCAGTAATCACCATTGAACTCGTAAACCGTATTCGTTTCACTACAATACCCGTCAGCCAAGTAATACTTGTCATGCCCCAATTCAATCCTAAACTCCTTTCCATTTTCTGCGTGTTGTATTTTTCTACCACTTTCTTTTGATATTTGTTTTAACCATGATATAGCCCTGTCGGAGTAATTTCTTTTCTCACCACCAGCGATGAATAATTTTTCTTTACCACCTTTCCAAGAGCCAGCCCTTGAAAGGATGACAGAATGACGATAACGGGGATTTTCATTCGCCTCTTCGTAAATAGGTCGGTCATTATACTTGTCCAAATTAACAATGTAGTATTTCGCCATAGCGGGTCTGCAATAGTATTCACTTACACCCTTCTTCTTTTTCATTTCGGGGGGGTAAATGTATGTTATGTGATTCGTTCCCCACACCCATTTCGTAGGCTGTTTTGTATGCTTTCTTCTGTTTAAGCCTCTTGAAGCCTTCTTGGATATTTTCTTAATACCTTTTTTCAAAGTAGGAGTACAGTAAGCCGCAAGTAATTTCACTGCCATAATAATGAGTTCTTGCATTTTGCTGTTATTTTCAATCATACCCTTTGAAAGAGCATAGTTTGTATCGAGTAATTCTTCAACCTTATTTCTACCCGGTCTTGCGGCGTATTCGTATTCTTCTTCTATGTCTTTCATATTGAAGTTTAGAAGTTTTTTTATCTCCTTATCATTGATTACATCGGGTAGTTCATCTATAGTAAACCTCCAATGATTTTGCGACTCAAAGTTATAAATGTTAATCGTTCCTTTCTCATCCCATAACATCACTTTGTCATTTTTAATTTTGAACATTACTCCGTCTTGGAGTAGTTTATTATTCTTAAACATGTAGCGGGGTAGTGATATATTTGTATTGGCGAGTTTAGAGTAGATACTTTTTCTTATTTCAATTTTCCAAAAGTCTTTCTCCAATTCAACAAAATATTGATGGCAAGCATCCCTGTACAAAGCAAGTTTGATGTTATATGTATCATTTTCACCATCCGTATTCAATAACGCATCATCTTGTCTTAAGTAAGTCAAACCTACAACTTTGTATGTTTCATCGCTAATGTCAATCATCATACTTGCATTTTGATGCCTTTTAATCATCGGATGTAAATTAACAAGTTGGCTAAAACTCCACCAACCAAAAATATAAGCATCGTTGTAATCAAAGGCGTTTATGTTTTCCAACAGTGGTTCATCGAACTCATGTTGCATTGGTGGTAAAGTAATGTTTAACGGTATAACTATCGGTTCGGTATTTAGCGTATTAGTGAGAGGGTGTGTTAATAATCTCGTAGTAATGTCTTGATAGTTATAATCACCGTGTCCACCTGTTCTAAACTCACCATTAGGAACTTCAAGTTTCAATTCTAATTCGGGGAGGCAGTTGTCAGTCAAAAGGTCAAACTCGATATTATTTATCCTTATACTATCAAGGTACTTGTCATAATCTCTTTCCATAATTCTCAACCTTCTTTTCTTTTAGCATTTAAATATAATTTAGTTCAGTGAATCGTTGAACTCATCCCACCGTTCTGCCCAGTCATAGAAGTCATTCCATGACGCATCACCCCTCGCAGGAGGCATTGGGTTGGCAAGTACCCATTTAGTGCGCTCGTAGCCCCGTCTGTCGGACAGTAGAGACTCGTAGGGGGTAAGTGCCTCCACCCACGCTTTCACCTCATCCTTGCGCTTTGCACGATACTTCACCGGCAGGTCATTCTCGTCGCACCATAATTGTATGGCGAGTCGTTGATGCTCGTTCATGTTCTTCAACTCTACATACAGTGCTGTCTTGAACCCGAAGCCCCACTTGACCTCGGCTACTGATACCGAGAACCTTACTTTCATAATGATAATACCTAATCCGATGTTCCGCATTGTTTCACTCATTGTCTTCACCTACCAACATGTAGTAATCTACTATCTCATCAATGTCGCCCACTCCCATATCGGAATGCGTACCAGCATATTGTAAGTGCCAGTCCTCGCTTGGACTCCAAGTGTACACCAACGACAGCACCAAGCCATCGGGTATGTCGAATGTAGTGTGAGAGTTATGCGTCGTGATGCCCCGCATTTTCAACGCACCCTCAAGTTCGTAAACCATTTGTTTCATCCTAAAAGTATCGGTATCTATGATGTCCGACCCGTCTTTGAAACCTATGGTAAACTCGTAGCCTATGTTCTTGATGCGCCTCACGGTGAGGGCTTGAGCATAGAGAGTGATAGAGCCGCTTGTCAGCAGGTAGTATTCACCCTCATGGAGTATGACATACCCACTCTTGGGGTATTTTTGTAGGAGAGAGATTGACTCGTTCCATGTAATGTTCATTGGTTCTTCATACTTTGAGTATGAAAGTAATTGATTGACGGTATGGTGTCTCATCGTTCCCACTGCGTTGACCCAAGACCAACACGGTTCGATGTCACCAGTAAGCGGAGTGAACTCTATGTCAACCTCGCCCCGTCTGTTGCGAGCAACACCATCGCTTAGGTGTATCAGCGTAGCACAGTTCGGTACGAACCACCACGCCTCCGGTTCATCACCCATCCATCGTTGTAGCCGCTTGAAGGTAGTAGTGTCTTGAATAACTTCACTGTTAATTTTCCCAAAAGCGATGTCAATTAGTGTTTCAGTAGGTAGATTAGTTTTAGAATTAACAGATAAAACATTACTCCAACGCCTCATTCTATTGCGTAGCATAGTGAGTCGTTCATCCAACGCCCATCTCCACGCTAATTCGGCTTCTTGACTATTCATTAAATGGGCTAATTCAATTATCCATTCATCATTAGGAATAGTATTACGAAACATAGCAGTGATATTATCTAAGGTAAGAGTGCCACCATCGGTGTCGGATGATTCCCATACCAACAACTCGGTGAGTGTAGCACCGTTGGCTACTGCATCCATCTGTTCGATGAATACACCACATTCCTTAGCGAGTTGTACCTTCACTGCTTGGCGTGTCATCGAGAGTCTGTCCTCGCTTGATAGGAAAGCCCACAGTTCATGGGCTTCTTCTCTTGTCAAATCCTCCGTAGTCAAGCGGTAAGGCATTCTTGACATGATGATAGTCGCTCGTGATAACAGCATTACTTCACCTCTACAGCGACATGTATCTCATCATGGCAACCAATCAAGAACTCACACTCAAGCCAACCGCTACCTAATTCATCATGTTCATACCTACCACCAGTACCCTCCTTGAACAGTAAGGTCATAGGGTAGGAGTCCGGTATAGTTCTTTCACTGATAAGTAAATGACACCCACTGTTCAATGCCTTGCGGTACATCACTGCACCTAAGTTGGTGAGCATTTTTGTTATCACTGCATCGAATCCATAGAAGAGTGGTTCACCTTTCAGTGGCCCGTCTTTGAATAACCAAACCCTGTTTCGATGTTGCCACTCCAAGCGATACGCTTGCATTACTTTCACTCCTGTTTTTCTTTAATGCCCGCATGTGGAGGAAACGGTTGAGGGGGTAGAAGTTTTGGTCGAGGGGATGTGTCCTTTCTTCTTTCTTCTTCTTCTGTATTGTCAATGTGTTCAAGCATCTCAATCAATGCCGGTAACATCTCTCGTAGTTGGTCGGGAGTAATTCTTACTCCGTGTCGAGTGTGGACATAACCATCGTCTTCTCTCCGCATTACACGAAGGTCAATCCAGTTTCGACCCAACCATTTAGTCCAAGCAAGACGAACCTTTCCTTTACCTGCCGACCACTTTTGGACTTTAGAATCATCCACCCAGTAATCTCGCTCGGTATTTCGCTTCACTCTTCTTCACTACTCTCAAACAGTTTCGTCTTGATAGAGTATATACCCCACATCCAAGGGGGTACTTTTTCACCATCAACTTCACCGCCAAGAACAACACCAGTTTGAATACCGGCATCAGCCAAGTCTTTCATCTCACCTCGTGTGAGTGCTGAATATCTGTAGCCCTTGTTGTTCCAACGCATGAAGTTCTCATCACCCGCAAGTATGTGGTAGTCATCCGGTTCCATGGGTATGACCGTACCGCATCCGTTACACTTGATATTACATCTCCATAGTTCTATTGATGTGAAATTACCATCCGATACTTCAGCATCAATAGTCTCTACATACTCATCGTGCCGCATACCTAAGTCGTTGTTCGCAAGAGGGTATTCGCATTCGGGACACTTCCATCCCTGTGCTATTGATTGCTTACGCTCATACTCTTCTTGCATTTGCCTTTCGGGTTGAAGAGGTGGTACAAGTTCCTGTACACCATCACCCTCAAGCACCGTGTAATCACATGCCTCCATGAGTTGTTTCAGTTGAGTGTGCATCTCTTTCGATTCGGGGTGGTTGTACATGAACATCAAAGACCATTCGTTATCACCAGTCTTTTTGTATTGTACACCGCTACCATCGGGCGACCATATACCTTCAATGGGTATAGCACCCAAATGTTCTTTCGCCCACGCTATCAATTCTTCATTCGGTTTCCAAGTCATTGTCCTCACCATTAGCCACCAGTAGGCCAAACATTCCACAGCACAACCCTTTGTAAAGGTACTGTCCGTTTTCTAAAAAGTAAACAATACTTTCACTGTGAACCTCTTTACAAGTCGGGCAAGCCAAAGGAATATCCTTTGCCATCATCTCACTTACAACGCATACCCATTCACCGTCGAGTTCTATCTCGTAGTTCGACATGTCGTCTGCTGTCTCCGGTACTACTGTATGTTCGTCATTCATTTAATCCCCTCCAATTCTTCTAAGGTTCCTTTCTCATACACTTCTTCTGCGAGTAGTTCAATAATCAAACTCTTGTCCCACTTCTGCATGTATTCAGTAAGCCATTCGATAGCCTGTTGTCGTGTCAATTTATGATTCAAATACTGTATCAACGATAAACCGTTTGCTTCTAAGTATTCACTCATCTCGTCGTTCACGCCGTCACCTCCACGCATTCAATTTTCAATGACACTGCACTCTCATGCTCGCCCTCCGAGTAGTCATCATTCTCCATCGTGTGTTTTTCATTGTTACAAATCCTTTCAGTCTTGAACTTGAAAGGCCACCAACCGACAGTTTCAACAGTCCTCGTATTACAAAAGTAATAGGTGTAACCATCGTATTTGTTAGTGAATGTATGAAACCATGATGGGTTTTCACACTCTTCACACCAATGCCAGTAGCGTGTCTCTTCATCTATCCATGTTCCCATTATACCGTCACCTCCCTTGTAACGCTCAACGCTTCTTGTTCGACAGTATATCTAACTGCTTCGTCGTAAGCCGCCTTGAGAGGCCAACCCTTCTTGAGTAGGTCAATGTAATACGCCCTGTGCATAGCCCAATTAAAACCGATATTCACGCCGTCACCTCCACGCCATCGGGATGATAGATACAAGCGTCATTTCTTTCATTCCACCAACCGCATACAGGACAAGGTGTTTCTTTACTCATGCCGTCACCTCCACGCCTCGCCACCAGTGGGGGGCAGGTGTTCCCTTCTCCCACTTGGCGAACTGCTTGCTGTGGTAGTAGGCTTGGTATGCTTTGACTGCATCACTACCCGCCGCATGTGATACGATGTATTTGTCTTTGTCAATAGGCATCGTTGGTGTAGAGTGTTTAGGTCTATACTCATCGGGCATAGCCAGTGCGAATGGTGTGAGAGGCATAGGCTCAACCCTGTTCGGGTTCAGCGTCATTTCTAAAGCACTCATGTCTATGATAGGGTCATGGCAAGCATGACGCTTACCGAATCGTTTTCTGTATTCTTCACACAGTGCTACTGCATGGTGAACCAACCAATTGAAATTACCTTCACAGTCTCCGGCCCACACTGTGCATGGGTGATGCTTGTAGCCACCCTTGTAGGGCTTGCCCGCTTTGGTGAGTGGCATATCCTCATCAGTAGCACCATGTCGGCGCAGGGCTGATGCCATCATCTGTGCGGCCTCCACGCACATTTTCGGCACATGCTTGTCGCAGTGCATCTGTGCGGCAGTAATAGGGTTGGTGTCAAGTATGAATATGTTCATTGGTAGCCATCTCCTTCTTTGTTATCGAGTTGAGGGTGATACCAGTATAGTTCGTCTTCGTACAAATCCCACCATCCATCATCTCCTTTCCATAGATATTTTCTTACTGCCAACAAGTGCGGCCCATCATTGTTTACGCCCGACATTTCTTCTTTGATTTCTTTGTCGGCTTGTCGCTTGTTACGGTCGCCGTCAACATCCTGCCCCATACATTCCTCCGCTACTTCATTTCCGAAATACATTATATATTCTGTTCTTCTTTTCATTTGTTTCATCTCCATTTTTCTTTTCTTTTAGTATTTATATATCATTTAATTCAGTCTTGTTTATCTCTCCCTATCAAAAACATCCTTGCTTCAACGGACTTCGTGATGCATGGGTCGCACACATTGTACTTACCGCATCGAAGTCCTTTCGCTTCTGCCTGTTCCTCTAAGCACATGTCGCACTTCATTCTTCTTCACCATCTTTGAGTAGTACACCACTGAATGGCGTACTTTTTGAATAAAATAATATATCACCGACTTTGTATTTACAGTCATTTGTCATTGTTATTTTCAAACATATACCGTGTTCATCAACACTTAGTAACATGCCCTCTTTACGGACTGTACTTCTTGGATGTAACCAAAATCTCCTACCAATTAGTGTGTCAATCATTCTTCTTCACCGCCTTCTCTAAACTCCAACCACACATCGGAAAACTGCTCGCTTTCTAATACATGTTTTGAGAACTTTTCTATACCGCACACTCGGCATGTATGTATAATACCTATTGCATCACTATTCATTAAGAGTCTATCTTTCTCAACCCAGTTATGCATGTCATCAGCACACACCATAGCGGAGTAACCTGTGTCACGCCACTTCTGTAATCGTTTCATCTGTGATTCAAGAGCAAGCATTTGCTCTCGTATGTTTTGTTCTATCTGTTTTTCTTTCATTGTTTTCACTTTCCTTTTCTTTTAGTATTTATATATCATTTAGGCTGTCGCCCCGCCGATGTATTTGAACTGTAATACATGCCCTGTTCTAATAGTTGAGAACTGCGGATGTAACTTCATCCACATACATACTCTTGCTGTATGTGGTGTTCTTGAATGACCTGCACCAACAAGTAAACCTGTCATCTGTCTCGCAGTAAACATAGGATTTCCTGTATGATACACTGTCCTTTGGGCTATCTCACTCATGCGTCGTTGTGTAGTTTGTTTCAGTGTGTTACCTTTCATTCTTCTTCACCTGTCCAAACCTTTCCGCCGTGGCTACCTGTAGAAGTCCAAGCAAACCTTTTCGTGTCTGTCAAAAAGAAATCAGCATATTCGGGATATTTCTTTATTATGTCCACTACTTTACTATACCATGCTTTTTTCCAATCACCGTATGCACCAGTTTGTGTAACACCACTATGCGCCATACTGAAATATGCTCGGATAATAATATCAATCTCGCCTTTCGTTATCATTCTTCTTCACCCCACATCAAACTCTCGTGAAACACTCGCCGGTCTTTCATTATCGTTTTCCATTCCACCGCCATGCGTGGTCGGATTTTGTTGAGTAGCGTACATGCTTCACGATGACTCTTGCCAGTATTACGAAGGATAACATATGCTACACCACCAGTCCGGTCACGCCCATGAATACAATGAAGCAACACATCCTTTCCCTGTGAAAGTAATATCTCCACCAAGTCAATTGCATTCCGCCACTTTAATTCACTGTCATGGAATGCACGAAAGTAACTGTGATAGGATTTATTCACACTCCCTTCGGGGTACTGTGGTTCATACCTACACAGCGTTACCACTTCGTGATAACCTCGCAGTGTGTCTCTAAAGTCGTCAAGCCCGCACAGTGTAAGTGTGCCACCACCGATAGGTAGGGGCATGTTTGTTCCGTGTGATACCATTTTAATTTTCTTCATTCACTCACCATCGCTGTAAGTTGGGCAGGTTTTCTACGAAGTTGTTGAGCAACAGCATTGTATTGCTCATCGTTACCCGTCTGCATCTGCTTAAACATCTCGTGAGGTGGCATGTAATTCTCAATCACAGCAACACCATCTACTGACATATCTATTCCGTGTCGTTTCACACCAAAAGTCACAGACGGTACGGTGACATCGAAATCCTTTGTCACGGTACGGTGTCTTGATGTACCATCGAAGGTAACTAAATCAATTTGGTTGAGTGAATCCACATATGCTTGCGCCGCTTCTTCGGTGAAAAACATGTACGGTAGAGATGTTGTTTCATGATACACACGAGAGATATTGTAATCAATTGAGTAAGGAACTTTTACATACACACTCCACCAAGAAACTCTTTCAACAGGTTTCCAGTCGTGGTCGTTAATCTCCATACCGTATGACATGGTGGTGTTACCTTTCGTGTATTCCCAACCGTTCACTACATCACCCAACTTGCGTTGCTTGGCGTTGGATGCAAGGATGCGTGTACGAATGTTCTGTAACCAATCCCATGCTGTCCACTCAAACATACGCCCTCGGCCCGATGATACTTGACGGACTGTATCACGCTTCTCCATACGAGTCAACGACTTGTTAATCAACTTGAGAACTTCTTTGTCGTTCACTTCATCAATGAGCCTACGCTTATGGTCTTCAAACTTGATAGTGATGCCTGTGCAATTGCTCTTATGTAAATGCACCTTACCTCTTTCATAATTACTTACGGGGTAGTTCTCGTTCAATTCGGGTAGTCCATCCATGAACACCCAGTGTCGCTCATACCTACTTGTGTTCGGATGGTGACGCTCACAGTAATGCTCA
>Ga0098050_1000734_pt1 | contig 11476 bp, 11 predicted proteins | sample 14_taG_FD_77070 | JGI IMG/M metagenome (GOLD analysis project Ga0098050, IMG submission 77070) | Marine viral communities from the Subarctic Pacific Ocean - 14_ETSP_OMZ_AT15311 metaG | ecosystem: Environmental > Aquatic > Marine > Oceanic | place: Pacific Ocean | collected 2015-01-18
GTATGCGTTCCATTCGGTTGATGGATTTTGCAAGGCCGGAAGCTATGTCGGCAACGGTGAAAATTCACCAAACGGCACCTATGTATACACCGGATTTCGTCCGGCCTTCGTGATGGTGAAAGATAGTACCGATACGGGTAACTGGATCATTATAGATAACAAAAGAGCAGAACCCTACAACATTGATACAGCTAGGATCTATGCTAATGACTCTGCTGCAGAAGTGGCTGTAAACACAAATCGCTATATGGAGTTGTTTTCCAATGGGTTTAGGGTACACGGGAACAACGCCTCATCGGTGGGCAACAAGTGGAACGAAAATGGCGATACACACATCTACCTCGCCTTTGCCGAAGCCCCATTTAAATACGCCAACGCACGATAGGAGATAAGACGATGGCATGGAAACATGGACTACAAACCTTAAAGCCGGGAAAGGCTTGGACAGACACGGAAGGTCGGTTGCATTCAAAAGTGTGGATGCGCTACTCTGACGCAACAAAAACACGTTACAATATCGTGTGGGAAGAGCCACCTGCAAGTGCAGCACCCTTTGACAACCGCTTTTACTGGGGTCGCCAAGCAGATGGCACCTTGATACCACGTTCTCTTAGCGACATCAATGAAGTCGATGAAGATGACAATCCTATATTAGACGAAGATGGCAATCAAGTTGTTACGCTTGGCCTCAAGTCTATTCACAAAGCACAAACAAAAGAACAGGCGGGTAGCTTGCTTGCACCAACCGACTGGCACGTTGTTAAAGCAGCAGAGGTGTCTTCATACACTGTGCCTAGTGCAATCACAACATACCGGGCAGCAGTACGTACAGCAAGCAATACAATAGAAACTGCCATTGACAATGCCGCAGACTTGGATGCTTTCATTGCACTGTTTGACATACCTGTAGATGACAACGGTGATCCAACTGGCAATGCACCAATTAACGACTGGCCTGACGGGATTTAATCATGGAAATGACAAACCTCATAGACATACTTATCGGTTTAGTTGTAGCTGGTCTTGCATGGTTTTTGTCTGACCAAAATAAAGAGCAGAAGCGGTTAAACATCTTGATAAACAAAACACGTGAAGAGTACGCTACACGTATGGAACTTCGTGATGATATGAGGCAGGTTATGGAAGCACTACATCGTGTAGAAGATAAACTAGATAAAGTATTGAGTAGGGAACTGTAAAATGGCAATGTTTAAAGCATTTAAACCTAGTGGCATGGAGAAGATAGCACGGTCTATGGGCTATCAAGGTAATATGCAGGGATTTCAAGACTTCCTTGCACAAGACCCTATGAAACAACAAAAGATGAATGATTACACAAACAAAGCTATGCAGATGGCTAAAGGTGGTGTAGTTAAGAAGTTTCAGACAGGTGGGTCAGTGCAACCTATGGCTGTATCAGAAGGTCCGGGTATTGCTCAAGAAACAGTCAATCGCATATACGATCCTACATTGCCGACAGGCGGTGTTACTACGCCACAACTAACACAGTATGATACTGGACAAGAAGTGCAGCCCGGAATAGGCACAGTCACTGGACAAGTCGGTGTAGGAACTAACTTAGCAACAGCATATACAGCAGGTATGCATCAGCCTACTCAAGCTAATTTAATGCAAGCAGATACTGCTACTGCTAATGTAGATGCTGCTGTAACAGCTACTCAAGCTGCACAATCAAATCCGCAAGACCCACGCACACAAGTAACTGCCGCACAGCAAACTGCTTCATCTGTAGGTAACTTGCAAGCAGCACAGGGCAATGCAATACTTATTAACAATCCTGTACAGCGTCAGATACAACAAGGCGAACTGATTAGTGGCACAGGTGTTGATGCTACCAAAGCTGCACAGGTAACTGCGCAGACAGATGCTGCTGCTGCACAGGCTAACCCTTCAGCACAAACTATGGTGGCTACACAACTTGATGGTTTGATGCAGCAGTTTCAAGGCGGTGCTACACCAGCATGGGCTGCAGGGGCTATGAGGGCTGCTACATCGGCTATGGCTTCTCGTGGGCTAGGTGCATCATCTCTTGCTGGTCAGGCGGTTGTACAGGCTGCTATGGAGTCTGCAATGCCTATTGCAATGGCGGATGCACAGACAGTAGCCAAGTTTGAATCACAGAACCTATCTAATAGACAGCAATCAGCAATGCTGGCTGCAGAGCAACGTGCTAGGTTCATGGGCCAAGAGTTTGACCAAGCCTTTCAAACAAAGGTAATGAACGCTAGTAAGATTAGTGACATTGCTAACCAGAACTTTACAGCAGAGCAGCAAGTACAGCTAGAAAACTCACGTGCTGCTAATACAATGAACCTGCAGAACTTGTCTAACTCACAGGCTCTTGTAATGGCTGAAGCCTCTGCGCTTGCACAGTTAGATACAGCTAATCTAAGCAATCGCCAACAAGCAGCAGTTCAAAATGCACAGAACTTTCTGCAGGTTGATATGGCTAACTTGTCTAATCGGCAGCAAACTGAACTGTTCAAAGCACAGCAGCGTGTACAGGCAATGTTTACAGATCAAGCTGCAGAGAATGCTGCAAGACAATTCAACGCTGGTTCACAAAATCAAGTTGACCAATTCTTTGCAAGCCTTGCATCCCAAACTTCACAGTTTAATGCAACACAACAAAATGCACAGTCACAGTTTAATGCGGGTCAAGCTAATACTATTGAGCGTTTTAATGCAGAGTTAAATAATCAACGTGACCAGTTCAATGCTCAGAACCAGCTTGTAATTGCACAAAGCAATGCACAGTGGCGTAGACAAATTGCTACTGCAGATACAGCAGCTATCAATCGTGCTAACGAACTTAATGCTTCAGCAGTACTGGATATTAGTAAGCAAGCATACAGCAACTTATGGAACTACTATTCTGATACAATGGAGTGGGCGTGGACATCTGCTGAAAACCAAATTGATAGAAACAATGCACTAGCTATTGCTGAACTGGATGCTAAGACACGTAGTACAATTGCTAATGAGCAATCGTCTGGTGCTGCAGGTAATGCTATCGGTAGCTTGATTGGAACACTTGGTAGTGCATGGATTATGTCTTGTTGGGTTGCTCGTGAAGTATATGGCTCTGAGAATGTTCAGTGGTTTATTTTCCGTACATGGTTACAGTATGATGCACCAAAATGGTTTAAAAAATTATACATGACACACGGTGAAAATTATGCTAAACTAATAGCTAAAGTACCGCCATTAAAATGGGCAACTAAGAAACTTATGGATATGGTAGTAGAAAAAAAGAAGGAGAAGCATAATGTCTCGTGCGCTTACTGATATAGTTAAAGCATATTACAATATGGATATTGAAAATATGCCTAGCGATAAGCCCGAAAAACCTACAGGTGGATTGCTATCTAAAACAACCGCAGGTAACAAGATGAGTAAAGGTTTAGACTTATCTAATCCAGCAGTTCGTGTAGCAAAACAAATGCAAGTTATACGTAAACACAGGGATGAAATTAAAAATGGCTGAAGAACTATTTGATGCTCCTATTCCCGGTATGTCTTTAACACATGAGTTAGGGGCAAGACCTTGGCAACAACCATCACAGTTTTCTACTGTAGATGAAGCCATTGAGTATTATATGGCAAGCATGACAACAGAAGAGTTTATGGATCAGATTATTGAAGTGTTAGAATTAGGAGTTCCTGTAACCTCTATTGCTAATAGTATGCAACTGTCTAGCGTTATGGAAGGTAAACATACTGTAGATGTAGGTATGCTTGTAGTGCCAATACTTATGGAATTAATTATGTTGTTAGGTGATAGTGCGGGTATTGACTATGAAACAGGTTTAACTAATCCTGATAAAGGTAAGCCACGTAATTCAGCGTTAGCTAAATACGCAATGGAATATAAAAAGAAACTAAATAAAGTAGATACTGAAGAGTTAAAGAAAGACGAAGAGTCTGATATAGAAGAACCTAAAGGTTTAATGGTGAGGAAGAAATAATGGGATTATTTAGCGGCAGTTTTGGTAGAGGTCTTTTAACTGGTTTTGCATCTAGTGTCGATAAATCTATGCAGGACGCTTTAGAAAGACGCAATAGTGAACTTAGTGAAGCACGTAAGTATATAAAAACTAGAAACGCTGCGAAAGAAGATGCCTATCAAGCAAGAAAGTTAAAAGTTGACCAAGAAAATAAAGAAGCCTTTGAACTACTTGCGACAGAGTTGGGTGGAGATGTTGACTTTGCAGCAGCAGCCTTTGAAAGATTAGGTAATGCAGAAAAGGTAAAGGCATATTTAGCTAATGTTGATAAAACAAGAGCAGGTTTACAGGCGGGAGAAAAATACGATGCAGCGGCTGATTTTGAAGGTTATGTCAGAGGTGAAGCACCTATTACTCAATCTGCTTTTCTCGCAAGTAAATCTCCTGAAGCACCCGATCTTACAGTAAGTTCGTCTATGTTTGAAGTAGATGACCCTATTGGAAGACTGTTTGGTAAAGAAGGACAAGCCGCAAAAAGAGCAGCAGATAGGATGAATGCAAGCGTAGCCAGCACTGCATCTGCTGCACGGCCTTCTCTTACAGGCATGGGTACAGTCAGCGGTTTAGACTTTACTAGGCAGGTTGCTGCGCAAGAAGCTGGGGTTGCCGCTACTGAACGTGAAAGAGACACACAACGATTTGATATGGAAGTAGGTGCGTTTGACCAAAATACTAAACGCATTGACCAAGCTATGGAGATTGCTGAAGCCGCTGAAGCACGTGCTGATAGAAAAGAAGCTACGGATGCTGACCAACGTGCTAGAGACAACGCCCGTCAAGACGTAGCAGACTTACAGAGGCAGCAGCAACTAGAACGTGAAGCTGAAAATCATATCTTGAGTAAAAGAGCAGCAGAGCAAGGTATTACTCTAAATGAGTTGAAAATACAGAAAGAAAAATCTCCACCAGAGTTTAAAGACTTTGAGGAAATGTTTGTGTATGCTGAACAGAAGTTGGCTCAAGGCGGTCTTACACCACAACAACGTAATGATTTTGATGCACTAAGACAAAGTGCGATTGATGGTACACAAGCGTGGAAAGAAGCTAACCCAGAGGCCGCAGATGATAGCCAGTTCTCCCCACAAAGTGTAAACGCTGTATTTAATGCGCAAATTAAAAGAACTATGGGTAAAGCAGGATTATATGATGGTGTAGCAGATAAAGTTAAACAGATAACAGAAGGTAATGCCGAATCTTATTTTGATAACTTTAATCAGGCTATAAATGCCGTAGAAACTACGTATGGTACAAGTGACGCAACTATGCGTAATGCAATAGCTGCGCAAGAAAATGTACTTGCACAAGATGTAAGGTCATTTATTGATAAACAGTTGGCTATACCTGCACAAAAAACCAAGCGGTTAAAAGTATTTGATGGTTCCCCGGATAAATTGATAGATAATGCCTATACTGCTAACGCTTATTCAAAGGGAGACATTGTGCAGTATAACGATGATGGCGTTACTAAATACGCTATATGGACTGGTAGAGATTTATATGACGGAGACTACTAATGTCTTCTTTACGAGAACAACTAAAACTAAAGAGGCAGCAGTCTTTTACTGATGATGCTTTATCATCTGCTATTCAGGATGATGACGAAGAAGGTCAAAGTCTTAAAGATAAACTAAAGGCTAGGAGACTACAGGCAGCACAAGCAGAACAAGATGAAGTTGTGACTGCCCCCGACACTACTGTAGTATCTTTAAAAGACAGACTAAAAGCTAGACGACAGGGGCAGCAATTAGATACTGCTGTCTCAACAGAGCCTGTAGATACAGGTGAAGTACCTGAAGGTTTTAAGGCTGTTCCTCAAGTACCTACTGGTGATGCACCAGAGGACTATCTCCCCAAACTAGAACCCATTGATGAGCCTACACCAACAGTGTCAGAACAAACTGACTCTGCGTTTAACTATGCCCGTACTGCAAAAACAGCAGAGGAACTTAGTAATATTGGCAGTGTAATACCAGAAAACTTTATAGAGGAATCTATAGCAGAACCACTTCAACCTATTGTAGAATGGATTGGTAAAGCAGCAGGTAAAGACATTAGAAATCTAGCTGTAGCTATGGAAGCTGTGTCTGACACTACTGCTAATGTTGGGGTAGCCTTAACTAAAGGATTAAAAGCTGTCGGAGTTGACGTACCTTTTGAGGACAGAGTAGGCGGTGAGAAGTTTGCTGGTGATATGGGTATGATGTTAGAAATGATGGAGAATATGGTTCCGGGTGGCTCAGCAGCTATGCGTCCCGTAAGAAAACTATTTAGAGAAGCCAAGCAGACAGCCAAGTTAAAAGCAAAGGGTGAGAAAGCCCGTGCTAAACTACTTGACCGTAAGATGAACATCAACAAGGCCAAGGAAGCCACAGCAGAAGAGATAGCAACTAAGACGGCACGGGCTGAACAAGTTGCGGCAGAGAACGTAGATTTAAAGAATGAACTTATTGTAGGCTTTGAGGAACAGACAGGCAAGACTATCTCAACTGTAGTAGATGGTGTGCGTGTAGTTGATAATGACCTAGCACGTAAAGCAGGTAGAGAAACTGCTAGAGAAATAGAATTTAAAGACAGGAAAACATCGGCAGGTGATGTTATCACATCAGGCAAAGATGTTGAAGTTGCAGACGATGACACAGCTAGACTTTTGTTTAATTTGCAAGGGGAAAGCGATTCTATTGTAGCACCTATACTGAAGCCAGAAAAGTTAGATGGCTTAGTTGCTGCGGCATCAGACCTAAAGACTAAGTATCCTACAGCTTTTGATAATGATAAGACTGTAATAGATAATCTACTTGACCTGACTATCAACAAAGAACTGATAGCTGGTGACGAACTCATCGACACACTGAACAAGTACAATGTATCCTTTGAGGATTACATCCTTACTGTCGTAGGCTCTGGCTCAGAGGCAGGTAAGGTACTCAACAAGCTGTCTCAGATTAAACGTGCAAGGCCACTCAATGAGATGCAAGACTTGCAACGTGCTGCTACACAGGCACGTCAGGGTAACATACGTAATAACATCATGCGCTTAGAAGGTATACGCCGTGGTGGTCTGGTGTCTCAGCTTGCTACTGCTGCACGTAACCTGCAGTCTGCTGGTATTCGTTCACCTATGGATTCACTAGGTAACGTAATGGACACTGCCCTGTATAACATGGGTGAAGCAAAAGGTGTGGGTGGTAAGGCTGCTGCTGGTGCTAAGTCTATACTGAGTAGGGAAAACTGGAAGGATAGCTTTGCCAACATGAAGTATATGTTTGGCCCTGAAAGCAGACTAGATGCCAAAGAGTATGTTGACTTTATCTTAGACAGACCTGAACTAGCCAAGCAGTTTGACCTTATGTTCAATCAGCTTAATGAACTTCAGCAAGCAACAGGCCGTGGACAAGCTACAACTACACTAGGCAAAGGTGTGGATAATGTGCTAACCGAATTAGAAGATGGTGTTAGTGTACTCAACAGTGCTAACCGCTGGCAGGAATACCTTGTACGTAGGGGTGCATTCCTTGGTGAACTAGAACGCCTAGTAAAGCGTGAGTATAAGATTGATTTAATTGACACGTTGAACGATGGCAAGATTAAAGACTTGCTGAATGACTCAACTACTGTACGACCTAAAGGTGCTAGGTCATTCAATGAACTGGTAGCTGATGCTACTAACAATGCACTAGATGTAACCTATGCAAAGCAGCCTGACATTGGTGTGTTCAGAGAAGCTACATCATTCATTACTCGTAATGGTTTGACTGTTGTAATGCCATTTCCACGCTTTATGTTTAACTCAATGGAGTTGATGGGTAACTATGCGGGTGGTGCATCTATACCCTTGACAAAAAAGATTATGGGTCAAATACCTAAAGGCACTAAACTATCCGCTAAAGATAGACAACGTATATCACGTAACCTAGTAGGTATAGGTGCGGTTGGTGCAGCTTACATGGCTCGTAGTGGTGAGGATGCACCTGCAGATTATAAAGAGATTAATGTAGGTGATGGTACAGTGATGGATACTACACCACAGTTTCCGCTACGTCAGATGCTGTACTTAGGTGAAGCAACTAAGCGTATAAAGGATGGTACGTTTGATGACTTTTGGAATGGTAAAGAGTTTGCAGAAACATTCTTGGGTACTAATATACGTGTAGGTGTAGGTAATAGCCTTGTAGATGAAGTGGTACAGCTTGCAGGTGACTCTGACTTAACTAGAGATGAAGTTGCAGCAAGGCGAGTAGGCCGTATGCTAGGTAACTATTTGTCTACTTGGGCTGTGCCGTTTGCACAGATAATTGACAGTGAACGTGCGCTAGGTATACGGGGTGAAACATACAAGGATGTAGCACAAGACCCTACACTAGAGTTTGGTTCTACATTTGGGAAGGAAGTTAAAAGACCTTTTGATGCTCGTGGTTTTACAACGTCGCCAAAAGAAGAAGCAGACTTTCCTAATCGTGAACGTCTATTCCAAGACGAATCAAGTAGAGTAGCTTCAGCATTAAAGGTTGGGTTAGGGCTTACCTTGAGAACACAAGATAGTGAAGAGGGTGAATATATTAAACGCCTTGGCTTAACTGAGTTTGAGTTGGGCAGCACATCTAAAGTACCTAGTGTACGTAGATTTGAGAATGAACAACTACGTAGCATTATACCCGGCATTGTGTCTGCTGCACAGGCTTATGAAGAGGCATCTCGTGAGACATATAAAAGTAATACAGAACTACAGAAAGAAATGACTGAGCAAGAGTTTGTTAACAGTCGTATCAGACCGTTAATAAAGTCTCAAATCAGAGCAGCTAAACAAGAGTTAACTGATGGTAACACAATTAACTCAGAAGCACCTGCTTACATTGAGGCAATGACTGCATACCGTAGGCTACCAAAGGATATACGTAAAAATGCGGCATCAGAGTTTTTGTTAAGTCGGGGTAGACCTGCTGATGGTGCTAGTGTGGAAGACTTATTTGCCCTTGCTGAGTATGGTAAAGCATTAAAGGCGGCGTACAGATAAAAAAAAAAACAGGGGAATCAAATCCCCTGCTCCTTTACTAATACATGCAACAAATACATATATAGCATTGCTACAATACCTAATAGTATCATCGGTTATCCCCATCACCCTGTAGGCGATTCCTAGCTTTCCTATCAGCCAGTTTTTCAAGATTATCTTCCATGACTTTGCCAAGGTTTACTCCTAACTCTTTTGACAGCACAGCAATATACCAACATACATCACCTAACTCCTTTGTAATCTCTGCACGTTTAGCGGGGTTATCGCCATCACGTATTAGCTTCTTAGCCTTGTTAGCAATCTCACCTGCCTCACCTGTCAGTCCTAACGTCAAGTACGCTAGGGCTGTTTCTTTTGGGAAAATGGCTGTAGTACATGCTTTACTTTGGTATTCTGATGCTGTTATGCCACTCATTTGTTTCTCCTTCATCCACTGTTTAGCTTCTTGCTCTAGCTTCATTTGTCTGTACCTTGTTTAGCTGCTCATAGTAGGCATCATTCCAACCACGCTGCCACTCACGTGCTTGCATAGTATGGGTGTCCATATTAGGGCGATGCTCTAGGTATACGCCCTTCTTATTAAACCTACCACCATGCTTAAATGCTTCATACCCCCACTGGTATTGAATACGCAGTGGAGCATCGTACTTACTTAATCCATTACGCCGCATCTACTAACTCCTTTTTGAACTCGTTGAACAGTGTCTTTGTTTGATGGTTGAATATCTTGATAGCTTTTACATTATCAATCTTAAACCATTCACCCTTACGTTCATCGGCAAAGTGCTGGAATATCTTATGCATCTCAGCTTCTTTACTGTGTCTATTGTCTGTCTCAAGACGGGCGATAATACGGTAGTCACGGAATGGTGAGGATGTTTGGTATCCGTTACAACGGTCATCAGCATTGACTGCCTTACCTACCTTTACCCATCCTAGCCATGCGTCATTGACAATGGCGTACACTTCCCCTTCTTTTGTAGATTCAATCTGTTCATGCGACCATGCGTCATCCAGTGACTTGTATCTACCTGCCTTCCACAAAGGATGAGATCGTGGGATATACTTACCATTGACCCACATACGCCGTGAGTTCTTAGTCTGGTACTGCTCTAATCTTTCTCGCTTACCATCACTAGGTATGTACCACCACTCACCATCTTCATAAATAGTTTTAGCTGTTGTCAGTACGCTTTTCGTCATTGGATTTCTCCTTCTCTTTTTGTTTCAACCATTCTTCTCTGCTTGGGTGGTGGGCAGGTGGGTTATGTTGCACCCACCCGTCACCTGTCTTCCATACTACACTCATGCTGCGTTCAAGTCAACTACTTCACAGACGCCAGCAGTACAAGCTAACTCACGTCCACCTGATGTAGTATCTTCTTTCTCAAACTCCTGCAGCATAGACCAGTCTACGTTATTTGGCATCTTAGCTGCCCACTCTTTGTAGGTGTCAGCATCAATGTCCTGATAAGGTGCTTGCTGATATGTATGCTCACTGAATGGCAGGAAGCTGATACCACTGACCTCATCGAAGTGTTCGTAGACCCATGCACCTACAGCCATCCACTCATTCTCTTTTACTGAGATAGTGACTGATGGTTTGTGTTCGCACCAGTGACGCTGATAAGTCAGCCACAGTTCAAGCTGTTCGATGGCTGTCATACCTGTACGTGTCACTGCGTTCTTGGGTGACTTCATGGGAAAGCTAAACACTGTCGTTGAGTCGGGCTTCATTACGTCAGGTTCAGCAGGTATGTCCTGTGAAATCAAGAACTGTGTCAATGGGTCTTTGTTATCCCCACGGACAGTACGAATGTAGTATGGGTTGTGTCTAGCATGAATGCCACTAGCACTATCTACAAGCTGCGATACCGTACCACTAGGCTTGACACAAGTGATAGCAGCAGACTGCTCAATGCCAAGTTCAAATGCCATAGCTGCATTAGCTTCAATGGCAGTAACACGTAGCATCTCAAGTGTATCTGCTACTTGCTTGCCCTTGTGTAGTTCAGCACAATCCATGATGCCTGTCAGGGATACACCAAGCAAGCGTTCCTGTTCTGTGTTCTGTTGCCAAATCTTACGTAGGTAACGAAAGTTTGTCAGTGTAGACTGGAATGTACCCAGAATAGTGGCAAGACGTACCTTCTCTTTCAGAGACACAAGAGTGTCAGTTTCACGTGCAACAACCTCTGACAGATTACAGAACTGGTAAGGACGTAGGATAATCTCAGAACAAGGGTTGCAGCCAAAGTCATGGTCTGTCTCACGTCTGCCGTTCTTAGCTGCTTGCTTGATAGCTGACTGCCTGTTAAAGATGCCACGCTCACCCGACTTACTATCATACAACGATAGCCACTCACGCATGAATGTACCCATCTCAGGTTTAGTCTTGTATGCGACAGAGTTATTAGCCAGCGCACGTTGACCTTCA
>Ga0098050_1000740_pt1 | contig 11445 bp, 17 predicted proteins | sample 14_taG_FD_77070 | JGI IMG/M metagenome (GOLD analysis project Ga0098050, IMG submission 77070) | Marine viral communities from the Subarctic Pacific Ocean - 14_ETSP_OMZ_AT15311 metaG | ecosystem: Environmental > Aquatic > Marine > Oceanic | place: Pacific Ocean | collected 2015-01-18
ACAGATGAAATCTCTGCAGGCTGTGTAAAAATAACAAGTATATCATCAAACGCTTCTGTTGATGCAGGAGAATATTTTGTAACTGAGCCAGAAACAGACTGGCCTCAAAGCCAATTTCCAACTAGCGAAATAAGATGTTCATTAATGTTGGAAAATGGTGTATATATATTTACAATACCTGATGGAGGTGAATACGCATAATGGCAACTCCTGGAGTAAATATAGCTAATGGTAATCCTGTAGTTCCTGAAGGAGAATTCTGGCACCATCCTGTACATATACATAGACACAGATATCAAGGTGTGTATAATAATGGAGATGATGCTTTTTATGGTTCAGTAATATCTGCAGACACTAAGTTTTGGAGAAGAGGCTCAGGTACAGGTTTTTTACAAACATTTGCAGAGATAAATAGTGGCATTGCAATAAATTCAAATATACAAGCTCCTAGTATACCTATACCAGATTCAGATTGTGCAACGCATTCATTACATACAAAAAGAATATATGATGTTTCAGTAAATTTTGATGAGGTCGATTCAATAAACTTTTTATCTCCTTCTAATAAAGATGCTTACTTTTTATGGAAAGAGTTTCCTGAAACATCGCCTCTTACTACATCTTCAAGGTTTCAGTATGTAGGTGGAATACTTACAAAGTTTTACGATGACTTTAACTGGTTTGATTTTCATACAGGAAGTAATGTGTACCCTCAATATCATTTAGGATTTAATCATGGAGATTCTAAAAAAGGTATGATTTTCACAACAGCTTCTAGTTTAAATAATATAAACTATTGGAATGACCCTTTATCTACAGGAGATTATACAGAGCAGTTTGCTGTAGGTCTTAATAGACACTATGGTTTTTGGTTAACAGCTAGTAAGGTAAGCACAGGAATAATAGATATAACTTCTAGTTTTGGAAATGAAGACCAGTTTTATGGAGCTACAGAAGGTTTGGCTAATATACACATAGCATCAATACAAAGAGACTCGTCACCAACGTTTGCATCACCAGCTCCAGGAGGATTTACACAGCAGCAATATTATAGTTCAAGCATATTTACAGATATTAGAGCTTGGGATATAACAGGTTCACAAGGAGGCCATACATTCTATCACGATGCATTTACTCAGAACACTGTAATGTGGAAAGGAGTAAGACAAGATGATAGAATTGCAACTCCACCATTCAGTCAATCTTTATTAGGTTTAGAGCTTGGCAGATCGTATGACAACACTTGGACAGGAAGCGATACTACACGATATTTTAATGATGTTGAAATTGAAAACAGTCCTAAAAGAAGAATAAGAGGAACGCTTTCGGGTAAATACGATTATTGGTTTAAATTTGCAGGTACTCAACCTGTTATGGTTAAACGACCTACCTGTCAGTGCACAGAATTTATAGATTTTTTTAATGTACCTTATCAATCTGTAAAAAGTATATCGAAACCTTTGCGTAGCCTTGATTATTATAGGCTTACATTTACAGACGGATATACATTTACAGCAGGAGGATTATTAAGACTTTTTACATTTAATCCTTTACATATATCTGCTACTCAATCACTTATAGGTTATCCTAACTCATCACAATGGCCTCACAGTCTTACTACTAGAACACCTGTAGAATTATTTAATAGTTCTAGTGACTTTATAAACGCAAACGATGTAGGCTTTATTAAGTGTGCAGATTTAATACCTGGAACAACACAACTTTCAGGTTATACAACACTGGCATCAATAGAAAAATTTGATGTACCTGAGCTTTCAAGTAGCCTAAGACCATATTATTGGAATGAAACGCTAGGTGAAAAACACTTTGACATTAATGCGACATCTTCATGTCCTACAAGCAGTACTACACACCACGACTTTTTTCCTCATATGACAAGAGTTCATACAAACATGGGAGAATTTACATCTTCTGCAGAAAAAAGTCATATAGACGGTGTGATAATGATAGAAAACGGATTATATGTTGGATTTGAATCACATAGACATATTACATTCGATACTATATCTGCAGTTGCTAATACAGGATGCTCAGGAGCTCCAAATGGAACAATAGATGTTACAACAAATGGAGGTGTTGCGCCTTTAACATATTCTTGGAGCAATGGAGATACAGGAGATTCAATAACAGGACTAAGTGAAGGATTTTATACAGGCTCTGTAACAGATGCTGATGGGTATTTTAACTATGTAATAGTAGAAGTTGAATCATCAGCACCTGCAGTATCTGCTTCAATGGCAATAAGAGGTCCTCATACAAATACAGACCCATCAGTACCTTATTACAGACACAATATTGCAGTATCAATGTCACCTCAATCAGGATGTCCACCGTTTACTTATTCTTACGAAATGGGGTATAATAGTGGTCCTAATCCACCTCTTTGGGAAGCTTTATGTACTCAGTCTTACGATGATTATTTAGCTAATGGTGAAGTCACAACATGTCCTGTTAGCAGTCCGTTTAACTTCCCTCAAAGTGACCTATGGACTGGTAGTTTAAATAATTATGCCACAAAGAATGTTATCGATGGTATAAGACTTCATCCAAATCAATATTCAAATATGATTAGAGTTACTGTTACAGACTCTAATGCTAATACTTATCAAGTTTCTGGTGCGTGGGCAATCTCTGGAGCTGGTGGTGCAGATGTATTTGTTAATGCTGCAGATGTATATGGCTGTACTCAATCGACCGCTGCAAATTACAACTTCTTTGCCAATATTGATGATGGTTCTTGTATATAAAATAAACCTATAAAAGTTTTTATATATCAAATATTTTTGTTATATTAGTTATATGGAAAAAGCGTACAAAAAAGCACTAAAAGTAATTGCAAGCTGTAACAAGCCTGCTCATATACAATCAGCGTATAACTATTCATATAATTTCTGGAAACTTTATGGAGATGAAGCAGGTGGTACAGCATTGTATAGAAGGTTACGAGATAAATGCAAAAGAAAAGGGAGAATAATAAATGGATGACTACTGGACATATGACACCACGTTTAACTGTGATTGGTACTATTGTTATTTAGAATGGGTATAAATTAGCATATTTTGCAAAAATAATTGCTAAAAAGTTTTTTTATCCGAAAAAAATAGCGTATATTTATAGTATAAATAAAAACAATTAACTATGGATAGAATAAATTTAAAAACAATTACTCAACTTTATAATGAAATGGATTGCTATAATGTAGGCAACATTGAAATAGGTGTTAGTGAATTCAACAAAGGAACTTTTACCTTGAGATTTGGTTACTGGAAAAAATTATCAGAAGAAAATGTAGAAAGAGTAAATTACATTCTACCTAACCACCTTCATATCGTAGAGCAATTTGTAGATGAAGATGAAGATTGTGGTGAGTTATATAACTACTTAATACTTAGAAAATGATAGAAAATATTTTAAAAAAGGCATTTGCAGTGGCCTGGATAATAGGTGCAATGGTTATTTTAATGTTAACAACTCAATTGTTAATAACTTTTTGAAAATAGTTGCAAAATACCTTTCAAATCCCAAAAAAATAGCGTATATTTATAGTATAAATAAAAACATAACATCAATATGAACACATTCAACAACTCTTCTTTCTGGCTCGACAACGACCTCGACTATGACGTATTAACAGGCGAAAAAATCAAAGCTGGTAAAGACTATGTAAAAATGGCGGCAACAAAAAGAGCCATTGCAAACTTTGTAAGCATTGTAACTGGTAAATCTATTCCTGTTACATACAGCACCAAAGATGAAAGCTTTACCGATGGTCAACAAGTTGTACTATCTGGTAACATTAAAGAAAAAGACTTCGACCCTACTGTTGGTTTGGCACTTCACGAAGGTTCACATTGTATTCTTACAGACTTCGATGTTCTTAAAATTCTAATGGATTCTACGGTTTCAATTCCACAAGATATTATGAACATGGTAAAAAATAAATATTTTTCAGGTGCAGACGAAGACGAACTATGGTCAACTCACAATTACATTCGTAACCAAGTAAAATCATTACTAAACTATGTAGAAGACAGACGTATTGATAATTTTATTTATCAATCTGCACCAGGTTATCAAGGTTATTACCAAGCAATGTACAACAAATACTTTAATTCAAAAATTGTTGACAAAGGCCTACAATCATCAGAAATGCGTGATTTGGATTGGCAATCTTATATGTTTAGGATTATAAACATAACAAATCAAAACCGTGACCTAAATGCTTTACCTGGCCTTAAAGATATATGGAAGTTATTGGACTTAGGAAATATATCAAGAATACCAGATACATTACAATCATTAAACCTTGCATTTGAAATATTCAAGATTGTTGAATCTCATCTACCAACACCTTCTCAACAAGAAAAACAAAAAGAAAAAGAAGGTGATAGCGAAGGTGACAAAAAAGGTGGTAATAAAAAACAAGGAAGCAATCCATTAAATCAAAGCCAACAAAATCAGTTACATAAACAGATTGGAAAACAAATGGAATTTAATGATGACAACGTTAAAAAATCTACAGTTTCAAAATCAGATAAGAAAAAGGTTCAAGCAGTACAGGAATCTGGTTCAGAAATAAAAACTGTTGGTGCTGGTATGGCAAAAAACTATTACACACAATCAGGTCAAGGTACAAAATGTTTGGTTGTAAAAACAGTTACTAAAAATCTTATTGAATCAAGGTTATATAATACACTATCAGCTAGACATTGGTTCCTAGAAGAAAACCAAGAAGCAATCAACAAAGGTATCGCACTAGGTACTGTACTTGGTAAAAAGCTACAGGTAAGAGATAATTCTAAATCATTAACATTCAACAGATTACGTAAAGGAAAGGTTGACAGCAGAATGATATCGGCACTAGGATTTGGTAGTGAAAACGTATTTAAACAAATTCACATTGACCAATTTAATCCTGCTACTGTTCACATCTCAATAGATGCTTCAGGTTCTATGTCTGGTGACAAATGGTTAAAGACTCAAACATCAGCAGTAGCTATAGCTAAGGCAGCTTCAATGATTCAAAACCTTGATGTTATAATATCATACAGAACTACAGAAGACCAAGGAAATTCACAGATACCTGCAATCTTTATTGCTTATGATTCTCGTAAAGATAAAATCAAGAAAATACAAACATTGTTTAAACACATCTGTTGTCCTGGTACAACACCAGAAGGATTATGCTTTGAAGCTATTCAAAAGGAAATCATAGATGGCGGCAATGGAAATGACAGTTACTTTATTAACTTCAGCGACGGCGAACCATACTTTGAAAATAAAGATATCACATACTACGGACAACCTGCATCAAAACATACAAAAAAGCAGGTTGATAATATGAAAGCTAGAGGTATTAAGGTACTAAGCTTCTTTATTACTGGAGAATACTCAAGCAGTATGGAAAACTTCAAAAAGATGTACGGTAACGATGCAGCATCAATCAATGTTACCAAGCTTACAGAATTAACAAGAACACTTAACAAAAGATTTATAACTAAATAATTTTAAAAATGGCAAAAGAAGCAGAACTAACAGTTACAAATGGAATGGGGCACAAAAATGGATTCGTATACGATATACATCTTAAGGATGCAGATGGTTATGAAAATACATACAGTGTAACTCATATACACGGCAAATGGTATATCACAGAAGAGGTTGATATAGAAAGCCGTTTTGGTAAAAAATTAATCGAGCATGTAAATGTTCACAGACAAATGATGTTAAACTAATGAAAGCAATTATTTATATACCAATTAAGGATGCCGTAAAAGGTACGGTCCAAGCAGCATCTGAATGGTACACAACAACGGACCAATTATCAAACAACGAAAAAAAGTCACTAGTACAAGTACTTGTTGATTCAGACCAATTACAGAATATGATTGATGGCAGAGGCTGGATGTATAAAGATACAGAGCAAAACGGTGAAAGAATATTTGAAAGAAATCCCGATACAGGCACAATAAGAAGTAGAAAGCCAGGTGATTATGGAAACGAGGAAATTCTTTCAATGCCACAAATAGCTGATATGTCTATGAGGCCTTCTAAAAAAGATGAACAGTGGTTTGTTGACCAATATAATCGAAATAGAATGCCTGAGGACCAAGTTAATAGTATTGACCAAATTATAAAATAATATGAATATAGAAAAAAGACAAGCAGAGTTTGCAAAAATGAAAAAGGTTGTAAACAGAAAGTTCAAAGGTGCAAAAATCGTAATGTCAGGTAATATGTTTACCATACAAGCAAATGGCAAAAACGTAGTTAATCCTGAATGGCCGGATTTACAATTTGCAGATAGTGTATATAACGCTTATAAAAACGCGTTTATGTCAGAATTTTGGACAAGACAATATAATAAGAAACCTAAAAAGGTTCAAGCATCTATTGTTAATATGGTTGGAGATGATAGTAGCATGCCTGATAACAAACCGACTATCGACAAACCTTCTAAGTCAAAGGTAAAAAAAGATGAAGAGGTTTTTGATGAGGTTGATTATTCATTTGATAGAATGGAAGACTGGGGATAATGAAACCACTAAGACCTAAAGTAAAAAGAACTCGTAAAGGATACATTATATTGGAATCCGATGTGAGGAGTGCAATGGCTGTAACGAAATCAAATCTTGCAGCAGCACGGTATTTAGGTATATCATATAACACATATAAAAAATGGGCAGAGTCATACATTGATAGTGATTCAGGCAAATCTTTATTTGTATTACATTCAGCATGGGATTACGAAAACAATAAGCTTAAGACATATATACCAAGAGGTAAGTCACGTAAAGTAAACAAAGGTAGATATAGCCAAAAGCTAGAAGATGTATTGGATGGTAAATTTGAAAAATATCCACTTACAAATCTTAAGGAGCGACTATTTCATGCCGGACTTAAACCTGATTGTTGTGAATCATGCGGCTTTAACCATCATAGAGTAATAGACGGCAAGAAGCCGTTATTGCTATCACAAAAGGATGGCAATAGAGAAAACTATGATTTAGACAATTTGGAAATACTGTGTTATAACTGCTATTATTTAATATCAGGAAACGTATTTGGTCGAGATAAAAGGCTGCCAAAAGACTGGCTTAAAAAGCTTGGCAAAGGATATGAAGGTATAGAAGTTGATGATGACGGATATCCAACAAATTTAAAACAGTTCGATAATGTTGAAATAACACCTGATAAAGTAGATAGCGATATTGTATTGCCGCAAGGTAGTCCATTATCATATCAGGACATATTTGCTGAAATCAAGAAAAGAGAAGTAGAAGAAGATAAACAAAAACATTACTTAAAGAATAAAGATGAGTAAGTTAACTGATAAACAGAAAAGAGGTGTACGTAGACAGGTAGATATTGACCTGGGTATTAAGCCGCCTTCTACTAATATACATAAAAATAATAAGAAGTATAATCGTAAAAATAAACATAAAAAGAAAGAAAATGAATAAAAAGAAAGAAGAACCTAAATGGGAATACCAAGGAAAGACTATCGAACAATATACAGCTAGTTCAACAATACTATTTTATACAATGATTTTATTGTTTGGAACAATAGCAGCTGTATCTATATACGAATGGATATGTCTATAATGAGAAAGTGGATAAACAAAAATAGAAGAGGTATAGAACTGTTAATCATAATAGGACTATTAATAAGTGGAGAATGGCAAATAGCTTTAATCTTTGGTATACTATGGGGATTAGACGAAGAGGAGTACAATGGATTTAATTAATACACACCCAGTAAAAAAGTCAGACCTCGGGTTCCACGGCAATCTTTTCGGGGGCAAATTGCTGGCTTGGCTCGATGCTTCGGCGGCGGGGTACGCTATGCAAATATGTGATACACCGAGAATGGTTACCGTATCGATAGATAAGTGTGAATTCAAGAGACCGGCCAGAGAAGGCCAACTTGTAAAAATATACGGAGAAGTAAATCGATTCGGCACGACATCGGTAGAGCTACATCTACAAGCGAGATCGCATAATGTTTATAATGGTAGACAACATATAGTACTTGATACAAATATATGTTTTGTGCGTATAGATGAAATGGGAGAAGCTATTCCGATTAGCGATAGAGTTAAAGACAAGTATAAAGAGAGAGCGATTAAAGAGCCTTATATGGATAATAAAGATTTAGAGGGCACAGATCTTCAATGGACAAATAGTAAAAGGAGATAAAGAATGATTAAGAAATATCCGTACATAATAATTACAGTAATACTAGCTATATTAAAGACTACAGGAATAATAGATATAGAATGGATATGGGTCTTGTTACCTATATGGTGGTGGTGGCCTATAGTAATCTCTATAGGGGTACTAGTTATAGTATACATGATAATAGAGGAGATAATAACACGATGATACTCTATGCACTAACTTGGCTATGGATTATAGGACTCGTATACACGGTATACTCTATACTATACGATAGCGAACAAATAGATGACAATGATGCGCATTTCTAATCGGTTGTATCAAGACTTCTCGTATACAAATTTTCTACGGGATAACTATGGATATATACCTATATATTGGCTATAAGATATGTTAGAATTCACTTTAGACCTTGCACACACGCGGCGTAGTCGCATTTTTAGAGCCATAGAGAGCATATCTGGGGTGTATCGTGAGGTACATTGTACTGAAAATAGACGTACTAAGAAGCTCTCTAATCCGCTTGTATAGCGTAGAACAGATGAGCTTAGAGGCACACTTAGCACTGAGACTATGCGATGTCAACTTGTCACAAATTGTTAATAACTTTTGCCACATTGTCATAAAAGTTTTCAGCTAAATCCTTTCATATGTCGTATATATTGCGTATATTTATAGTATAAATAATTAATCAATGAAAAATAACATCATGCAAACACTATTAGAAAAAGAAACAATCTGGCAAATCTATTTATCGAACCCTGTATTCCCAGGAAGAGTAAAGCTATCTACTGTAGAAGCAAATACATTAGAAGAAGCTAAACAACAATCACTATCTATGTACCCAGGTTGGTCTATATTTAACTGGTACGAATCATTAGGAGACCGTTCTTCTACTTGGCCAAACGTATAATTGTTAATAACTTTTCTAAAAAAGGCGGCTAAATCCTTTTATATCTCATAAATTTAGCGTATATTAGTAGTATAATAATTAATCTAACAACAACATGCAAAAAATCAAATTTTATTTCAGCCCAATAGCGGCGGACAAATTCCAAAACAAAGCTGGTGATACTTGGACTATTAAGAACAAATCAGGCAAGCTTTATGAAAAATGTAAGTATTCTCATAAAAACGAGATAATGCTTACTGTTACTATAGAAGGTGACAGCGTATCATTCGGTACAGCTAGTAACGGCCTTATGACAAAGGACACACCAGATATTCCTGGTACTAAATTAAAAACGGTTAAGTCAACCTCAACAAAACTACCTAAGGAACAAGTTGCTCTTATGGAGTTTATCAATACATCAGCTAAGCTTAAGCCTGAAATACTTAAGATGGCAGACCTTAAATGGAAATACCTTATGCGTTCTGCATTACGTGGTAAAAACATCATGATGACCGGACCTGCTGGTTGTGGTAAGACTATGGCTGCAAAATCTGTAGCTACTGTATTAGATAGGCCAGACTTCTACTTTAACTTAGGTGCAACACAAGACCCACGTTCTACTCTAATAGGTAATACGCACTTCAATAAAGAGGACGGAACGTATTTTTCTGAAGCTTTATTCGTTAAGGCTATACAAACAGAAAATGCGGTAATCTTATTAGATGAATTATCAAGAGCTCACCCTGATGCACACAACATCTTAATGACGGTATTGGACGAAGGCCAAAGGTACCTTAGATTAGATGAAGCTGACGATTCACCAACTATAAAGGTAGCACCAGGAGTAACATTTATTGCGACTGCTAATATAGGTAATGAATATACAGCTACAAGAGTTATGGATAGAGCATTGCTAGATAGATTCATAATAGTAGAAATGGATGTATTAGATACAGAACAAGAAACAGATCTACTAACATACCTCTATCCTAACTTAGATGCTAAATCTATAGGGGCTATAGCAGATATAGTAGGAGGAACAAGAAAAGAAATATTAACAGAAACACCACGTATATCAACGGCTATATCTACTAGAAATAGTGTAGAGATGGCTAGCTTAATGTACGACGGCTTCCAGATAGATGAGGCAGCAGAGGTATGTATATACCCACAGTTCGATAACGCTGGAGGTCTTGATTCAGAACGTACCTTCGTAAAACAACTTGTACAAAAACACTGTTACGACGAAAACAACGTTAACGAAGACTTATTCAACGTAGAGGAAGAAGAATCTACAATCACCATATAATTGTTGTTAGAGGTTGGCTGGCTACTTTGCATGGTAGCCGGCTGACTAATTAACTGTAAGCAGGGAGCGATGACAGTTTGTCATACGGCTTTGGGCTACTCCCACATCGGGGCTGATTTTTTGTCCCTAGAAAACAACTGTTTAGACATAACGGTTACACCGTAAGCAGCAAAGAAGTTAACAGATTGTTAATAACTTTACCAAATTAACCAACAAAAACCTTTCATATGTCAGAAAGATTTGTTATATTAGATATATAAATAAATTAAATCACACATGCTAGAAAACAATTTAGAAATAGTAGAAGAATATGACAACGGTTCATACGTCTACGTAATCAAAGAAGTAGTAGAAGGCGAGACAAAAACAGTCTTTTTCGAATCAGCCGACAACCTTAGTTCAAAGTTTAAAGATGAATCAAATGACTAGTCTATATAGCGAAATGGGGTCACGAGACAAAAAGACCGGCAAGCTACGTTATTATACAGTTAGCCTTAATCATGCAACATCCAGCGCAAGCTGTGATTGTATAGGTCATATGTATAGACCTTATCAAGATTGTAAACATATAAAACGACTAAAACATAAATTATGCATTGCGTAAATTGTAAATCAGAAATACCAGAGGTTAGAGTACAACTAGGTTACAGTGACTGTGTAGACTGTAGTACTGTAGAACAAGTAGGCTGTATAGATATATGCTATCACAAAACAGGTAATACAATTCAAGTTACAGATCGTGCAACAGCCGCTAAAGTAAATAAGTTATCGCAGCGTGCAGGTTACGGTATTATGCGTGGACTACGTGGAGGTAAATCTCCTAAGTCTAATACAAAGACTAGTGGCCGTGTACCCGTATTTCGCAAACCTACCGAAGAAGATTATGCGCGTACCCTAGCCGAATTAGAATTTAATATCGATCGAGGTGCCGCTTGGTGTAAAGATTGGATTGCTGGTCTATATAAAAGCCATCATATCAATTCTACTCATGTACGTTACCTTAATACTATTATCGATACTCTTATACCTCAACCTAAAGTTGAA
>Ga0098050_1000742_pt1 | contig 11417 bp, 6 predicted proteins | sample 14_taG_FD_77070 | JGI IMG/M metagenome (GOLD analysis project Ga0098050, IMG submission 77070) | Marine viral communities from the Subarctic Pacific Ocean - 14_ETSP_OMZ_AT15311 metaG | ecosystem: Environmental > Aquatic > Marine > Oceanic | place: Pacific Ocean | collected 2015-01-18
AAAGCCCAAGAAGAACCAGAAACTGTTCTAAATTGATGTCCAACAGAGCTATCCCATGTACTAGTCGTGCCCACCAACAGCCTGCCCGCGCTGTCGAGGCGCATGCGCTCAGTAGCAGCACCATTTGATGCTGCCGTGAAGAAAGACATAAATGATGAACCATATGTCGCCGTTAATCGGCACTCCCTATCTGTTTCACCAAGAGTTACACGCAATCCGCCATAATGGTTTGCCTTTTGATTATTAAGATCAAATATGTTTTTCCCGCCTGTCCTCTCGCTTTTGATCATTAACGGCATGGAAGGGTTATTTTCTCCGATTCCAACATTGCCCGAGCTGTCGATTCTTAGGCGCTCTCCAGCAGCAACTTCAAACCGCATTGAATCATTACTATGGTCATACGCAACTTTCCCTCTGTCGTTATCATCTGCATCACCAAATAGTATCCCCTGGGTTCCAGTATTAGCTGTAAGAAGTTGTAGGTAATTTGTTCCAGACCTTTCTAAAACGATTTGTGCAGATGCGTGAGGCGTGACTCCAGTGTCGGACGCTTTGACGTGTAATAAATTTGCTGGAGAACTTTCACCAATCCCAACCTTGCCCGAGCTGTCCTTAACAACAATCTCTCCTGCTGTCGCTGGTAATGTCATCTGCAGGTCACTACCTACAGCATCAGGCACATTAAGTTCAATTGAACCGTTTGTAGCACCGTTTAATTTGATGGGCATTAGTTTTCACCTCCTTCAAGTGCTGTAAGTCGTGCCTCAAGTGAGGCGTTTTGTGTTTCAAGGGTTTCGATACGTTCCATTGCTTCTTGAAGTGCTTTGACAGCCTTCATGTAGAGCACGGAATAGTTGACCGATTTAGTTACGGTGCCAAGGTCGTTATTGTCTTCGTCGCGATCAGGTGATTCAGTAACTAGTCCTGGTGAAACAAGTTCTACTTCTTGGGCGACGAGACCGATTTGAGTATGGGTTTCGTGGCCGGTTTCTTCTTTGTAGTTGTATTTGCGAACTTGCAGGAATTTCAGATCATCCCATTGTGAGCCAGCATCAACGATGTTCTCCTTTAGTTTGATGTCGGAGATTGCGCCGTAGGAGTTGTTAGTGTTTGTTACATTGCCATTAAAGGCGATAATAAACGCATTTGTCCCACTAGCGATTCCTGTTGCGCCTTGTGTAAGAACAAAAGCAGCGGAACTGCTCGCAGTGTCAGCACAGCTAAAAGTGAAATGGGACGACCCAGCATTTTTGAAAGCATTAAGCTGACCACTACTGGCAATTCTCATCCGCTCGGCTCCACCGGCAACAAGCGAGAAGTTATTACCTAAACATCCTGTCCTGACTTGGCCGTCATCAGATGTGTTTTGGTCCGCATATGTGACAAAGGAATAATCACCATTACCATGATTAACACTAACAACTCTATTAGAAGCAGAAGTGCTAACTACAAGCCTCCTACTAGGACTCGAACTTCCAATCCCAACATTGCCCGAGCTGTCGATTCGCATGTACTCCGTGCTTGCAGCAGTATTTTGAAACAGCAAATTATCAGAACGAATCAGTGTTGTGTCAAACCCTGCTTGTATAATAAAATCTTGCGCAACGCTTCCAGCAGTACCTAAATAATGTTCGTAAGCTCCACCGCCATTCGTGCCTTCAAGTATAATTTTGGGTGACACTCCTTTTACATGAAGTGTTCCATTTGGAGATGATTCTCCGATCCCAACATTGCCCGAGCTGTCAACCTTTAATCGTTCCGTTCCATCAGTTACGACACTGACTTCACCTGTTCCATAGACCAGACCTGTATCAGTATCTGTTCCCGTAATACTTGGTTGTGCGGTTGTATTAGTACCGTTAATTTTAATAGTCATAGTTAAACAATTACCCAGTTAGATCCAGAAGGTACGGTTACGGTTGCACCGCTATTAATGGTTAAACGTCCAGCACTGATTACATTTTTGCCTGTGCTAATAGTGTAAGAAGCTGTGATTGTATTGTCATGTTCGATAGCCCACGTATCACTTCCTCCACCGGTAGCACCTCCACCTACACTTGACCAGGTCGATCCTGTGTAGCCCTCAAATTGACTTACATCAGTATTGAAACGAATGTATCCAGCTGAAGGAGAAGCATCGCGCTGTGCAGCAGTACCAGCAGGTAATTCTGACGATCCGGTAGTACTTGTACGTGCTGTATAGCTATCGTTAGTTAAATCACTACTATTTCCACTTGTCGCTACAGCGGCTAGTCCGCTTACATCTGCTGCGCTTAGAACAACTGCACCAGTTCTACCGGCAACACTGCTTACAGGAGCTGCTGGATAGCTTAGAGGAGTCCAGCTTGATAGCTGACCTGGGCTAGATCCAGTGATGACATAAACCTTACCGTTGTCACTACGAGTACACCAGTCACCTTTCTCTCCTGTCAATGTAAGCATTGCAGTTTGAGTAGCTACTACACCTAGAAAATTAATGATTGCTAGGTCTGGCAGTTGGGATATAGGTAGTTTTCCTGACACAAGGTCTGCCTTAGTGGCTAGCTTTGCGTCTTCGTTTGTTACATTAAGTGCCAGCTTTGTGTCAACACTTGTGATGTCATCTTTAAGCGCAAGTTTTGCATCTTCGTTAGTTACATTTAGAGCTAACTTTGTATCGACACTTGTGATGTCATCCTTTAATGCAAGTTTGATGTCCTCGTTTGTTACATTCAGCGCAAGTTTGTTGTTTACAGCTGTGATGTCGTCCTTAAGAGCAATCTTGATATCTTCATTGATAACATTGGTTGCTAACTTAGCATTTACATTTACAATGCTATCTTTTAGTGCCAGTTCAGCTTGAGTTGGGATATCTTTTGTATCTGTTGTTATCTCGACACCACCGTCTGAAAACACAAACGTGTCGAATTTTATTTTCCCGTATGCCATTTTTGTTTAATACCTTAATGATGATGATAATCGCTGGAATGTACAATTAGTTGTGAATTTGAGCCGATCGTTAGTTCAACGCCTGCGCCTACTGCGACTGGCCCTATCACCAATGCATTGGTATCTGAGTTGATGACTTTGCTCTCTTGCAGGGTTTTAGGGGTCTCTAGTATTTCAACACCTTTCTGTTCAGTAATAGTCTCCCATTTACTGCCATCCCAGGTATTTAATTTTCTATTGTTAGCATGGTCATACCATAATCGGCCAACAGCAAAATCTAATCCAATTGGAGTGCTGTTTTGATAGATTAAATCGTTTCTTTTAGCAATTGCTCCTACTGTTGCGATCGCTAAGTCATTATCAGTCCAGTCAGGTACATTATTACCTTGTTCTGTTGAAGTGACTATTTGTGTTGCCTTTAACTTTGACAAGTCCACACTGTTGTCAAGTACCGATAGCTGTACCTCACCGTCTGCTGGTCTATCAATAGTTATAGGTGCTGTTGTACTAATCTTTACAACACCTTGTTGAGTGCTAGTACTTTTATCTACGGATAAAACAACTTCGCCATCTGTTGGCCTTTGAATTCCTATCGGTGTAATGGTGCTGATTTGTACTACACCTTGTTGTGCATCAGTACTTTTGTCGACTGAAAGCACCACTTCGCCATCGACAGTGTTATCTACTCCAATAGGTGAAGCTGATGTAATAGTTACAACACCTTGCTGTAAAGGAGTGCTTTTATCAACTCCAATGGTTGCAGTACCGTTACTATAAACAACATTTACAGAACCATCAGGTGTGATGATTACTGTACCTTTCTGTGTAGGTGAACTGTCCTCAGCGGTGATCACCATTTGATCACCTGAGTTCGTTCCACCAGCAGTTTTATTGAGTACTACACCTTGAGTTGGGTCAGATGTAATGTCGGTGAAAATTACATCACCTAGCATCTCGCGGTTAACCGCTGCTTGGTCGTCTACTGCTGTACCAATATTTCTAATATTTCTGCCTGTCATATTCAGGTCAGAGTACAGCCTAGTTTCTTGAGACTCTAGAAAAGGCGTGCTTGCATCATAGGCCCAAGTCCGGCCATGTAGCGACATGTTTGTGTCGCGTAAGTCCAGAATAGCTCTTAGTACTTGTGTTTGATTTTTATTCAGGTCAGCCGCATTGATTGATGTTCCTGGTGAAAATACAGCTTTTGCATCTGTCAGACTTGTGTCTCCGACATCTGTTTTTCTTAGGATCAGTACGTTTCCTGTTATCCCTGATGGCGGCGCTGGAGGTGCCGTACTATTAAATGAAGTCGTCATAAGCTTTAATAAGAGAATCTAAGGGGTCGCTGCGCTTACTGATGGTCCTGGATCGAAGCAAACAAAACCAGACGGTAGTACTAGACGCCAACTTTTAATATCTCCGTTACAGGTTCCCGAGTACAGGAATGCTCCTAGTACTGACTGCGGCGGGTTGTATATGCCTGGGTCACTTGGTACATATTCCAATAAGTATTTCCCTTCATTGCCTCCTGGACACGCTGATAGGCCTTGGTAGGTTATTCCAAGTATTTGCCTGATATCAGTAAAAGGATTACCTACAGTCTGACCATTACTTGTTTTTTCTAAGGTAAATGTCGGGCTACCTACACCTTCAAAACAAGTCGCTACAGGAATTGTATAGCTATAAGTTGGGGGGGTTGGTGGGCTCGGATCTGGATCAGGGTCTGGGTCTGGATCAGGGTCTGGGTCTGGGGGGTCATTATCAGCGTTAGGATCGTATCCCGGTGGATCTGGTATAGGAGTAGTTTGTGGATCAGGGTCAGGATCTGGGCCTGGATCTGGATCTGGATCTGGGTCTGGTAAAGGATTAGGGTTTGGATCAGGTATTAGACCATTACCCGGCCCCCCACCTCCCAAGCCGACTGTTGTATCTGTAAATTCAACATTATTTCCAACAATATTGTAATTAACACCCTCAACGCAAGGTTGCCATTTCCTTACTGTTGCATTCCATAGCCATACTTCAATGTCATCATCATCAAAGTAATCAAAAGTAATCGGGAATTGTGTTTGAGTGCCGTTACCGTTATAGATGTTAAATGCGCTCATTTTGCTATCCCTAGTACTTCATCAACTTGTTCTTTCTTGGTTGTACGCTCTAACTGTGGAACTTTATCTTGTTCCGCCATTAGTGCCATCACATCAGGATCATTTTTAATTGCTGCCCACGCTTCCTTTTTAGCAGCGTTAAATTTATTGGCGATTAGCTTGGTATGGATGTAAGCTTTCATTGGATCCTGTGCCCTGTAGTCTCCACCTCTAGCTATATCTGCTTTCATATCATTGACAGAATCTTGAACACTCTTTTTCTTTGCTAATTCATCTAGGCGTGTTTCAAGGTTTGGTTTTACCTTACCAATTGCTTCAGCAAACTTTGCTCGGATTCTGCTGTCATCACGGAAGTTATAACCATCATAAGAACTGATTGATATCGATCTTGTGTAGTTACTTTCCATCAGAAGTTTTCTTCCTGGTGTCATTTTGTCGATTGACAAGTTGATTCCAAGTACAGCATTGGTTGCTCGCTGCCAGAAGGGCCAATCTTTGATCGGCTCACCATTAAGCAAGTCAGTTTTAATAGGTAGTGGATCAGAAGCAAATTGTTCTGTAATAAGGTTTCTATTACGGATACTGTCTCCAACTTCTCTATCTAGTTCACGTTGGTAGCGTGTAAATGCTTGCCCAACATCACCTCTCAGACCTCCTAGCGGTACTTGGCTATTCGCAATGTTTCCCAATACTCTTTCCCAGCCTTTTCCACCTTGACTGGTAATTTCCACAAGATCACTTAAGCCTGCCATGTATGACTTATCTGAAGCTGAAGCCATGACGCCAAATACTTGTTTTTGTAAGCGTTCTTCGACCCATTCTGGTCCCATCAGTTTTTCGTTATCACCGATGTCTGCAATTGCAGCAAGTATCGTTCCAAAAGGTTCAAATAAGTCATAACTTACCCAAACTCCACCCAGTCTGATACTGCGTGGTTGCCAACCAAGAGCTTCCATCAACTTTCTTTTTTGTGGATCTAAAGGCCCATTGCCGGTGATCTCACCTGCCATATATTTCTGTACAGCACCATATGTCACAGCAATGCCAATTGCTTGCCTTCCAAGAATTAAAGCTTTTTCAGCTTCAAGATCTCTGGCTGTAGAAATGCCGTATTTAGCTAACGCTTCTAGATTGTCTGGATTTGCCGTCAGTACATCATAAACTCTCTTGTGTAGCAGGCCCAAGCCAGGGCTGCTTTTCCAAGTCAGGTTGAGTCCGTTAATGCCTGTTCTCGCAAACATATGGAATGGCTTAGTTATCGGAAACTTCGTCATTAAGTCATCTAGTCCTTTAGAAAAACCAGTTAGATCTTCAGTTAATGTCGCTTCTTTATACGCTTTCTCTAAGTACGAATCTTTGGAAAGATTAATTGTGCCATCTGCATCTAAGAGTTGGTTGTAGAAATTCTGCTCCATGGATTGGATGTCCGTCGGTTTAATCTCATAAAGATCACCAGACTTTTTCATGCTTAATGCATTGTAGACAGCTTTTTCTCTTGCTCTTGCTCTGGCCATGATAAATTTAAAAGTATCATCTTCTGCTGCCATCACTCTTGGGCTCCAACTAAACAGTTGGTTGTTGTTCATCCTTCGTGCTGCATCAGCAATGCTGAAAGCAACCTTGTCACCTGGAGAACCCTTCATATTTACCCAAGCTCTTTGAGCTGCCCATGAGTCAGTAAAAGTTTTTTGATAACTACTGAAACGTGTGTCTACAATGTCACCAGCCCAATGTGCATTAAGTTGAGTTTTAAAAACCTTAGTTGCCTCTGGAAGTACTTGGTTCATTGCATTTATAGCAGCAAACTGCGACCGTGCAGCTGTCATATTTCCTGTTAGTACACTTCCAATTGCACGAGCACTTGGTTGCAAGTACATTGTAATACCTGTACCGGTCAATGCTTTGATTGGTGTTGTTACACCTGACAAAACACTGTTTACCATTACAGCTCCTAATTCTCTAAGTGCTGTGTTTGTATTTGTAAATCCATGCAAATTCTGTCGCATGTATTTTTCAAGGTCAATCCAGTTATGAAGCTTGTCTGACATCGACATTGCTTCAACGATTCCTTTAAGAAGTTCATCATCTTTGGACTTTCCTATCAATACCATTGCCATTTCAATAGTATTTTTGGTTTCCTCTCTTACTGCATTCATATGTTCAGCAGCAAGTCGTGCCCCTTTTGGCCCCTGAAGTGCTCTGAACTCTTTTGACATGATGAACCGTGCCCGTTTGACCTCAGTCATGCCAACAATCAAGCGATCTGTAATGGTTTTCATGGGACCACCTGCAGCAGTGATGTCTGCAATGTCAAAGATTTCCCTAGATCCAACAGCCAGATCTCTTAGCTGCTTAAACAACGAGCCAATGACTAAATCAGTTGCTACTACGTTTTCAGCAGATAGGTAATCCAATCCTTTGCTGGTTTTTGATTCACCTGTGAACGCTCTTTTATCGTTTTGGATAGGTGCCCAGAATTCATCAACATCCATTCCTGTGGCATTTCTACCAACAACCTCTTGCATTCGTGCGTAAGCAGGTTCAAAGATTTCAGTAAATGACCTCTGATCTTTCTTCGCTTCATCCATAAGTCGGGCAAAGCGAGCATCGCCCATCAACTTTTTAGCTTGTTCCTGGATGTGCTTCTCAGACAAACCACTTGTGTATACAGCTCGTTCTGCTTGAGCTGCTGTCATGGTTGGGTCAGTTGATCCACCACTTGCTCTTGGATTAGATCCGATCTCATTCAGGTTTTCATAGACCGTGTAAGGATCACCAGTGGAGTTAGGAGCCGCTTGCCAAGGATCCATCATGGGTTTGTTCATGTGGGGCCTAGGTGTTCTTGGAGGCTCTGCTGGGGTGCTAGGAACACCACCTTCAGGTGCCAACAGTTTTTGATTGGTCATGTCATAGACACGTACCTCTTCAATTGCTTCGTCCAATTCACGACGACCTTGTTCAATAACTTGATCGTCTACGTTCTTAATACGTTTAGATACCAATTCACCTGCTTTTTCAGGGAATAGTTTTCCAATAATTCTGTCAAAAGTGCCAGCAATTGACATTTCCTCTACCACATTTTTAAATTTCTTAAGTAGAGGATGATCACTATCTTTAGTTGCTAGTGGACTAAGTACATAGCCCAACTCTGGGACTTGTTTGACGATAGTGCCAGTTAAGTTGTCGCCGTCATTTTTGTTTGAAAGTAATGCGCCTACTCCTGCTGAGGCCATGCCTAGACCAGCTGCGCCTAATCCAACTGTTGCACCGGCTGTGCCTACTACTGCAGCAAGTCCTACTGTTCCATAATGTGAAACATTTTCAATAACTGGTCCCCACCATGTGCGTACATACGGTGAAGGTACATCCTTCATTGGGTTCCAGTCTACTTCGTAGTCATCAGCTCCAATATCAATTCCATTAGCTGCATCTTTCATCCTCTCTGGGAATGTGAGAACAGACTCACCCATATCCATCGCACCCTTTGCAATTGCATTACGTGCTTCGATTAGGTTTTCACCGGGTCCGAAAGTGTTTGGATCATTTACTTGTTGGTTAACTTCCTGTTGATACATAAATGCATCAGGATTAACCGGTTGTGGCGGGTCTGGTTGTACAAGTTTTTCAGCAGCTAAGGCTTTAGCTTGTTCTGCTTCTAGCCTTGCTTGTTCTGCTTTACGTTCTTCTTCTTCCCTTTGTTGAATATCTTGCTCCGCCAGATCAATTTGTTCAGTCAGGCTTCGTTTATCAATCTGGGGGATTATTTCATTTAGTTCCATTTTTACCGTAGTAAGTTATTTGAGTAATCCAGGGTGAATGTTTCTTGTTTCAAACTGTGGAAGTCCGTTTAAGTATTTAAGTATCCTTAGGCGCTCTGCTTGGCTTGCAAACTTAAGTCCTCGCCACTCATTTATAATCCCAGTCTCACTATTCTGACCGTGCCAAGATATCCTTTGTCTACCCCTTAGAATAGCAAATCTATCTTGTGTTTCTTGATCAAATACGTCGTCAGGGCTAAAGCCTCCGTAGTTGAATACTTCTTTGAATGTTGAAGGAATGAACTGATAACGACCAACGGCAAACAATTGTCGTCGGTTTTGACGATTCATAATATCTCCTAGTGTCATTTCAGAGATAGGAATGTCTAGTTTCCCTACTCCTTCTCGACTGTTCCCAGGATCAATTGCTGTATAGCCACCATCAGCACCTCCTTTGTTGTATGCGTCGTAGTGCCCATAGCCTGCTGATTCTACGGATGCAATTGCGCTTAGAACCATAGCTCTTTCGCTTGCATCACCTGTGATCATCCCTTGATAGGTTCTTGAAGGTGAGTGGTTATTCCTTAAGAAGTTTCTGACCCTTGGACTCAGTCCATCTACAAGAGTTTCTGCTGGTGGTTTGGTTAGCCCGTTTTTATCCCCCGCAGCTCTTAACTGTGCGTCTGCAACATCCCATCCAGTCATGTTCGGAATATCATCTGCAATAAGTTGATAGAACAGTGGGATCTGAGAGCTGTTGTTTGCTCGGTTTGCTTGTAGTTCTTCTAGGGCTGGTCGGCTTCCAGACAGTACTTGGTTATACATATCTGCTCCTCCTCGGACATCAGCTCTAGCTAGTTGGAGGTTTTCTTGATTTTGAGTAGATGCTTGGATATCTGCTGAAAGATATTCTGACGGCTTTAGTGGAGTTGTACTGGTGATGCCAGAGCCGATCTTTTGAATCTCAGCCTTAACTTCAGCCATGGCAGCTTCATGAGCATCTTTAGTAGTACTGTATTTATTCGTTTGCATCGCAGCTGTAAACTTGCGCTTGTAATCAAGTTCAGCTCGCATCTGCATATCTTCAGCGAGACCTTTATGCGTCCCTGGAATTTCCCCAAACTCTAAATTAAAACTACCTTTAATATATCCATTAATTTGTTTTTTAGCGTAACCAAAATATTCAGTACTACCGTCTGCAATTGAAGCGTCATCTTTGACTTGCTGTCCAAACTCTTCGAGGATTCCATCAGGAACTCCTTCTAAGTCGCCTGGGATTAGATAACCCCGTCCATTAGGTGACCTAAGTAAGATTAACCTTCTTCGGATTTCCTTTTCATCTCTATCTTGACGAGTTTTGTAGTCATCCATATACCTTGTATTGAATGTCCCAGCTCTTCGTCTCAAAGCTTCAATATCTTCTTCGGTGAGCGGTTCGCCTGAATCTTCTGCTTCTTGTGTCAGTCGATTGAAGTTTTCTTCAAATGCTCGTTCCTTCAGCTTGTAGTCACGCTCAGATATCCGAAAATCTTTATCGTCTTTTCTATCTAATGCTGCCATGACTCCTGCGTAATCACGGCCAAAGATACTCATGACATCAGTCTCACCACTTCCTTTGTGATTGAAACGATGTTCTAAATAGTTTTCAAATTCTTCGCGTGTTACTTCACCAGAACTAACCAAATCCTCAATGATTTTTGCAGCAGCCGTCCGTGCCTTTTGTATGTCACCAAACTCATTTGCATACTTCAGTTGAAAGCCTAAAACTTTATCAAAGTCATTTGCTTTCATTGCTGCGTATATTTCATCTTTTAATTCAACCTGACGGTTTCTTTTGATAGTTTCAGATTGTTCAGCACCCCATTCCATTGAAGAAGTTTGGTCGTGCTTTTGAATAGATGGGAATAAGTGCTTGCTAAGTAAGGCAGGTTTATACTGGGAATATTGGGCTAAAAACTGACTGCGGTGATATGCAACCCAGGCACTACGTTCGCTTGGATTGGTCGTGTTTGGTGAGATCTCTCTCCCGTTAATTGTGATAGGTCCAGCAGCCTTAGCATTAGCCATATATTGACCATATGATCTAGCACCATTTTGTATCTTCCCGATATGTAGTCCGTACTCATACCAACTACTACTCTTGCGGATACGTTCTCCTGCGAAGGTATCGACTTTAGAGATTAACTGTAAGTCCTGTTTTTCTGCTGTTGCATGTATATTCGCTACTTCATCTGCTTCTGCCAGTTCACCTTCAGATACACCGTTCATATATGCATCGTTGATACCACGAAGCATTTCATTCTCGTTGATACCTTTCTGGCGTTCAACTAATCCATCTGACAGGGTTTTGGAAAGCTCACCTAATTGTTTTAGATTGCTTCCTCCATTCTGAGCATCTTTAATAGCTGTGTTTGCATTTAGGTTAAGAGCACTAAAGTAATCCTCTAGGCTTCGCTGTTGTAGTTGATTGTTTCGTCTAGCACCTGCAGCGTAGTCTGGGGTATTAGTTCTACTGGTGTTTGTTCTTCCATCACTAATACCTTGGTATGAGTTTGTCATTTAAATTTTAAGCAAATGGGTTAGGTGCTTTTAGATCGTTATATGTTCCATATCCACTGATGCC
>Ga0098050_1000743_pt1 | contig 11415 bp, 12 predicted proteins | sample 14_taG_FD_77070 | JGI IMG/M metagenome (GOLD analysis project Ga0098050, IMG submission 77070) | Marine viral communities from the Subarctic Pacific Ocean - 14_ETSP_OMZ_AT15311 metaG | ecosystem: Environmental > Aquatic > Marine > Oceanic | place: Pacific Ocean | collected 2015-01-18
ATTGCCAACAAAGTTTAGTCCTTGAGAAAGTGTGTCTGGGACTTGACTTGGATCGAGCTTGTTATCGGAAGCGAGTGTCGCAACTTTATAGGTGCTCGGTGCCGCTACATAGTCACCGGCAACTTCGGTTTTAAGTTCCGAGTATGAGATGCGCCGAGTTCCGGCACTTGAGCTGTCGATGATTAACTCATCAGCATCTGCCAGCGTGTTAGCGTTGGGAAGGTCTTTAACGCGTTTGTTAGCCATTGTATTATTGTATAATTAAGTTTGATCCATCAGTCAGATTGTGACCGGTGTCCGTGACGATATAATTATCATCATGTAGGGTCGCGTGGGACCGAAGCATGAAGAAAAGCATGAACCACTTTCTCATCACTCGTGATATAGAATTGCAGTTCCCTCACTCAGCGTGACCGATGTCGCATCGATCCGGATTAAATCTCCGGCTTGAATGCTGACGCTTCCGGGGAACCCGGTCAGTGCTCCGGTGTATGCGCTGACAGTGATATCGCTGACAGCTTTGATGTAGTTTATGTTCCCGGTGTGAGCAGATGTGTCTGCTACCCACTCGCCGCGACCGTTCATGAAATCTCTCATATGTCCCAGACTCGCTTTACTTGTTGCTTAGAAAATTTGCTGCCCCAACCTCTGTTCTCCAGTCGGTTATAACCTCGCCGCATTTGTTCTTTTTGATCGGGCAATTGTGCTCCGGTATGCATGCGAAAACCTTCCGGTTCAGTGATACGTTTCCACTCGGTCCCTCGGTCGATAAAAGTCGTTGTGCCTATAGGTTTATTTGCTTCGGCCCGGACCCCGGATTCGTTTTCAAATGTGTAGGTTGGCATTATTAACGAGGGGAGGTCTCCCTCCCCTCTGTGCGTATGATTACAGTTGAGCCCCTTCGAGCATTGATAGCATTTCCGACCGATCCGAAGTCGGTTCAGAAGGTTCGTCTCCGGCGAGGTCCACTCCGTTCGCGGTTGTCGCGTAAACGGAAACCCCTCCCTCACCGATGGACTCCACCGTGCCTTCAATAGTTACGGAGACAGTGTCCCCGGATTGAGGCATGACTTGTTCTTCACCATCCATCATGGCGACCGACTCGGTTGGTATGGTTATGCTAAATGGCATAATGATTAAGCACTGTATCCGGTCTTGGAATAGACGCGGGCAACGTGCTTGGGTTGAATTGTTTTTGCTGCGAAAAACGATTTGAAACCGACAAGAATCTTCTGATTCAAAGGATCACCTTTGTCAGCACCGTTGACGATGTAGACCTTCGGGCTGTATGTGCTCTGACTTGAGAGTTCTGGGACTCCGTAAGCTTGAGCACCGACAACAACTGACCCGAAAGTGTCACCACTAGCGGTATAGGTGTATTGAGAACCCGAATCACTCGCGATGAATGGCTCAGTTGTTTCAATGAATCTTACTCCGTGCATGCGACCAATCTCACCACGCAATCGAGCTTGAGGCTCGGCATAATGATGAGCTTCTTGCCACTCGGAATCAGCCAGCAAATCACGTGCTTGCTGAGGACCAACGACAGCAATGAAACCTCCGTCAAGAGGAGTTGCCGCATTGATCTTCAACGCAGTCGCCGCATCGAGCCAATCACTTGCGTCAGCAGCAGTGATGCTGGTTCCCCAAGAGGTTGTAGACCCCGAGAAGATGTTAGTCACATTGGTAACATTGCTGAACAACTCTGTCCGGATGATACTGTCTAAGTGAAGAGCACTGTCGCGACCGATACGCAATGTGGCTTGCTCAATGTTGTTGAACAATGCGGTTGCGTCTGCGATGTCAGAAATACTGAGAACTTGACCATACTGTTCCAAGTCAACTTCAACTTTCTCAAGTTCCAGTGCCTTGGTTGTGGGTGCGCTTCCCTCAGTCAATGCGGTTACGTTTGATGAGTCCCCTTCCAGATAACGGAAGAAGGTCATGTTTCGACCACCACCCTTGGCGGGTAGAGGTGACTTAACCGCGAACTGATCGAGAACGACTGTTTTTTCAATCGTGTCTAGTAGTTCACGAGAGAAGTAGTCTTGCATTGCTTGGCTGATGTCATTTGTTCCACCACCAGCACTGGTGCTCATTGTTGTGTCTGCCATAATTTTTTACCTTGATGCAGAGCGTGTCATCTTCAGTATCGCTTCCCTCTGTTCATTGCGACTCATGTCATCAAATCCCTTCGGGCCCGATCTTCGAGGAACATCGCTCGTGCCTAAATTTAATTTACGTTTATAACTGTTTAACTCTTCAGTGAGTTTTTGATTCTGCTCTTTAACCGTTTCGAGTTTCTGCGAGTTGACGTAATACTCGGCAACTTCAACAGCATCCCGAAACCCAGTTGAGTAAGTCGACAAAGCGGGTTTGTTTTTGAGTAAATACTCAGTCGCTTTGTAAAGCTCGCTATCGTGATCGTTAAGATCCGGCTTCGCCTTGACTATCTCATTTACGGAGTCTGCCCATTCCTTCTTGAATCTATTTACCTCAACCGTCTTGCTCGCGTTTTCTCGCTTCTCTCTTGCTTCCTTAGCCATTTTGACAGCCTCGTCTGCAAGCTCGGGTTCACCTTGGTCTCGGAATCTTTCAGCTACTGCCTCATATACATCGGGCGTTGCCTCATCTCCTCCACTGGCGATCTGATCCGCAAGTTTTACACGATCATCTTCGAGTTGTTTTTGGGACAGCTCGAAGTCTTCCTTCATCTTTTTGAGCTGCTCTTTTTCTTCGGATAACTTTTGCCAAGTTTTCGCTTGGCGTGCTTCCGCTTTCCGGAGCTTCTCGTATTTTGACTCTGTTTTTGCATCGACTTCTGGTTCATTTGATTCAATCTCGGCTTGAGATTCATCCGTCTGAGTCTGTTCGTTTGCAGCGGGTGACTCTTCCACTGTAGTTGACTCTTCCTCTGGTTCAGCAGTGAGCGACTCTGCTTCATTTTCGCCCGAAATGAGACGCAACATTGCATCCCGATCCATCGTTTCAGTCATATTCGTTTTCGCTATCGGAGTCCGTCAGTAGTCCATTCGAGACCAACGTGTCTAGAGCGGCAATACCGTCCCTAAAACCAGCGGAGTATCCAACATTGTAAGAGGCTTTTTCGGCCCCTTGATCAACCGTTAGCATCGCTTGCTTGGTGATCCATACAAAAATTACCCTTTTAAGTTTCTGTCCCACCCGACTGGCTAGGAACTGGTGCAACAGTTCCGCTTCCTCCCGAGTCCACTCCGGGCTGGATGCCCCCGGAACCATTCTGTTCAATCGGCGCATCGACCGGATTAGCTTCATTAATCGCATTTGATACTTCTTGGATTTCTAGGGTGAGTTGTTGAGCAGCCTTGCCGTCTTGCTCACGGAATTGCTCCATGTGAGCGGTGATATGCTCTTGTATTCGCTGCAATTCAATCGGATCTGTCTGTGCGTTCTGAGCCCGTTTGAGTGCAAGATAATCGAGCATGGTCTTGACGTGAGTTGCGTGATCATCGCTCGGCTTAACTTGAGCTGGGAACCCGATCTTCATAACCGAAAGCTCGACAGCTTGATCCTCAGCTTGATTGGCTACTTCGATGCCGGGATCAGTGAGCAGTCGTTTGACTAGTCCACTGTCATCAGCCTCAAGGACAGAGCGTCGAAGCTCGGCTTGATTAATGTGCGGATCGTTTGCAAACATCTGGAAACGTGCGACAGCTTTTTGAAAATGAAACTGCTTGTTAACTCCATCAGCACTTCCACTCGGCACAATGTCATAAGCCTCATGAATTGCTGACTGAGGGATCTGCTCAAGCGTATCGAGGTAATAGTAGTTAAGACTGCTGCTGTCGAATTGAGTGAGCAGTGACCAACACTGACGGTAGAGATCTCCCAAAAATAAACGGAACGTCCGCATGCGTAGATCAGCCGATTGTGTAAATAAATTACCAATGGCCGAAATCTCTGTTGCTGTTCTCCTCTGGTTTTGGTCGAGGGTCTGGGAGATCCCAAAGTCTGGTGTGCTGACACGTTGTTGAGCCATGTCCCTATGCATCATCATATGTTGATCGAATGATATGGGAGGTGATGGCATTGGTATCGGCTGAATATCTTCCGGTAGAATTTGACCGGGCTGGAAGCGTAAGTTTGCCGTGTTAGGAAGTGCGCGAGTGGAACGGAACAATGGTCTGTTATAGAGACTCATCGTGTCATTCTTCTCATTGAGAAGTTTAGAGAGTGACGCCTCAAAGACAGCCACAAGCTCAGTCACTCCACGAGGTGAATACCACCCAGCATCTTTGTGCTCATACTGGCAACTGACGAACGGAGGCTTGCCATGATTGTAGGGAACCTCCATGGGAGGTCTTACATCGAATGTAAGATCGCTCGGGCAGTAAGTGTAGATCGTCCACGTCTTGTCATCGTTCTGAACGTAGGTTTCCCAGATGACAATTGTGTTGCTGTCATTATCAACAACTCCTTCCCTCTGCTTTGCAATTTGATGACGGTTATCATCGCCTCTGTCTTTTCCGTTGCCGCCGGTAACACGCTCAAGGAATTTCTCGTCTTGTTTGAACCCGGCTTTTCGCCGGTATGAGTCCGGTGAATAATGTTGGATGTGAGTTACTCGGTCAGCAGATTCAATGTCCTTACAATAACTCGGGACAATGAGATGCATTGGATCGACGTTCTCAAAGTTTAACTGATTTTTATCGAGATCGTAAGTGGTCTTGAGAATTCCTCTACCACTGAGCAGCATGGTGTCAATCGTTGAGATGATCTCGGTCTGCAGATTGGACCGTTGCTTTAAGCGATAATCCATCCACTGACTGGCAGCAGTGGTTAAGGCTGCTTGCTGCTGCTTGAGGGATACAAAACTTGCGACCGTATCGAGCGCAAACAATTGCTGAACATAATACGGTTTTAGGTTGGTGATGATTGTGTCTGAAAGCGGGAAGTGTGCGTCAGATGCACCGGGCCATGGCTTAGTCTTTCGACGCAAACCGTGATGCCGCATTTCGTAAAATTGACGCTGCCTCGTCTCCCATTGGGTCCGATCATTGAGATCGTTGGCAGACTTGGCGTAAAGATCCGAGTAATCCATTAACTCGGCATTGCATCACCAATCGGATTTATTCAATCCAGCATTTACCCTTTTAGCCGCAATCAAACCCTCTGCGATTACCATCGGTCGTTTCGAGGTTCATTCCGGAAAACATTTCCTCGATAGTTGGTTTTGCGAACGTCTGCATGTAGTCATGTTCATGGCCGAGCCCTACTGCCATGCAAACCGCATCAGCTCGATCCGGCGATGACAGCCCGCGACTTTTCATCTCGCCTTTAGTTTCCAGCTCAAGCTTGCCGGATTTATTGGCGCGGCAACGTCTGCTGGTGAGTTGTGCCATTAAGACCTCGTCATCATGCGGGAGGATAAGTTCATTCTTCTCGATCAGCCGAGCTGTCGAGTACCACATCTCAGCGGCGAGATTGGAGAACTTCTCCGGATCTCTTGCACGCGATCCAAAATTTATTCGATTGACAGCCCATCCAGCATCCCTCAGAGCGTCTGCCATTGGGCGACCTAGTCCACCCTCGTCACAAAAAATGTTCTCGGGTTCTAGTCCGCTTTTAGTAAACTCCACAACAAACCGGCCAACACTCGCCATGGTATCTTTGTCAGTCCATGAGACGATCTTTTTGATCTTGTTGCCTTCACGGATTGCGATAACGTTCTCGTCATTTCCTCCGGCAAAATCAACTCCAGCAATCATACGTCCCGCTTCTTGCCGGGGAGGATTGTGTAAGCAGCTTTGGTAGCTGTCATAGTTAACAAGCAGTGACTCGTCAGAGGTCTGCATGAACTCACCAAAGATCATTGATCTTACAAGCGGATGATCTTCACCCCATTTATGGATCTGCTGATCAATCCACACTTTTGGTATGTGAGGACAGTCAAAGCTTGTGACGGTGTGAGTCTGGTAAAGGTCGGTATGCCGGGTAAAGATTTTATGGAACTCTCCGGAGTTACCTCCCGGTGATGACATGACAAGCATGCGGTTGGGTTGACAACGTTCGATAGCTTGGAAGATACCGTCTTTGACTGACTTCGCTTCATCAACAATGATCAGCAAATTGTCAGAGTGCCAACCCTCAAACCGACCGGGATCATCCGTTGAAAAACCAACGATGCGTGAGTTGAGATCACGTATCCGCAAATCAGTTTGATTAATCTCAATCCCAAGATCCTTGACCTTGTTGGATAGCGTGCGGATCGTTGGCCACATCTGTTCTTTGACTTGACGGTAAACTCCCGAGGTGGTCACGCAGACACTATCGGGAAACATCAACGCATGCCACAAAGCAGCCGGTGCCGCGCACATGGCTGTCTTGCCGGAACCGTTCGCGGCCTTAAGCGCAACTCGCGAACCCGAAGCATCGAGATCACCGAGGACACGCTTTTGCCATTTGTATAGATTGAGCCCAAAGACCTCCTCAGCAAACCGGTCCAAGTGAACTAGCGATCTATCGACTGAGGCTTTTTGTTTTTCCGTGAGTCTGACTTGTTTTTTATGAATTGGCATTACAATGATACTCGCTTAAGTCCGCGTTCCACTTGATTTAACACGGTCTCAATAGTCGGTGTTTGTTGAAACAATGGAACCTCGCACATGCGGCGTTGCTTTGATTCGTCATGGACCAAATCTACTAGCCTATCAAGCTTTTCAGAGGTGCTTTCGAAATTCGCAAGATTAATGCAAGCATCCTTGTTCAGATTCTTCATGTCGGTGTGACCGTAATAAATTGGAATCGTCCCAGATGCTTTTGCCTCTACTATTTTCTCGGTGTGATAGCCGGGGTAAAGACGGTTTTCGAACGCTAAATTGTATTTAGTCTCAAGCATTGTTAGCCATTTCATTTTGTTCGTGGTTGGTGCCGCGCCAAAAAACCTTCCGTGTTTCTCTACAGCAAAACCCATGACTTTAAGTTTATCCGGGAAGCAGTCTCTTAGCGGTCCATTTGCCGCCCAAAAAGCTGTGAATGTTTTTCTTCTGGCTTGCTTAACCGGAATGACATTTTCGAGAAGTTGTGGAGGAATAAGGAACTCCGGGTAATGTCTGTCGACCTCATCAAACCAGTTGACCCATGAATAGTAACAAGGGAAATACGCGTTGACCTCTGAATCTGGATCGTGCGTGAAACTGAAATCAAGCTTGGGGTGCTTTGGACATGGAGATTCAATTGTGAAGAACCATTTGGCGCAATCAAACATTTCCCACGTCATGCCGTTGCCGAAAGCTTTTGTGACCACCAAGTCTGGCGACCTACTGCAAATGGAAACGTTCTCTCTTAACCGAATTAAGCTTTGAAACAGAACGTTATCTCGGTTGTGCCAATCATAGTTTGTGTCTGTAAAACAAACCTTCATAACCGGAAAGCGGCAAAGTTTCCCACATCTTCGTCATGAGCTTCTACCGCAACACAAAAACCATCAAGTTCTAGATAACTTTTAAGATCTTCGATGTTATAGCCATATGTGACTCCATCAATTTCACAATTATGGTCAATCATCCCATGATGATACTCCCCAACAATAGACCTTACCATGCCGAGCATCCTTGATGTGTAGAGTGCGGGATACTCTCCAGACTCAATATCAATCTTCACAATATCCACCGGGCCGGATTGTGTCAGCACATCATCAAGACCTACTGTCTTAACCTCCAGACCTAGACCACTACCCTCAAATACTCCACCACCTCCAGTGTTCGTTGTGTCAAAGTCATCGTGGAAGTAAACATTCTTAACCGGACTTCGGGACTTCCATACTGCGAGGTTGTTGATCTTTACGTTCTCATACCCCTCCACGTTCTTTCTCAGAACCTCAAAGTTTTCACGCCACGCTTCATAGGCGTAAACCATCTTTGCGCCGGACTCTGCTGCGAGGGTAGTGAACCCACCTATGTGCGCCCCCAGATCAACGATAGTTTTTCCGTTGAAATGATGAACCGGGTAGTTCCTAGCCTCCTCCCAGATTCCAGAGTCCCAAGTCCCTTCTCTGAAAACTGGAATATTAATATCCATACGGGTGTATTCCGAAATACTTGTTGATGACATTTTCATATCCCTCGACCATTCTATCGTAAGTATATTTGTGTGCGTGGATGGTAGCTGTCTTAGCTTTTGCCCGGATCATTTCCGGACGCTTGTAAAGCTGTCGCATGATTGCAGCGGCGTGATCAACGGACGGGTCGCACCATAGACCTTGTCCCTCGTAATAATTCGTTGCCGGGACCAGTGTGTAGTCCACCAAAAATGAATTACTTTCATTGGCGTATGCTTCCGGTCCAAACCATGCCGGGAGTAAACACGGTCTGCCCGCTGCCATGCATTCCAGTGGCATGAGCCCGAATCCCTCACCCTTACTCATGGACACGTAACAGTCAATTGACTGATACCACCCAGCGAGTTCCTCCTTTGGCCATTCTCCTTCGTCTCTAATGATTCGCTTGTCACTCCATGACGGCATCGGATCTCTTGGGTAACATTTAATCCTCAGCTCAACGTCCTCATTTCCTTCGGGGAATGCCTTGATGAAGGCGTCAACCACTTCGTCAAACCCCTTCCTCGGCCAACCGTGACGGGAGATGCCACTCGTTCCGAAGACGATCTTGTCCCTCATGGAAAACGGTGCAGCCCGAAACACTTTTGTATCCACTCCAAACGGCACCGGGTGCTGAGGGACGTTGACCCCTTGAGCACTGAATGTTGCTATGTTGGGTAAAGACGGAACAATGACAGCTCGGCACGAGTTCAGATGTCTGATCCACGCTTGAGGTATTCTCGTGGTCTCCCACATTGTGCTGTAGATAGTCCGGTCCGGATCATCTGGCACTTGCTTGGGAGGGTGAATGATGAGGGTAGGAGCATCCCACTTCGGTTGTCTCGAAATAAGACGCTCATACCTCTCGTCCAACACACGTGACCACGCATCTTGATTATACGGAACCACACAGAGATCCCATCCTCGTTTTAATAGACCATCGATAATGATCCTTGAGTGAAAGTCATAACTTGAGCTGTCGCCTAGTTGACCTCTAATTATTAACCGGTTGCTCACGGTTTCTTTAGTTCCTCTGAAATGTTTGAGTATCGAAGACATCGTCCTCCTCTGGGGTAGTTGCTAACTCTTCAAGCTGATCGTCCATTGTCAGATCCAGTTCCGAGGCGACCGCAATTTCCCCTTGAGTGGCATCCAATATGTCAACCGACTTGTCGACCGTGATGGACCCGTCCTCAGCCTCTTCAAGCGTTAACGTAAGTTTAATCAATGGATTCCTTTACCGTTGGTGATGAGCTGTCTGCAACCTTTTGCTTCCCCTTTCTTTGCCATGCGGGTGTCTTTCTACCCGCTCTGCCTTGCAACCTTCTTGGTAATGCATTCCATTTTGCGGCATCACGGTCATTCTTTGGACCCGTCATTCTGCATCGTGGGTTTTTACACTCCACACGCCCCTTGAGTGCAACCCGAGCAATCGAGCCGCACGCTACACAATTTTTTGCTTCGTATTTCATCGTTTTCCGTAGTTATCTCCTCGTCTGCATTTAATGCAAAAACTCTGTCTGCCGTCCTTACTGGCGGCACGTTTATGATAGTGGATCATCTGCTTTATCCTCCCGCAGAGACCACACGCTTTTCTTATGGACCTCACCCTCATGAGCGGTCTGTTACCAGTAGGCAGATAAAGAAACCGAACATGAACCCCATGCAGCACCCCATGAGAAAGATTGTCATTGGTTCCATTACTCCGCCTCCTCAATCTCTGCAATAGCCTCCAACATCTCCCCGTGCGGACCTTTTGAGTCATAGGCTCTTGGAAGGTAGCAGAGGTTTCGCCTAGCCACTTCGCACAAGTCTTTGGCTCGCTTTTTGAGATCCTCATTTTCTTGTTGGAGGGTGTAGAGGTTGTTGTCTAGCCTTTCAACTAGCTCAGCGGCGTCCGTCATGCCAAGAGCATCAAGTTGCCGAACGAGCTGGTCCTCACTGTTGGTTGTTGTGTGTCCTCTCCAACTCATTGTTTGTCCTCCGCTCTAGTATTCCACTCGGCGTCAGCCCGACACCCAAAGCGAACGTGATTGTGGAAACCCACTGACACGCACTCGGGACAATGGACATACAATCTTTCACTTTTTACTCGACGTTCTGGCTTGGTCCCGCAAAAGGGACACGGTTTAAGTTGGTTATCTGAATCGTCTTTGTTCATGGCTTGGTCGTTGTGTTTACTATTTTAACTGTATGTAACCTATGTTCACCAACCCGAGATCTGGATCGGCTAGTTTCTCAAATGCTCCCCGGCTGAGATCCAACTCGCGACCGTCAACGAATGGTCCACGGTCAGTTACTGTCACCACCACATGCCGGGTTGGAGTGAAGACGAGCAGTCTGGTTTTAAAGGGGAGGGTGCGGTGCGCCACCGTCATATTTTCTGGGAGGAACGGTCGACCATTCGCCATCGGCTTATTTCGGTAATCCTCGCCATACCACGAAGCGACCAAGAGACATATAAGGGGAATTTTCATAGGCAAAAACAATGTGAATTTAAAAAAGGGGGTGGGGGTGTTGCGTTGTGATGACTCAAATGGGGACCGACCCCTCCCTACCACCCCCATCGTCACTGATCGGTTCTACATCAACGACTTGTGAGTCCGAAACAACTGACGAGGTATCAGTAGCCTTAACTGAATCAAGCTTTAATCGTTCCCGATGAAGGGTCTCAAGCAACTGATTAGGACCGTGTGTGTGAGCGTGAGTCATCTGACCATCTACCCTTTTCGTCTGTGCAAAGTCCTTCGGAAATCTCCTCTCCAGAAGGTATTCTGCTGTCCTTGGGTTCTTATCTACATGCCTCCATAAAGCGTTGATCAGCACTGCTTGACAGAGGTTCTTTGAGATATCACACGCCTCATCGAAGTCTTTATACTTAGCTCTCCATTTACTGAGAGTTGTTCCAGTCACACCAACAATTGCAGCGGCACTTTCTTGAGTGTGTCCTTGAGTAAGCAATCGCATGACAGCCATGACTGATTCCTTGTTGTATTTTGAGTTACTGGGAATACCGTTTTTGCTCTTCTCAATAGCACTCTTTGGGCAGCAGTCTTGAATCCTCGATTCATTCTCGGTGATTACTTTGATTGCGGCGTCTTCTGTTGCCTTGAGTTCGTCCTTCTTCAGACGCTTCTTTTGAGCATCCCCTCTTCTTCTTGCTGGTCTCTTGTTCATATATACCCCTAAACGTCCCGAGAATGCGTTCTAAGCATACTTTCAGTGTTCCCTAGTGTCATCATAGTGTTAACAGTGTAAAACACGCTTACAATCAAGATTTGAACTTTCTGTGAAATACTCGCTTCCAGACTTCCAGCCATGTGACTGAATCGTTGTGC
>Ga0098050_1000745_pt1 | contig 11372 bp, 9 predicted proteins | sample 14_taG_FD_77070 | JGI IMG/M metagenome (GOLD analysis project Ga0098050, IMG submission 77070) | Marine viral communities from the Subarctic Pacific Ocean - 14_ETSP_OMZ_AT15311 metaG | ecosystem: Environmental > Aquatic > Marine > Oceanic | place: Pacific Ocean | collected 2015-01-18
AACAATTTATTATGTTTTGGTCTCCAAACAATTCTTATGTAAAATTTTACATGCAACCAAGTACACAGTGGTCATACATGTATGCTTGGTATAAACAACAACCAGAGAATAAGTATAGATACACAAGAAGACAGATTCATAGCTCATGGGGAGTGCCAAGGTTTGACGCTAATTTCCATGATGTCTTTCACATGATAACATATACTAAGAGCACTGGTAATGACTTGAGTGATTATAAGATGTACATAAATGGGTTTGAAATCACCACTGGGGTTTATAACGCTGGTAATATAGAAACTCTTACTGACCAAACTGCTACAAACGAAAGCGGTATAAACAGAGAAATTCAATTTGGTGCTGGAGGGGCTGATTTTAGATGGGGAGAAATGCAATTTTATGACAAAGAATTAACACCTGCTGAAATTGCAGAATTATATGATGGGAGTGGAGCTGAAGGAGGTGTTGGTAATCAAAATGCTCAAGCTAAAAGTACTAACACTAATTTAGTGCATCATTGGTATTATGATGAAGCGGTTGATACCTACCCAAATGTTCAAGATAAGAAATCAGATTTACATCTTGAATTAGTAAATTCAGCTGGTTCTGACTTTGCTTTTAATGTAAACACAATTAACTTTGAATCGTTTGAGGTAGATAATATCCCAGCTCAACATATAAGTTCTGACGTGATGACTATAAATGTTACATCACGTAATCCAGGTAGTACTATAACCTGGTATACTGATAGTTCAAAATCAACATTACTACACGAGGGAGATTCTTACCAAACCACTTGTGAAGAGCTGGGAGCAAGAACCCTTTATGTTGAGGAAAACATTAACGGGAAGACTCAGTTTGCGGAAAGAGAGTGGGAGGTTGTGCCATTGTGTAATGCAACGCACTCCATAAACATGGGGTATAACAAACTTTCAGTAGCTACTGATGCAAATAATTATCTACCACCACTTACGGATGGGAGTTTTACCTTTGTTTGGGATTTAAGTAAAGACCCTAGTGTTATGACTAACTCTGGTTCTTGGAACGCTACGTTAATGATGGGGAATATTAGATTAATGATGATTCCTTACGGGACATATTGGCTGATGTCTTGGTATGTTAATGGTGCTTACGAACATAAGTACTTCCATATCCAAACCAATCCTAAACCAGGGCTAGTTAATGAAGAGTGGCATCAATATATGGTTACTCATAACGGGACCACAGGAGAAACAGTCCTCTATATAGATGGAAATAGAGAAATAGCAATAATTCACAGTACTTCAATTACATCTCCTATGGTTGGGGAAAGTGTTTCGTTTACACTGCCAAGAGTGGGTAAGTATAGTGACGTAGCAATATACGATGCTGCATTAACCGATGCTCAAGCGGCGGAACATTACAATGGGGGTACTCCAGCTGATTTAAGTGGAATGTCATCATGGCAAAACGTTATAGATTGGTGGAAGATGGGTGATAATGACGATCCTGTTGCTTCGAGATTTTTAACGTCCGAGGCTTCTGGTAGAGCCTTATATATAAGTGGAACTCAAATACCATTAGACGAAGTGAAAACAACAGATAGACCATAATTATGAAAGATTTTTTTACAATATTAAACAGGGATGAAATAGATATAATAGATTATACTTTAATTCATGATACAGACGAAAATTCATTGAGATGGTCTTTAGATGGCACAAAAACATTTGTTCAATACAATGATAAACCTAGATTTTTAGAAGATAGAGAAAGTATTCCTGGGGAAATATTCGGGCAAATGTTAAATACACCAGAATGGGAAGAAGTGGAGATTATAATACCAGACGAGATATAAATCATAAAAAACACCTAAAATACGTAATAATAAAAGTAGAATTAAATTAAATTAAATTAAATGGCAAAAAAATCAAAAAACAACAAATTAAAGAAATCAATAACGTCCGAAGAGTTACAGGACCTACAAAATTTAGTAAAAACAATCAACAGTTTTCAAATGGAGTTAGGCTCTCTTGAATTAAAAAAGCAAGGTGTGTTTGCAAAAGTAGAGAAAGCGTCAGAACTTTTAGTGTCTCTTCAAAACTCTCTCGAACTAATATATGGTGAAGTGAACATCGATATTAACACTGGAGAAATAACAGCGAGATAAAATGCCGATAATTAGAAAGATAAGTATTGGTAAGGAATACAAGGATAATGCCATGCATTATAGTGTTGGTCAAAACGTTTACGGTGGACACTGTGTTCACGCTATCGTTTCCGATAATACTTTAGGCACTTACAAAGTGTATATAAAAAAGAAAAATGACATTATACTATGGAAAGAGTTTAACAAAAACATGGCTATCTCCATTGAATATATATTAGAATACTAATGAAAGCGGTTTATGATTTTGTAATAACCCCTAAAAAATCTAGATACGAAAACACTAAAAAAGTTGGTGACACGGAGTTAATTTTAAATACTGAGATCTACAATCATCAGTTTGTTAGTAGAGAGGCTATTGTCACTTCAGTTCCTTTAGCTCTCCCCACAAACATTAGTGTTGGTGATACCGTTATAACTCACCATAATGTTTTTAGAAGATGGTTAGATGTTCGAGGTGTTGAGCGTAATAGTAGGAGTTATTTTGATGAAAACACTTATTTTATAAAACTAGATCAAATATTCTTATACAAAACAGGGGAGAGTGAATGGAAAGCTGCTGATGGATTTTGCTTTGTTAAACCGATTATTGACGAAGATAATTTCGCTGTTAAAACAGAAAAACCTTTAACAGGCGTTGTAAAATATTTAGACGAAGGTTTATTGAAACAAGGTATTAAACCTGGAGACGTTATCGGTTTTACACCTCATAGCGAATATGAATTTAAGATCAACGGTGAGAGACTATATAGAGTCATGACTGATGAAGTACCACTCGTATATCCAACCGACACGGCAGTGACAGAGTTTGTTCCCAACTGGACTAATAAATAAAATTTTATAAAATGAATGAGAAAATTAACGATACCAAACAGCGAATTATAGAAGCTGGACACAAAGCGGTTGAAGAGTTAATAAAAGTAGCTAAAGAAGCTATAGTAACAGAGCATTCCGAGGATGATTTAACAGCTGATAAGTTAAAGAACGCTGCAGCTTCTAAAAAGCTAGCTATATTCGATGCATTTGAAATACTTGGTAGAATACAAGAAGAAGAAGAATTACTTAATCCAAGTGAGGCTTTAGAAACAAAGGTCTCTAAGTTTAAAGGTTTTGCTGAAAGCCGCATTAAGTAATGTACGAGCAAACTTTATACAAAATCGTTGAACCTATAAAGAAGACAGTTATATCTAGGATGAACAGAACTAGAAAGTGGAAATACGGGTATGACAAAGAGCATGATATTGTTGTTATATCTAAAACTGGGAAAATAGGTGAAATATACGAGATATATGGTTTTAGAATAGCCCTTCCTCTTGCTCCTAAGAAAGTCCACTCTTTGAGTGGTGTTACTAAAGAGCAAAAATGGAGCGTTATAGAGCTCCCTAAGGAGCTTTCTAAAATAAAGAGTGTGATAGAGTGGGACAGTTATCCAGATTCATTTAAGGAGCACTGGGTTGAATATATAGATGAGGAGTTCAGGCGTAGGGAAGAGGGTTTTTGGTTTAAAAACAAAGGAGTTGATACTTATGTAACGGGAGCTAATTATATGTATTTGCAATGGGCTAAAACTGATATTGGTCACCCAGATTTCCGTGAGTCAAATAGATTATATCACTTATTTTGGGAAGGTTGTAAGGCTGACGATAGATGTTACGGTATATGTTACCTTAAGAACAGACGTTCTGGATTTTCTTTCCAAGCGTCTAACGAATTAGTTAATTTAGCTACAATTACGAGTGATAGTAGATATGGTATACTATCTAAGACTGGACCAGATGCGAAGAAGATGTTTACGGATAAAGTAGTGCCAATAAGCGCTGGTTATCCATTCTTCTTTAAACCTGTACAAGACGGTATGGATAGGCCGAAAACAGAACTTAGTTATAAGATACCAGCTAGTAAGCTAACCAAAAAGAAAATGCAATTTGACAGCAAGTCGCAGAAAGAAGAAAGAAAAGGGTTAGATACAACAATAGATTGGAAAAACACAGGTAACAATAGTTATGATGGTGAAAAGCTAAGGTTACTAGTACACGATGAAAGTGGTAAGTGGGAAAAACCAAACAACCTGCTTGATAACTGGAGGGTTACAAAAACTTGTTTAAGACTAGGTAAAAGGATAACCGGTAAGTGTATGATGGGTTCTACTTCAAATGCTCTTGATAGAGGTGGAGAAAACTTTAGGAAACAGTTTTTTGCGAGCGATGTAAACAAGCGAAATAAAAACGGACAAACAGCATCTGGATTGTATTCTTTGTTTATACCTATGGAGTGGAATTTTGAAGGCTTTATAGACGAGTATGGTTGGCCTGTTTTTGATACACCAACCGAAAAAGTATATGGTCCTGACGGTGAGATAATAGACGAGGGTGTTATATCTTATTGGGAAAACGAAGTGGATGGTTTAAAAGATGATCAAGATGGTTTAAACGAATATTATAGACAATTTCCGCGTACTGTTGATCACGCTTTTAGAGATGAAACTAAAGGCTCGCTTTTTAATTTAACTAAAATCTATGAACAAATAGATTACAACGCCGGCCATACGAATACCTCCACAGTTACAAGAGGTAATTTCGAGTGGGAGCATGGTATAAAAGATACTAAAGTTACGTGGGTTCCGAACAAGAATGGTAGATTTAACGTGTCTTGGATTCCTGAGGTATCACTACAAAACAATGTAGTTGTAAAAAATGGAGAGAAATATCCAGGCAACGAACTCTTAGGAGCTTTTGGTTGTGATAGTTACGATATATCTGGAACTGTTGATGGTAGCGGTTCTAATGGAGCGTTACATGGTTTAACCACTTATAATTTAATAGTTCCAACTAACCATTTCTTCTTAGACTATGTATGCAGGCCACCGACTGCTGAGATATTTTTTGAAGACGTACTAATGGCTTTGATATTTTATGGTATGCCAATGCTTGCGGAGAATAACAAGCCTAGATTGCTTTACTATTTAAAAAGAAGAGGGTATAGGGGTTACTCAATAAATAGACCAGATAAACACTGGCACTCCTTATCAATAACAGAAAAAGAGATTGGAGGAGTTCCAAACTCAAGCGAAGATATGAAGCAGGCTCACGCAGCTGCGATAGAGTCTTATATTGATACTAACTTAGGTACTAGAGAAGACGGTAGTTATGGTAGCTTATTTTTTAACTCCGTTTTGTACGATTGGGCAAAATTTGATATTAACAATAGAACCAAGTTTGATGCAGCTATAAGCAGTGGATTGGCGATTATGGCATGTAACAAACACAGATACAAACCGACGAAATTAAAAAAGAAAACTAAAATTAAGATTAATATCGCTACCTATAGCAATAGTGGCGGAATTTCAAAAATTAGAAAAACATGACAGACACACTTAGAAATAACACTTTCCCAAGTCAAGTAGTACTTGATGAAGAAAAAAACTCTCTAGCTTATGGTTTAAAAGTAGCTCGAGCTATCGAGGAAGAGTGGTTTGCAAACGGTACAAATTCTAGATTTGCTTCTAACTCTAGCTTATTTCATAAGCGTAGGTTATATGCGAGGGGAGAACAAAGCGTAGAGAAATATAAAAAAGAATTAGCGGTTAATGGTGATTTATCTTACTTAAACCTTGATTGGACACCTATTCCAATTATACCTAAGTTCGTTGATATAGTAGTAAATGGAATGGGGAATAGAGGTTACGAGATAAACGCTTTCTCTCAAGATTCTATTGGTACTGCTAAAAGAACGGAATATATTAAGGGACTCCAAATGGATATGGTTTCTAAAGATATGTTAAAAGATGTTAAAGAAAACTTTAATATCGATATGTTTGAGAATAACGAAGACACACTTCCGGAAAATGATGAAGAATTAGACTTACACGTTGAGCTTGACTTTAAATTAAGTGTTGAGCTTGCTCAAATATCAGGGATTAACCTATTGTTAAATGGTAGTGATATAGATTTACTAAAACCTAGATTCACTAGAGATATAACTGAGATAGGTATTGGAGCTGCTAAAGCTTGTTTTTCAAAAAGTAAAGGTGCTACAGTTGAATACGTAGACCCAGCTAACTTAGTTTGGTCCTACACTGAAGACCCGCATTTTAAAGACATATACTATGTTGGTGAAGTAAAGCAAATACCAATAAACGAGCTGGTTAGTGAGTTTCCAGAATTAAGTATGGAGGAGCTTGATGAAATTATTAAGACTGGAGACAATTCTAAAGTAACAGGTAACATAACTAATCACGACCCTAATAAGGTTACCGTACTTTATTTTAATTACAAGACGTTTAGTCAAGAGGTTTATAAATTAAAGAAAACCGCAACTGGAGCTGAGAAAGTATTAGAAAAAGAAGATTCTTTTAACCCACCTAAAGATAAAGATGCTAATTTTAGTAAGTTGTCTAGAGGTATAGAAGTTAAGTATGAAGGAGTTAGTATACTTGGTACAAACAAGATATTAAAGTGGGAGCTTTCCAAAAATATGTTAAGGACTAAAAGTGATTTCAATCTTGTTCAAATGGATTACTGTATTACAGCACCAAGCATGTATAATGGTAGTATAGAGTCTTTAGTAAGTAGAATAATTGGGTTTGCTGATATGATTCAGCTAACTCATTTAAAAATTCAACAAGTTTTAGCTAAGGTTGTTCCAGATGGAATATTCTTAGATGTAGATAGTTTGGCTGATATAGATCTTGGTAACGGCACAAACTATAATGCTAGTGAAGCTTTAAACATGTTCTTCCAGACTGGATCTGTTATTGGTAGATCACAAGGTAGCGAACCTGGAATGGGGAAACCTGGCCTACCTATTCAAGAACTACGCAGTGGTAGTGGTGCAAACAAAGTTCAATCGCTTATAAACACATACAACTACTACTTAAGTATGATTAGAGATGTGACTGGGCTTAATGAGGCTAGAGACGGAAGTACTCCAGATTCTAATGCGCTAGTTGGCTTGCAAAAACTCGCTGCAGCTAACTCAAACGTAGCGACAAGACATATCTTAACAGGTAGTAGTTTTATAACTTTAGGTTTAGCTAAACTACTTTCGCTTAGAATATCAGATGTTCTTGAGTACTCTGAAACCGCTGAGGCTTTAGCGGATCAAATCGGTAGGTTTAATACAGCTACTCTTGAAGAAATTAAAGAGCTTTATTTATATGATATGGGTATCTCTTTAGAGTTGCTACCAGATGCAGAAGAAAAGCAAATGCTTGAAAATAATATTCAAATTGCTTTATCGCAAAAATTAATTGAACTTGACGATGCTATTGATATTAGAGAGGTACGCAGTATAAGATGGGCAAATAGATTACTTAAAGTAAAGAAAATCAAAAAACAAAAACGTGACCAAGCAATACAGCAGCAAAATATACAAGCGCAGTCTCAAGCCAACATACAAGCACAACAAGCTGCAGCTAACCTAGAAGTACAAAAGAAACAAGCTGAATCAGCTAGCGAGTCTCAAGTGATACAGTTAAAAGCTCAATTAGATTCACAAAAAATGCGTCAAGAAGTTGAGAGTAAAAAAGAGTTAATGGAACTTGAATTCCAATACGGCATGAAGCTAAGGGGGATTGAGGTAGAAGCTAAAAAACAAAGAGACGCGTCAAAAGAAGATCGTAAAGACGAAAGAACAAAAATCCAAGCATCACAACAATCAGAGCTAATAGACCAAAGAAAAACAGGTAAGCCACCTAAATCGTTTGAGTCCGCGGGTAATGATATACTAGGTGGTGGCTTTAACTTAGGAGTATTTGACCCTAAATAAAGAATAAACAATTATTAATTATTATTATATTATATTATGACAGAAGAAGAAAACGTAGCTGAAGACGCTACGCAAAACACAGAGACAGTATTTGAATCAGCGGGAGATGATTCTGTAGCGAAGATTGATCTTAGCAAACCAGTAACAGAAGAAAATGAAGCTGAAGAGAGTAGCGTTGACGATGACGGAGCAAGTGCTGCTGAAGCTGAAGATGCTGGGTCCACGCAGGAACAAGAAGAAGTACGCGAGGAAGACAAGCAAGAAGATAAGCAAGAAGAAGAAGAAGAAGAAGAAGAGGTGATAGAGGAATTAGATGAAGAAATCCCTCCAGCAACTGAGATTCCAGAAAATCTTCAAAAACTAGTGGATTTCATGAGTGAAACCGGTGGGAGTCTTACTGACTACGTTAAACTAAACAGTGACGATAGCACTTTAAGTGATATGCAGAGGCTTAAAGATTATTATGCATCTACAAAGCCGCACTTAGATACAGAAGACATTGACTTATTATTAGAAGATTTCTCATTTGACGCTGAGTATGACGAAGAAAAAGATATTAGAAAAACTAAAATAGCTCTCAAAGAAGAGTTAGCAAAAGCAAAAACCCATATGGACGGGTTAAAGTCCAAGTATTACGCGGAGATCAAAGGGTCTTCAAAACTAACAACAGAGCAAGAGGAAGCGGTTAATTTCTATAGTGAATATAGAGCTTCTTCCGAAAGCAACGAAAAACAAATTAAGATTCAATCCGCTAAGTTTGTAGCTGAGACGGATAAGGTATTTAACAGCGAATTCAAAGGTTTTGAATATAGTGCTGGTGATAAATCTTATAGGGTAGAATTAAAAGATGTTGAGAAAACAAAAGCTAACCAAGCTGACTTAAGTAGCTTTATCGGGACGTTCCTTGATAAAAACAACGTTATTAAAGACGCAGCAGGCTACCACAAGGCAATTTACGCAGCAATGAATGCTGATGCTTTAGCAACTCATTTCTATGAACAGGGTAAGGCCGACGCTATTAAAAAGCGAAATGCTGATTCTAAAAACATCGACATGGGTAGTAGAAAGCAACATGGTAAATTTGAAGGTGGTGTAAAAGTAAGAGCTGTTGGAGGGGTTAATGATAACAAAGTACGTCTACGCGTAAGGCGATAAATTAAAATTAACAAAACATAAAAAAAATAAAAAATTATGGCAGCAGGAACAATGAGCCCAACTGGAAATGCCCCGGCAACTCCATCGGCTAAAAAAGCAACAGTCTCATCAGCATATATCGACTTTACAGATACAGCTACAGCTGGATGGGCACAACAATATTTACCAGATTTAATCGCAGGAGAAGCTGAGGTTTTTGGTAATAGAACAATTTCAGGTTTCTTAGGACAAGTAGGTTCTGAAGAAGCTATGGCATCTGACCAAGTAATTTGGACGGAGCAAGGAAGATTACACGTATCAGCAGCTGGAACATTAGTTGCTTCTACTGGAGTTGTAACTTCAACTGGTCACGGTGTAAGAGTTGGTGACAACGTAGTATTAAACAGAACAGGTGTTGGTACGCTTAGATGCCACGTAACTGCTATTACTGCAAACACGTATACTGTATTACCTTATACTCAAGCAGCTTTAAACACTTCGGGAGCAGGAGCAATTACATTTACTAACGGAGCTGTAACAGGTTTTGTATTTGGTTCTGAATACGCAAAAGGAACTGCGGGTCGTACTGAATACTTAGAGCCACAACACGCTTCATTATCTAACAAACCATTTATTGCAAAAGAAAAGTATACGGTTTCAGGATCTGATGCTAGTTCTATTGGATGGGTTGAGGTTTCTAGCGAAGACGGTGCTAACGGTTACTTATGGTACTTAAAAGCTGCTTCTGAAGCAAGAGTACGTTTTACTGACTACGCTGAAATGATGTGTATTGAGTCTGAGAAAAAACAAAACAGTTCTACTGTAGGTGTTGATGGTTCTGAAGGACTTTTCGCAGCTATCGAAGATAGAGGACATGTTTTATCTGGAGCTTTTATCGATGCTAGTGCAGCGGATGATTTAGCTTCTTTGAAATTAATCCTTAAGAGATTTGATGCTGAAGGTGCAATTGAAGAGAACATGATGTTCTTAAACAGAGAGGCTTCTATCTCTATTGACACTATGTTAGCGGCTCAAAACGGTTACGGAGCTAGTGGTACTTCTTACGGAGTATTTAACAACTCAGAAGATATGGCTTTAAACTTAGGTTTCTCAGGATTTAGAAGAGGTTCTTATGACTTCTACAAGTCTGATTGGAAATACTTAAACGATGGTGCTCTTTACGGTGCTATGGCAGAAGGTGATGCTGTAAGCGGTGTTATCGCTCCAGCTGGAATGTCAAGTGTATATGACCAAGGTTTAGGTAAAAATCTTAAGCGTCCATTCTTACACGTACGTTATAGAGCTTCTGAAACTGAAAACAGAAAGATGAAAACTTGGACAACTGGATCAGTTGCTGGGAATACTTCTTCTGACTTAGATGCTTTAGAAATGAACATGCTTACTGAGAGATGTTTAGTAGTACAAGGTGCTAACAACTTCATGAAGTTAGTGTAACACAATAACAAAGCCGCCTTCTAAAATCGGAGGCGGCTTTTTTTTAAAACAATATTATATTATAAAATTATGGCTAAAAAAACAATCGAGACTACGTCTCAACAACAAGACACAAAAGAAAAACAAAATACAAACAAAGTTGCGGAAGCACCTATTAAGAAAAACTCGAACGATTGGGAAATCAAAGATAGAACATACTTCTTAACAGGTAACAAAACACCGCTATCATACACTTTGAAATCTGCAAACATATATTACTTCGACGAGTCGAAAGGACACGAAAGAGAATTAAAATATACGACAAATCAAAAAACTCCTTTTGTTGATGAATTTAAGGGAGAAGCTAGATTAGAGCACATTACTTTTGTTGATGGTATACTTAACGTGCCAAAAAACAAACAAACACTACAGAAATTTTTATCTTTATACCACCCTCAAGTGAATAAAGCGTATTATGAAAACAAACCTGAGGTTAATGCTATTGAAGATATTGATTCTATAGAATTAGAACTCTCAGCAATGCTAGCGGCTAAAGCAATGGATGTGGATATGGCTGAAGCTATATTGCGTGTTGAAGTAGGATCTGCGGTTACAGAGATGACTTCTTCTGAGCTTAAAAGAGATTTACTTGTATACTCTAAGAAAAATCCAAAGCTGTTCTTAGAATTAGCGAAAGATGAAAATGTACCTCTTAGAAACTTTGGTATTAGAGCAACTGAAATGGACATTATAACTCTTACTCAAGATCAACGAAATTTCGTTTGGAACGGAACAGATAGAAAGCTGTTAACAGTTCCATTTGGAGAACACCCTTACTCTGCTTTAGCAGTATTCTTTAAAACAGATGAAGGAATGGAGGTTTACAAAAATATTG
>Ga0098050_1000753_pt1 | contig 11335 bp, 9 predicted proteins | sample 14_taG_FD_77070 | JGI IMG/M metagenome (GOLD analysis project Ga0098050, IMG submission 77070) | Marine viral communities from the Subarctic Pacific Ocean - 14_ETSP_OMZ_AT15311 metaG | ecosystem: Environmental > Aquatic > Marine > Oceanic | place: Pacific Ocean | collected 2015-01-18
CAGCAGTCGCAACTGCCATAAGCGCCGTCGCTCCGATCAGAAAGCTTTTCAAGCTTAGCCGTTTCATTTTCTTCTCCATCATCAAGAACCAGACATCTTTGCGTTATCGTTATGTTTCTCTAGAATTGGTAAGTCAGAGAAAACTCAACGTAGTCTGATTTGTTATAGAGCCCCAAAAGGCCCTGCTCATCCTTCCCGCTAAAGTAGCCCACTTCAATTCGGGGCTTCCAGTTTCCTCCTCCTACGGAGAAATCTATTCTCTGCCTTATTGCAACGCCACCTTTGTCCATGTCCCAGATCGCCAAGCCATCCAGAGTCACCTTGTCGTTAAAGAACCCCTTCGTGTACGTCTGAGTTAAGAACTCCTGGTTCTCCTCAACATTTGTGAGCGCGTAAGGCGCCTGAAACAGGAGCCCATCAGCATCTTCGGTATGGATCTCGAAAAACTGAGTTGTCATAAAAATCGAACTGCGCTGGGATTCCCACCCCGGCACCCAGAAATTATAATCAAATCCGACCAAGACAGACAGCTGATCTCGTCTCGCGATTGTGTCGTCACGGGTAGTAATGAGAGCTGGTGTTCCGACGGTCACACGCCCGGGCACAAAGGGGTTCTGAATCACCCCCTTGTTGAAGGGTTTGTCAAACTCGTATGCGGCCTCCAAACGCAGTACCGGAGAGACATCCTTTCGACCGAATCGGAGCTCCGTCATATCGCGTGTGAATGAAAAACCGACGGTCTTTTGCCGGAGTGTGTAATCGAGGTCAAAATCTGCAGTAATAGAACACGGCACCCCTCCCGCCGCCGGATCCAGAATATCAAGGCAGCCGAACGGAATTAAAGGAAAGTCCCCTGGCGCCGCAGTCCCAGCTGCTAGAGACTGGATGAAATCAACGTACTGACCCGGCGCATTCATCGCACCTATGGTGGTTGGGAGATCAATGGGCACATTGACAACGCCCGCTGCATTTGGATCTCCGATAAATGTGCCAATATGAACTGTTGCACCGGTGTTGACGCCTATCGGCAGATCCTGAAAACCGTAAAAACCATTAACTGTCCCCTGCCCGCCAAGGACATCGAATTTTAGCCGCATGCCGACCTCGGAATCTTCCCAGTCATCTGTTTCCTTGTCCGACAGCTTTGCTCCCAACAAAGGCATTCCAAAACCGGACTGCCCTTCCACCAATCTCGGAAAGGGCAGTCCGAAGGGCCCTCCGGACGTGCTGGAATTCGGCGTGGGATTATTCACGATGAATTCGGAATGGCGCACCACCGGAGTATAGATCACTTCCAGTGATGGATCCTTCAGTCCTAACCCCTCAAAAGGAGCAGCCAGGCCAAGCTGGTCAATATCCAAAGATAGGGCAGCACTCCACTGAGGTATCCGCAAATCCTCGGTGTCTGTAAATATACTCCTTTGGCGGAGATCCTGTGGGTTCAGAATATCAAGAAGGCGCAGACCATCTGCTTGCCCCCACCCTCGCTGAAACTTTCCGACTTTTAGAGACGCGCGTCCCTCTGAATCAGCAAACGCTATCGACAGCTCTCTAATCACATCCTGCTCGAAATCATCGAGTATGCGATTTTCTTCACCGCTATTACCAAACGGTTCAGGAAGCGTGAGCGCCCCATCCTGCGAGAGTAAAAAATCAAAGCGATCTAGAAACGGAGGGCCTTTAGTAAAGTCTTGCGTGCCAGGCCCGGTTGAATCTCCATCATCAAGATCATAGTACCAATCGCCGCGCAGCCAAAAATCGGAAACGACCGTCACGTTGCTATTGGGAGTCCACTCAGCCTGAAGCTGCGCTACAAACTGGGAAGGCCCCACTCCAGTTCCACCACCATACCGGTCAAAATAGACGCCCGTCCCTTGCGTCAGACGTCCGCCCACCCAGACATTGTCGGGCAGGTTCAGCGCTTCAGCCAATGACTCGGCATTCGCTGCCAGCGGCATCATAAGGACTGTGGAAAATGCTGTAGCCCCGAGCAGGCATAGCTTTTGCGACTTAGTTTTAGTTTTTTTATTCTTGGTATTCATCTTTCTCTCCCTCACTTTCTATTTTTCCCGATGCGCAGCCAGGCTCTATCGCCCTCAATCTAACCAACCATCGCCCTGACTATTTTCTTCTGTGTGCTAAACGGAAATCCCCGCGGCTTCAGCAAGCCGATTGCTGCAGGCACAACAGTGAGCGCCCCCACCATGTTGAACATCAAGATGATCGCCAACAGAACGCCCATCTCGGCTTGGAACCTGATCGGAGACAGGAAGTACCACGGCAATAGCGGCAGTATCATCGTCAGTGCCGTAACTATCACGGCAATACCAGACGTGTTGAACGCCCGGCCCGCCGCCTTCGCGAATTCATGGCCGTGCCTCATTTCGTCGCGTATCCGGTCTGCCATGTAGATGCTGTAATCAACACCACGGCCCAAACCCAACGCAGCAAGCGGCAGCGTATTCAAGTTCATCCCCACGTCCATAAGCGTCATGACACTCATGGTGATAAAGTGAGATGTCGTCAGTACAAGTATGATCACGACTGCGACTGCGGGTGATCGATATAGCCAGAGCAGGTTAACTGCGATAACGATGATAATGGCAATAAGGAGTACATTTTCTTTGTGCTCGATCTCGTCGTTACTCGCCTTAATTATACCGATCTGTCCGCCGGCGAACCTCACACGCGGCTCCCCATCTGAAAACTGATAGGTGTTTAGAAATTCATGGCCCGCCGCCATCAACGCATTCACGGTGTCAGCACTATGCTCCCCCGTATAAATTGAGAGCTTACCGATGCTCCATTCCGGGTTCGTATAGGCGGCAAAGTCTCCTGGCTCACCGCCAGACCGGAACATGTAAATGTTAAACCCTATTTCTTCTTCTGTATCAGGAATTGTTTGGTATGAAGGGTCCCCTTCCCACAAAACCATGTTGATATTTTTTACAATTGGAACAAGGCTTTGTGCGCGAGTTGCGGGAAGAACTCGTTCGTAAATATAGCGATCAAATGCTTCGATCTGATGATACACACGCGGATCTAGCATTATCTCTCCATCACCGGAGAAATAGGCCTGCATTACATCCGTACCGACACGGTCAAAGCTCGAGTTGATTTTTTTGACATCTTTGTTGTATTGGGAATCTTTCCACAGGATCGGGCTCCCTTCTGCGTCACCTATTTTTAGCCCCTGCGAAATGAAAATGCCCGCAATCAACGCAGCGACAAAAGCCGGGAGGAATACATATCTGGACGCTTTCAGCCCAAAAATTTTGGCCAATACGGCTTGACCGGGTAAGGTGGTGCGGAATTTTGTCGGCTTCCGAAGGACCGCCATGAACGCCGCAGCAACAATAATTCCCGGGGTCAGCGTTAGAAGCCAAAACGTGCAAATGAAGGCAAGCGACTGTATGCTTGGGATAGTCACCAGAGCCAGAACCGTAAATCCAGCTGCATCGGTAATCACAGCCGCAGTGCTCGGGAACAGAAGGCGCTCAAGGCCTTCTTTTACTGCGTCACGCATGGTGGCACTATTTTCGATTTCATCGAAAACGCGCGAAACGAATTGAACTGAATGGGATAAAACAGTGGCGAAGACGAAGAATGGGAGCAAGAGCAACAGGGGATCAAGATTGTAACCGACCAAGCCAATGACGCCAAAGCCCCAAATCGTGACGGCGAAGGCCACGAGCATTGGAACAGCAACGCCCACCCAGGACCTGAAATAGAAAAATAGGACGGCAGCGATAGCCAGCACAGAGGCCGCAAAAACCAACAGCATATGAGGCAGATATTTCTTAACCGTGCCCAGAAGTACGGGCCTGCCAACGACTGATATTTTTACATCTTTCGTCGAGAATTCTGATTTTAGATTGTCAATAAAGGCGACAAACTCCCGAGAATCCACCTCCTCTGAAAGCTCGGCAGAAATAAGCATTGAATGCTCATCCAGTGAGACCAATGAGCCGAGAAACTGCCCCCTGACGATTTGTTTGAAATGCTCCATATCAGACTCAGAGCGGGGCACTTCCGGCCACATAAGAGGACTGACCAGAATTTGCCCCTCCCCGCCGGCCACCGATCTCGTCTTCCGGAGATTGGCCGCCTCAAACAGAGGGCGGATATTGTTATCGTGAAAATAGAACTCGTCTGATACTTCCCGATACGTTTCAAGAAAGTCCGAATTGTAGATGTCGCCTGCTTTATTTTCGACTTCGACAAGGACATTATTGACTCCACCAAACTGACTCCGGAACTCCTTATAGAGTTCGACATTCGAATGGTTTGCAGGCAGCATATCTTCGATAACGACCTTCAACGAGACACCTGTCACGCCGAAATAAGCCGCCCCCGATGTGACCAGAAAAGCGATTGCCAGAATGATTCTGGGAAATCTTATGACGAAATTCGAAATATAACTTACCACTGAATTTGAGCCTTTGATTGAATTTGCAACAAGCGAACTACTCCTGTTACCACCGCACTAACGGCTCCGGATCTGAGACATCGAATTCGGTTTTTAGTACGGCACCGTTCGCCCCAACGACAACATACCCTCCGTGTTCTGATGTTTTAGAGACTCCTCCGTACCAAAGGAATCCTGGCTTACTCTCCAAGGGCAACAAATCCGATACAGGCAATCCAGCTTTTACACGGACCACACCGCCCTGGCCTACGATCACTCCGTCACCATCTTGGTCTAATGTTAGATCGAACAAATGCGCATCTGTCCCCGAGGACAAAGCTGTGATCGTCGGGACACGGTCCATTAAGCGTCCCGAGCCCTCTTCAACGTCACTGTCCGAACCAAATCGAACCATTGTAAGCTTGCCGCCAAGCCCAGATATTAGCGCCTCCGAACGCCATGCATCTACCGCTGTGAATGTGACCGAGGCATCGGGCGCGTCCAGCACCTCCCAGCTCAATCCATCATCGATTGACGACGCTATCAGGCCGAACTCCCCAACCAAAACCAACCGCCCGTCCTCGAGACGTGTAATGCCATTCAATCTCGGTAGATCACGTCCCTGATATCCGGATAACGCCTGAGTTTGCCACGTTTTACCGCCATCGGACGTGTGAAGCACTGTAGCCTCATGTCCGACGACCCAAGCTGTCTGGGCGTCGAGACAGTAGACATCTCGCAAGTTAATGCCCGACTCAATATGCACAACTTCCCAATGTGCGCCCCCGTCTTCAGACCTCAGGATCTTTCCTCTACTCGTGACAGCAATGCCGACGGACTCGTCCACAAAGTCGATCCGCCTAATTAAGTCCGTAAACGGTAAGGGCTCGCGCTTCCAGTGCCCTCCTCCATCCTCGGTCTTCAGTAGCGTCCCGTAGTATCCACCCGCCCAACCCACAGAATCAGAGACAAAATCGACGGCAAATAAATTATCAGGAACAAACCGTACACGTCCGTCAGTTGGTAGCTCTATATTTGACCGAGGGCTTATGTCGGGGGCCGGTAAAACGGCCTGCTCAGCCAGCGCCCCAGGTTGGGAGAAGTAAAGTACCCCAGCAGCAACGGTAGCATGAGCGAATTTGAAGACCGGCAGGTTCATAGATTTGATCCAAAAGACCGCCAGCACTGCTGGCACAATTTCAACTTAGTTGGTGAACGCGTTCAGGCTGGGTCAGCCCACGCCAATACCGCCATCGGACAAGATGGTTGTGCCTGTGACGTATCGAGCCGACACCGGACAGGCAAGCAACGCATATAGCGCTACATGGTCTTCAGGCTTTGCGGCAAATCCGAGCGGTGTCATGCCCTCGATAAGTTTGTCGATCTCTGGAATCTCAGCCATCTGGGACTTTGCGTGCTCGGATGAGGGCGACCCGGAAAGATTGGTAATCGTACCTCCTGGAGCTACGCCATTAACCCTAACGTCTGGCGCGACTTCCTTCGCAAGCTGCTTGATGAGTCCAATCACAGCGTGTTTCGATGCCACATATAGCGGACCACCTCCGCCCGTAAAAAAGCTTGAGCTAGAGGCCGTGAAAATTATGGACCCTTTAGACTGGCGAAGCGCAGGAAGACACGCGTACGCTCCGAGCGCGTACCCCTTTACATTCACACCAAAAATATCATCGCAGACTCTTTCGAGCTTTTCTTCATCCTGCGCTTCCAGAGGCGTAATAAAATCCCATATCCCTGCATTGCCGATAAAGGTGTTCAGTCCACCGAATCTCTCCACGGCAAGGGCCGCAGCGCGCTGATTGTCTGCCAGACTGCGCACATCCCCAATTACTGTTTCAACCTCAGCCCCGAACTCACCCCGCAACGAACTCGCCTGTTCGTCATTGACGCACAGAACACACAGTCTGGCACCTTCCTCGACAAAATGATGGACCACCGCCCGACCAATTCCCGTGGCTCCGCCCGTAATCAAAACGGAACTGCCGCTTAGTTTTGGCATATTTACGTACCTCCCTAACAACCTTGCTTGAGGCGCAAGATTTTGTTCTTTTTTTGAGAAAAAATGATTTTTTTGATTGTGTCAATATTTATTTACGAACAGCGCGAGCTCAAATTCCGTAGCAAGGATCGAAATCTGCATGTGGCCAAAGGCAACTGTGCTATCGAAGCTGCTGTTAATTTCGCCATACGGAACAGACGCCAGCGCAACTTAGTGCATCTGACTCCCGGATTGGACAGTTCCCTACGCCCCGGATGTCGACAAACCACTTCCCGACTCCGGAACATTATTCCGTGCACTAACATATTACTCTCGGTTGTTCGGGAACACTCCGAACGCAGTCCATGTTCCCACATCTCCGATTATTCGCGCATGGCAGCTTTCGAGAATATTCTCGACGCACAAATATCATGGGTAGGCCTACAGAATTCCAATCCTGTTCACCCGAGCGCGTAGATTTCATAAAGTTTCACAATGTGGGAGCGATGCCACCCATTCGTATCCGGCCAGGTTGACGCGCAACCGGATAGCGGCTCAACCCAAATGTGTCGTGTCAGGTTGAACTTCACTGCCATTCAAGGTCAGGGAACGCTCAAGAGATACGACAACCAGTCTGTTTCCTCCGGCGGAGCTAGGTCTCCGCCAAACTCTGGGAGCCTAAGCGGCTCCCATTTTTTTGACCTCTCATCTCCACATGATCAGGCGCCGGCCCCTAAAGTGGAAGAGATTGACTGAGCTACCCCGTTGAGCTGAATCAGGCGATCACGCTGTTCTTTAGGACTCGCCCACCTCTGGCTAGATGAACTAGAAATTGCGCCCACGACCATTCCCCGCGAAGTGAAGACTGGCACAGCGATGCAATAAAGTGCGTTATGAACCTCGCCATCGTCAACGCCGAATCCCCTAATGCGCGTGCGATGTAGTTCTCGTTCGATTTCGGCTGGGTCCGTGATCGTTTTATCCGTGAGCTTTGGAAAGGGCCCGCTGGTTATATACGCCTGTCGCTCGTCGACCGTCATGTGCGAGAGCAACACCTTGCCGATAGCAGAACAGTACGCCTCCAGCTGCCCTTTCTCGCGCGTGAACACCTCCTCTCCTTCAAATACCGCCTTCGCGAGGTAGGTAACCATGTCGTTCTCCAGAATGCCAAAGTGGGTCGTGGTTTCCAACGCGACACTTAGTTGTTCCAAAATGGGTCGTACTATTTCCGACAGCACAGCATGTGGTGTGAACCCCTCCAGCTTCTTCAAAAAAACAGGGTTTGGCAAATATCGTCCACGTTTGGATCGGCAGATGAGCCCGGCCGAATGGAGGGCATTCAGATGCCTGTACAGAGTCGATTCCGGCACTCCGAGCTGGACACTCATTGCGTCTGATTCGAATACACCGTCTTGCTCAACAAGCGCTCCGAACAAGGCCATCGCCTTGTCGAAGGAAGACATGGATCGTGTCACACGGATCTCCATTTATCACATTGTGATAGTAGCTGGCCTGCCTCGGATTGCAGTGTCAAGTACATCGCGTAGTTTGCGATCTGCATTCCAAGTCACTTACGGACGCGAACCAGACCATGATCTCCAGAGATGAAATTCAGAAGGCTGCAGATGCACTGTTCGACGCACACGCGGGACAAACCTACTGCGCGCCAGTGCGTGATCTCATTGGTCTTGATCCGCAAGCCGGATACGAGGTCCAGGCGATCAACACAGCCCGGTGGGTGTCCGCGGGACGACGAATTGTTGGCCGGAAAATTGGCCTGACGTCAGCGGCAGTCCAAAATCAACTTGGCGTAGACCAGCCCGATTTTGGCGTCCTCTACGCGGATATGGAATATTGCGACGGTGATGAAATTCCGTTGTCAGCAACTCAACAACCCAAGGCCGAGGCTGAAATAGCCGTTATACTCGGCAGGGACATCAACGCGCAGGATACAACACCAAGCGAACTTATCCGAGCCATAGACCACGTCGTGCCTGCCATCGAAATTGTGGGCAGTCGTATCAAGGACTGGGATATCCGCATTTCGGATACGATCGCGGATAACGCCTCATCCGGCCTATATGTCCTGGGCGGGCCTGTTCGTGCACTGCATGGGCTTGATCTCGTCAATGCCGGCATGGTGATGAAATGCAATGGACGCCCGGTTTCATATGGCGCCGGCATCGCGTGCCTTGGAAACCCGCTAAACGCCGCCCTCTGGCTCGCACGAAAATGCGCAGAGCTCGGAGCCCCCCTCAAGGCCGGCGACGTCGTTCTGACAGGTGCTCTTGGCCCGATGGCCTCAATGGGGCCTGGTGATCTGTTTGAAGCGGATATCGAAGGTATTGGGTCGGTTCGCCTCGCAATTGCGGCGAAATAGGAGACATAGGAAATGACAACTCTCAAGAAGACCAAGGTTGCGATCATCGGATCCGGAAATATCGGAACTGACCTCATGATCAAGGTCATGCGCAAGTCGAAGGGTCTCGAAATGGGCGCAATGGTCGGGATCGATCCCGACTCGGACGGCCTTGCCCGGGCGAAGCGCATGGGTATCGCGACCACGCATGAAGGAATTGACGGTCTCGTTAAGCTCGACGTGTGGCCCGAAATCGGAATTGTCTTTGATGCGACATCTGCTGGCGCACACAAGCGGCACAATGAAGTCGTCACATCCGCTGGCAAGGTGATGATCGACCTCACGCCTGCGGCGATCGGGCCGTATGTCATACCCGTCGTCAATGGTGACGCGCATCTGGATGCGTCAAATGTCAACATGGTCACTTGCGGCGGGCAGGCGACGATCCCAATCGTGGCAGCGGTAGCATCCGTCGCGACAGTCCACTATGCGGAGATCGTCGCTTCCATCGCCTCCAAGTCAGCCGGGCCGGGAACGCGGGCCAACATTGATGAATTCACCGAGACAACCTCAAAGGGTATAGAAGAGGTTGGAGGAGCCCGGAAAGGCAAAGCCATAATCGTCCTGAACCCGGCAGAGCCTCCGATGATTATGCGCGATACGGTATTCACCCTCTCTAGTGGCGCGGATGAGCCTGCAATTGAGGCCTCAATTGAAGCAATGGTTGCAAAGGTCAACGCCTATGTGCCCGGCTATCGGATGAAGCAAAAGGTTCAGTTCGAACGGTTCGGCTCGAACAACCCGGTCAAGATTCCGGGCCTGGGCACGTTCGAAGGCATCAAGACCAGCGTCTTCCTGGAAGTCGAGGGTGCTGCCCACTACTTGCCTGCATACGCGGGAAATCTCGACATCATGACTTCAGCTGGCATTGCGACCGCTGAGAAGATCGCCGCGCGGCGGCTAGCCAAGGAGACTGCCTGATGGCGTTCGATCCCAAATCCGACAATCTTTACATTCAGGACGTCACTCTGCGCGACGGGATGCATGCGATCCGACACCAATACGGTATCGAGCACGTCAGCAAGATTGCCGCCGCCCTTGACCAAGCCGGGGTCGACGCAATCGAGATTGCACATGGAGACGGCCTGAATGGCTCAAGCTTCAATTATGGTTTTGGTGCCCACACAGACTGGGAGTGGATTGAAGCCGTCGCGGATTCAGTGAAAACGGCGAAACTGACCACGCTCCTCCTTCCGGGGATCGGAACGATTGAGGAGCTGAAGCATGCCTATAAGCTTGGCGTCCGGTCTGTCAGGATCGCCACACACTGCACGGAAGCCGACGTATCGAAACAGCATATCGGTGTTGCCAGAGATCTGGGTATGGACACGGTTGGCTTTCTTATGATGTCCCACATGGTCGAACCTGAGAAATTGGCTGAACAAGCCGCCATGATGGAAAGCTATGGTGCCGAATGTATCTATGTCACCGACAGTGGCGGCGCGCTCGACATGGATGGATACATCGCCCGGCTTCAAGCCTATGACAAAGTCCTGAAGCCGGAAACTGAACGGGGTATCCACGCCCACCACAATCTGTCCTTGGGCGTCGCCAATTCCATTGTCGGCGTTCAACATGGCGCAAGACGCGTGGATGCTTCGCTGGCCGGCATGGGTGCCGGGGCCGGAAACGCACCGCTTGAAGTGTTTATCGCTGCCGCCGAGCGAAAGGGATGGAAGCATGGATGCGATCTTTTCGCGCTCATGGATGCCGCCGAGGAACTTGTTCGCCCACTCCAGGACCGCCCCGTCCGCGTTGATCGCGAAACGCTCTCGCTAGGCTATGCCGGGGTCTACTCGTCCTTCCTCAGGCATTCAGAGAAGGCAGCGCAAGATTATGGGATCGATACACGTGAAATCCTGGTTGAACTAGGACGTAGGCGTATGGTTGGTGGTCAGGAAGATATGATCGTCGACGTAGCCTTGGACATATTGAAAGAACAACAATCCACCCAATAACTTGCGACGTGAGAGGCCAATTCTTATAAACCGTAGTCTCGCATCGCGATCACGATGCGAGACTACAATCATATATCTGATATCAATCTCTCAATGCAGCATGTTGTAATGGTGGCTGCGGGCTTCAATCTGTCTGGACGAACGACGCAGTCAGAACACTGCTCAATCAGCTTATGTTTGTACAGTGCTTTTAGTTAAGTGAGCGCACATTTTCACGGCCTTTTGGCCTAGGTGTTCAGTCCCGGGAAGTGCTGGGTTGGATTCAGCTTGAAGCAGCTGGGTTGGTCTGTCCAGCGCTTGGTGACAAACTCGAACGGGGTGAGCCCTTTAAGGGTCTTCAAGCGCTTGGCGAAGTTGTAGGCGTCCACGAAGGCGGCGAGATGGGCTTTCAGCCTGTCGTGGCTTTCATAATGATAACGCCGGACGGTGGCCTCTTTCAGGGTGCGGTTCATGCGTTCGACCTGACCATTGGTCCAGGGATGGTTCGGCTTCGTCAGGCGATGCTCGATGCCGTGGACGGCACAGGCGCGATCGAAGGGATGGCCCCGCCAGCGGGC
>Ga0098050_1000764_pt1 | contig 11262 bp, 28 predicted proteins | sample 14_taG_FD_77070 | JGI IMG/M metagenome (GOLD analysis project Ga0098050, IMG submission 77070) | Marine viral communities from the Subarctic Pacific Ocean - 14_ETSP_OMZ_AT15311 metaG | ecosystem: Environmental > Aquatic > Marine > Oceanic | place: Pacific Ocean | collected 2015-01-18
ACATTAAAACAATCGTAAGTGGGAAAATAGTCAACCCTAAGTATTACAATCTTGAAGTGGGTGATATAGTTGAGTTTAGCAATATATATCCCGAAAAGATTTTTGCAGAATCATGGTCAGGTAAGCAATATATGATTACATCTTTACAACGGACTCTCGGAGTCCTAACATTTGAATCGAGAGAAATATGAGCAATATGAATATGGGTACACCACGATTTTTCGTGGATTATGTCAACTATCAAGTGAGTCGTGGGAAAGCCATTGATACTAATTTTGACGTAGTAAGTGGGGGGAATTTGATTGATAATTTTGAAACTGGGTCTGAATCAGAATTATTCGATATGCGACCGCTTAATTTAAATAGCTGGGATACATCGTCAGCAACAAGCGATCACGTGCTAATTAGTATAGATTTAGGTGTGACTGGTCTTAAAACAGGATTCATCTCAATCCTTAACCACAATCTTGATACCGCAAACGGTAAATTTAGAATAGCTGGATCAAATACAGAAGCCCATATCCAAGCTGAAGATATGACGTCAGCGACTGCGACTCCAGCGTGTACTGAAATAGTCAATGGGACTGTAGGGGCTACAACTAATATAATAACACCCGGTGCTGACGGATCAACAATTATAAGATTTTCAGAAACATCTGTAAGATATTGGGGTATCCAATTTGAAGGTAATCCAAGTTTTTCAGCAACAAATTTATCTGTCGGATGTATTCTAATCGGAGAATACTATGATATGCCACATTCAGCAGATTTATCTGTTAAGCGGTCAATAATATTCGATAATGATATTCAAGAATCCATTGGTGGGCAGAAATATTCTAACATGGCTACACATGGTAGAAGTACATCAGCAACATCAAAATCACCCTTTATCACTACGACATCCAATCAACAAGTTTTTGGTGGAAGACAGATGTACGACATGAAATTCTCATACTTGGCAAGTGCTGACGTAATGCCTAACGAATACCATACATATCAACCTACTGATGATTCTTTTGTTGGTGATGTATGGAATAAAACTAATGGTTCCCACATTCCATTCATTCTTTCATTAGATAATAGTTCAGAAGGCTCTGATGCAGAGAGTGAGCATATATTCGCAAGATTCAACCAAAATACTCTTGATATGACCCAAGTTGCACCTAATTACTGGGACGTTGGTGTGTCTATTATAGAAGAGTTTTAGGATCGGGTATAGCAATACTAAACTCTATTGCCGACCATCTTATAATTTCTTCAATAAACTTGGCAAACTCAGCCACTTCAAGGTTCTTTGTAGAGTCAATACCAAATTGAACCTTTAATAATTCGTGCATTTCTCTCTTAGTATAGCCTAATTCATTGCCAAGTAATTCAGCAATAGACCAGTAGTAATTGTTTTGTTGCGGTGATCTTGCACCCACTTCTTTTAATTCAAGGTAATAATCACCTTCAATAGACTTGATGGCATTTATAAACTCTTGCCTATCGTGAAAGGATAACTCTCCATTGTTGATCTTTACTGGGAATCGCAATTTGGACATACTTGCTCCTCCCATAGTTTCACATCAGCCGATGACCAAACCTTACCATCAAACCAATTCCATTTTCTCTCACAATTAGGACACCATGATATATCTTGGTCAGCACGAACTTCATCATATTTATGAGGATCACGAGTAAGTTTTTCAACAACATTTCTACCGAGTGCATCTATGACCCATTGGATTGACTCATACTTTCTCGGCATACGCAGACTCAATAGCAAAATGTAGTTCGTAAGAATCATCATGTCTTGTTAGGACAAATCCACCAGTAGCAATACTTCCATTTTCTGTTAAGTCATCAAACATTTTACCAACAGTTTCTACCATATCATTAAGACTTGGTATTCCAATTCCAGCCCAGCCCCAACCCACTTTATTCATGTGTTTCTTAACTTGGTCAAAATTAAACTCTTTCATTATTTTATCTTTCATCATCAAACTCCTGTTTTACTTGCTTGGCTATTTCTTCAATCTTTGATTCGTAAATTATCCCACCCAACAATAAGAGATAGTTCCTTGCATCCTGTATTCGCCCGATTATAGGCTCTGAAGACGATTCTGTGCCATATAAAACGTAGTTTCTGATGGAATCCATGTGCTTCAATAAATAGATTAGGGCAACTTCTTCGGATGAACATTTCATTCTGTCTGCTATGCTTTTGAAGTTCTTGAACTTATCTTCATCGGATACTGTATATTCCTTCCCTTTGTCGAGCATTAGTTTATTCTCTTCTTCTTGTAGGTCCTTAGCCCACCTAATAAAATCATTTACTAACATCAAATGTACTCCTTAATTTATCAAAAAATACCATAATAAGTATTAGCACAAATATAAATAGACCTAAATTTATCAATAAAGCCATTATTGTCATTAGTAGTTCTGCTATTATATTACCCATGATTTTCCTCCTGAAACAATTTACTGATTTGAGTTATTGCTTTTAGATTGCCGATTTTATTCGCTTCCCAACTCTTGTGGATACGATAGACTTCATTGATTATGAGTTCGAGCTTTCGTTTCTCTTCACATAAAAATTCAATCTCTTTGTCTTTTTTATCAACAATTTCATTGTGTTTTTTCTTATTTATTAGCATCTATTTTCCTTTCTATTCTCGTCAATTTATTACTTAGCAAAATAAAGTATATCAGTATTGCCAAAGTATAAAATTCAAACATCGGGAAATACTCCATACTGAATAGTAAATTCCAATATATTCTTAACCATTCTATCATTTCATTTCTCCTTAATTAATCCGAAGGCTTGGCACAGATAAAGCCGGTGTCTATTTTCATTAACATGATTTTTCAACCCTATTAATTAATTCTGTTTCAGCCCTCGGATATTTTTTAGCACACTCTGTACAAATCCAAATGCCATCTTCTTTAATTGTTGATTCGACAATTCGATCACACAGGTCGCATATTATTTTCATAAGCAATGCTCGCAGACTTTGTGTTTTTTACCGAGTTTGGGGATATGTTTAGGGGAGTGCTTTATAATACCTCCCCCTCTAACATTGATGCGAGGTTCCCACAGCATATCACAAACTTCACAATAATGTAACCAGTTATCGGTAGCTACTACAATGTTACGTTCGGGTTTATCTATTACTTCATGTGCTAAATTACCATACATTACATCGGCAATTATGCCTTCATTGAGATTGTCATTCCAAAATTCTTCCATTATAAATTTCATAGTTTCCTTTCTACTTAGCCCCACCCCTTTGCCAACCACGACATTCATTTGTTGGATGGGGCATCAGTAAATTGTTAAGTGCTTAACAAATTTCCTTTGCCATTTCTTTTAAGCAATCATTACACACATAAATCTTATCACCTTCGCATGATGAACAAGTGTGTTCACTAAAGATGTTTGAGTCTCTTTTCTCAAGCCTTGAGACTTCAGTATCTATCTTATCAACAACTACGTTGATGAGTGTAGATAGCTGACGAATGCTTTCCAGTAAAACTGAAACATCCAAATCATCAATCTCTAATTCTGTGTATTCCCATGCACCAGTAAGTTGGTGTCGGGCATTTCTAAGACTGGTTAATTCCTGTGATTCATGTAACATTTGTATATCCTTTCTTTAAGTTGGTCTAACCTACAAAGGCTTTTCATCAATGTCAAGAATTAATTTCTCGACATCAATATCTTTATATTTCATAAGTGTATTCTTTCTTTCCTTTAGATCGTCATACCATTCTTGACCACGTTGCTCTATTGCCCACTCGACAAATTCTGCTGGTGTTTTATGTGCCGAGAATTTACTGGATAGTACATGGCATCCAGCACATAAACAAAATCCATTATCAACATCCCAGCGGACACTTCTAATGGATCGTGAATAAAAATGGTGAGCATTTAAGTATGTTGTCTTTCCACACTTCTCACACATAAATTTTGTTTTAACTTTATCTGCCCATAGTTTATCGAGTTTCTTTATATTTGTTTTCTTCATAGAATAGGGTGGATTGTAAAGGAAGGAAATCAACCCACCCTGACCCATTAGACCAAATTAAAAGGGAAGTTTATCTTCAGAAGTTTCGGATTCACCTTCCAATAGTAATTGAAGGGCAATCATACGAGTATTTACTTCAGCTATATCTAGCTTCTCAACAACCCCCATAGATTGAACTGCCAATTTCAAACACACTTGCTTATGAATGTCTTTTGTGCGTTCATCGTTAGTAGCTTGACGTTGTTGGACCATTGCTGGTACATCTGTCTTTGTCTTAATGGAAGTACCTTCTTCGGGAATAATATCCCAGCCAATTTTACCCCCATCTAACTCGACTTTTCTGATGTTAAGTTTTGCACCCTTGCCGTACCCTTCAAGTTTTGAATGAAGGTATCCTGTGGCGAAGAATGATGATTCTTGACCATTATGTTCACAACCATATCTGAACCATTCGCCATAACTATTCGTGCCTGTTTGGGGTGTATCGAATAGCAAGGTCACTACATGATCTACATTAGATTTGAACTTTAATGTGTTTTGTTCCATTTTTTCTCCTATTTTAAGTTAAGGTCTGTTTTAGCTCGGTCAGTAAGACTCTCACCGCTTCTTTCTTCTCTTCCACCAGTTTCTTTGGAAGCACATACTAAAAAGGCATCTCTATATTTATACCGATTAAGATTTTCCGTGATGCCGTCTAACATCTGTTCGTAGGTTCCTCTTGCGAAGGTAATTTCTCCATCGTCTCCATTACCTTCCCAGCCAAGAGTAAAAAAATAGTTAGTCATATTTTACCACCTTGCATGAATGCCGTTCAAGAAATTTGAACATCTGTTTCTGCACCCACTCAATTTCTTCTTGAGTCATTTCTTCGGGAAATTCAATCTTAAACGAACCTTGTGTTATTTGTTGTTTCATTGTATTAGATATTAATGATAATAATTGATAATGTCAAGTACTATCTCGGCACACTTCTCATTAATTGTTTTCTATCCTGTGCCGTTAATTCGCTATTTAGCTTACGAGATAACGATCCGCAATTATCACAACTATATGACTCGTACATATTAACCATTGTCGTATAGTAACCACCATTAGGTGTTAGTTCATCCGAACCGCAACTGGGACATACTTCACCATCTTCCCATAAACCCATGTTAGGATGTGACTTAATCCAAGGACGTAATGAAATATAAACCTCTTCCAAGAGCCTTACATCTTCTTCGTTATACTCAAGCATTCTCTCCAAAGCATCCCTATCCCCCTGTAGGCAATCAGTCCATAGCTGGAAATTCGTCTCTAATTTGCCTTTATTCGTGATTAATTGCCCAAGATAATCAAGTTTATTACTTGAGAATGCGAATGATCTTTTCACGACCTTTAACGTATCAATAGATTGATATGGTGAAGGTGGCAACATCCCATTGAGATGGAATCTTGTGTTTAGTTTTTTTATGTCGAATTTATCACCATTATGAGCAATTACTATGTCTGCTTTATCCATAAGAGAATGAATGCCATTTAGGACCCTTGAATCATCTCGATTTTCCGCTTCCCAAGGGGTCTGAATATCACTCATCACATTTGAGTCATATAACCATTTAGCTGACCACGATAAAACATTCCAATCTTCAATAATATTATTGGGCTGAATATACTTGTTCCCAAATAGACTCCACACCCATACTTGCATGGGAGTAGTTTCAATATCAAATAACAATATCTTTGATCCACCTATTGTTGGGTAGTCCCAAGCCCACGATCCGCAATCCATACATCTATATCTTTGTTTGCCGTTACGAACACCTCGTCTATTTAACTTGATCCCACCACATTTTTTACATTTCATGCTGATGCCCCATGATCTATTATATCCCAATCCAACTCATCGAACATACTGGATGTGCTATCGATATACTCTGCCATCTCTTCGGGGGATTCGTATAAATGCGAAGCCACATCAGATATAATGTGTTCTGCAAAGTTATCAAAGTGGGAAACTAAATCTCGACCAGCTTCTTCAGATAAAATCTGTATCCTATCTTCAGCCATAGCCCTATACACACTTAGCATTTGAATGAGTAAGACAAAGCTATACCGCCCTGTACTATCCGATGCCATCTCCGTTAGTTTTTCAAAATCCATTGTTATATCCTTTCGGCATTAAGCCATTTATTGAGTGTTTTTTCCCATTGCTGGAATGTCGCATCTCCGTTGTTGTATTTGATCCAAGTAGAATCAAATTCTTCCCATAACCTTTCACGCATTTTTCTTATGTGATAATCTATATTCTGTGATTTATTAGGTATGCTTTTTAGTTTATCCAAATAAATTGCTTTTAGTTTCTTCGTATTCATAGTACTTCCCTGTTTTAATGTCGTAATTTAATTTACCTACGGCTGGTCTACCATTCTTATATTGAAATCTGATCTTACTCACATGGACACCGACATAGTCATCATCTTGAGATTTATGCCTATGGATAGTTATAATGTTATCCGATTTATTAAAGAAATTAGCACTACCCGATATATCGTATGCTGACGGAACAACTGGCTTCCTGTTTGCATCATTCTCCATTTTTCTTGGATGTGCCACAACCCAAATATGAATTTCATACATTTTTGCAAATGTGTTCAAGGATGCAAGTATTCTTGATACATAGTTAGTCTCATTTTCAGAATCTCTAAATTTATGCTCGATTGTATTCCAAGGATCAATTATAAGTCCATTTAGCCCATATCTAAAAGTAAGGATTCGTGCCTGTTCAAGTATTGATTCAACCGAAACCGAATCTTCTTGAGTGCCTATGAATTTAACATAGTCATTAAGGATTTCCATTGTATTTCTCGCAGTATCCTCATCCATCCGATTATCCCCCCAAAATGGCTTCCCTACGAATTTACCCACCAGCTTCAAAAGGTGGTGTTTCACAGGGAAATTTTCAGCTGAAAATATACCAAACTTCCACCCATGATCTTGGATCATATTGATCATCAAGGCATCCATCCACTCTGACTTACCCATATTTGGAATACCTGTGATCATTGTTAGTTCGCTTGGTGATACACGATAGCACTCATCGAGTGCAACCCATCCAGTTGAAAGACCCTTATGGTCGGGCTTATTCAGCAAGTCGATAGCATCATCCATTACATCATCAATCGTTACAACCCCTTCTATTGGATAAGGATGTGCTTCAGTTATTATGTCGATCACTCTTTCATCGCCATAATTCATTAGGACATCATTCATGTCCTTGCAATCAGTCGGGTAACTTACACGAAAACACTTCTCACGACCTATTCTACGAGATAATTCATCTCTCATAGCCTTACCACTCGCATCTTCATCCATAGCCAATACGATAGTCTTTGCGTTAAGTATATCATTTTCAGCATCCGCAAGATAGCTAAACTTAACATCACTTGCTCGTGAGTTCGGTGAAATTGCCCCATCGGGAATACTAACAACATTATTATAACCGCACTCTACAAGAGAGAGTGCATCCATCTCCCCTTCCGTAATTATAATTGTCTCCATGCCTTTCATGTGATCAAAACGATAAAAACACTTCTCCGCATTTTTTTCTTGGCGAAATTTCTTGTCAGCAGTTCGAGATTTAATATTGACAACTTCGCCATTTTTATAAAAGGGAAATTGAATCCATCTATCCCTATAGCCTATCTTCTCGGATATAAGTGTATGCTCTGTTATTCCACGAGACTCAAACCACTCCACTACTGACTGGGGTAAGTCTGTTTTTGGTTCATCGGGCTTTACGATTGGTGGTGGTGTATATTCCTTCTTCTCGTTGATTGATCCACTCCATCCGCAATGGTGGCATTTCCACACACCCTCGTCTATGTTCACAGATAAACAGGGGTCTGAACCTTTTTTTCTTTGGTGGGAGCATTTGGGACATTTTGTTTTTTCTTGCCCATCTGATCTTCTTAGGTATATTCCATGTTCTTCAAATGTCATCTATAGTATCCTTTCTTGGGGTTATTTTGTGCCTTAGTGCCACTTTTAACAAAAATAGGTACTCATTTATACTGCATCCCATTTAAGTTGAATATTGGCGAATTTGGTCATACCATTTGGTGATTTTTTTCTTAAAACTCGTAGGGACATTAAATTCCTCGACCAAAATTTATCGTCTAATGACCATCTGATCACATCACGAACTACTATTTCGTCCCATTTATCGATGCGAATCAAATCATAGAGTGTATTGATGGAGCCTATTGTAATTGCATCATCTGTGTACCAAGTATCTTGGATGTGTCGGGGGAACTGCTCACGTTTATTAACGTAAAATTCTTTTATTATTTTTTCGAGAAATGCCTTTTGCTTTTCAGTAATGTCGGGGTTTATTGTATTGCCCCCATTTAAATTATTGGATGCTTTATTAATAGTTATCTTTCTTATACTATTACTTGTAATAGTAGTATCCGAATTTTCGGTATAGGTCTGATTGGCATCCTTCTCGGTAGGTGTATCATTTTTGGACAGGACCCCTACCAAATTTTCGGTATAGGTGGTTCGCACCGATTCATCTACCCCTACCGAAAAATCGGTATAGGGTAGCGGAATTATATACCTTTTGATAAATTTCAAAGTTTTTTCTTCATTAAGAATACAGATACTTATATAACCATTTTCTCTCAGTTCGGTAAGACAAGCAGATATAGTTCCCTTAGAACATCCCAATCGGCTGGCGAATTTAACATTATTTGTTGTACAAAATCCATTATTGCCAAGATCAGCATTAATTTCGGCAAATAGCACTTTAGATTTATCCCTTATATTATTATTGTGTCTGATATAGGATGGTAAGATTCCATTATTCATCTATATGCTCCTTCATGTATTCAAGTTCATCGTCCCAATCCTCACCATAGGATTCATCATCATAAAATGTAACAAGTGAGTTGCAACAGGAGCAAATTCCTATGACTTCACAGATATAGGAATCCAAAATTTTCTCCACATTGCCTTTGGGTTTAGCATCACAACAATCAGAAAATAATTCTTCAAACATTTTTTTCTCCATAGATTTGGGGCAGGCAAAAGGAGGTAAAACCCACCCCTATAATTATAAACTTGGAGTAACAATCTGATCGAAATAATCGCATTTTTTACCTTTTTTAATTTTACAATTTCCGATATAATCAGAATCTACCCATTGCTCAAGGTGCTTTCCTATCATAATACCCAAACATTTACCATTCGTATAATTGGCACATTCAAGTTTAGCTTGGGTGATTGGATTGGAAATATCTTGTCTGTTCATCCGTTTCATAATGTGAATATACATCCAAATATAATTAGGAAGCAACCCTTATTTGATCGGCAAGAAATTTCTTAATATTTTTTGATGTATGTTTAGATGCATAAATTTCCTTAATTTGTTGTCGGGACCTCAACTCTTCCCAACGTCTATATGCCGATCCATTTTTTCTGAGTAATTTTTTTTTACTCATATCATAATACAAATCAATTAAATCTTTATCTGTCATGTACGTCTTCATTTTCTTCTCCTTATTATTAGGGATATAACCACCATAGTTATCATCCAAAGTACGTTTATTAAAAAATATGGGTTCAAAATATAATTTATCATTTTTAAGCTTCCCTTATTGTGCCAAATCGTAATAAATATAATAGAGGCTCTATTTGGTATAATTCAATTACATCGTATTCATCACCATCGAATATAACTTTTCTTGGGTCCAGTAACCTATTATATTGGCTTTGCGTTAAGTTGCAATGATATGCATTATGCCACGATTTATTAGATTTACAAATGTTACTAACATGAAAGTTATATGGATCGCCACACCATTCTTTAATTTGTATTTTAGTTTTTATTTGTTTCATATAGCTATCCTTTCTTTTCTTATATAAGAAATTGCCCGATTTGGGCAACTTTCCATGCTCATTAACATCTTTATAGCATTCTCTTTTTTATGGGATATAACACACGTAAAAAAATGTCCATTATCGTGTTTTATTTCAAAGTGGTATTTATAATAATTTTTCATCATTTTTCTCCTGTTTGTTGGTTGTGTATTCTTCGTAACTCCACCTCACTTTTAGCTTCTTTAAACCGATTAACACTATACCCATTCTTACCAAAGATCATTTGATTCGGAATACCCCAATCCCTATATTCACGCCTCACATCATCAGCTATATAGTCACGTATTTTGTAAGCCCAATAAATACTAATTCCCAATACTTCAGATACTTTCTGAAGTGATTTTACACGCATAATTTCACTCATTTTTCATTCTCCTTTTTATTGTTAATAATAATTTCCTTTGTGTTACTATCCCAATCTTGACAACCTTCCCACAACCGACCATTATAACTAAACCAACCAATGACCTGTTTACCCTTACGAACCTGAATTGTAGGTACATTTCCACTCCCTAATCCATTATGATTTCTCCAATAAAGAAAATGATCTCTCATTTCGCTTAGAGTGTTTCCTCCCTTCGTGATAGGTTCAGTGTTAACTGGTTTCACCCAATAGCCACCATAGGAATTACTCCAAATATCAGGGTTGGCAACGTGTTTTAATATCATTGTATATTTTAATCTCATTTTTCATTCTCCTTCGCTTCAACACTACACATCACAATAACAGATTTATCAAGTTTAGATAACTCTTCCTCGAATTCTTCCGACATTGCTTCCCAATCATACACCTTCTCTCCATCATAGTTGTAATGATACATTATTTGTATTTGTATTTTATCTTTCTTTGGTTTCATTTTATTCTCCTTTTTTTATTTCGGAAATCGTCCATCACCTCAACCCATGTTTCTCGGATAAAATAATCATCACAATCACAATATTGCTCTCGTTTCTCAAATACCCATCCAATTTTCTGAGCAGTACCATCTGATTTGTCTCGATATATTGAGCTTACACATTTACCATATTCTTTTTGAAAATGTGTAAATAACTCTCCAATATTGCTGGTAAATGCCTCATAAGGTAGTGATCCACCAAAAATATAATTATCAGTTTTGTTTACGCTATTTTCTATTATGTTTATCATCTTATTTTCCTTTTTTATTGTTCTTTGTTTATTGAAATTATAACCCTTATTTATAATTGTCAAGTATTATTTTTTTTACTAAAATTATAACTAAAATTATAACTAAAATTATAACTAAAATTATAACTGAAAATATAACTGAAAATATAACTGAAAATATAACTCTTGATTCTTTACAGA
>Ga0098050_1000784_pt1 | contig 11094 bp, 9 predicted proteins | sample 14_taG_FD_77070 | JGI IMG/M metagenome (GOLD analysis project Ga0098050, IMG submission 77070) | Marine viral communities from the Subarctic Pacific Ocean - 14_ETSP_OMZ_AT15311 metaG | ecosystem: Environmental > Aquatic > Marine > Oceanic | place: Pacific Ocean | collected 2015-01-18
ATGTGGAGTGAAGTCCAGAAACTGTATACATCCATGGAATGGAATCCACCTGGAAACATGGTTGATTCCAAGACAGTATGGCAAGCAGTCAAAGGCGACGAAAAGAACGCTATCTTCGGGCTTGCGGTCAAGGACGGTAACACAGCCGCAGCGGTGGGTCACATTCAGGGTATTCACACAAGCAGAGTTTTAATAGTAATCGATGAAGCGACGGACACTCCCCAGGCCATTTTTGATGCGACGGCAAACCTTTACGCAGGGTGTGAGCAATTCCAAATGCTCGTCATCGGAAACCCAAACAGTCACTACGATCCCCACGGAAAATTCAGTGAGCCAAAAGATGGCTGGAATTCTGTCACTGTTGAGACAGAAGATTGGGAAACTCAGATCCAGCTAAACGGGGAACCTGGTTACTGTGTGCGCTTTGACGCAGAACGTAGCCCGAACATCATAGCCGGTAAAACAACCTACAAGTATCTGATGACGGAGCATCAGTTGGAGGGTTCCCGTCGAAAGTATGGACCCGAGTCTCCGTTGTTCTGGAAGTTCTACCGTGGGTTCTGGGCACCGAGTGGTGTGCTTAAAACCGTGTTTAACGAAACCCTGCTGGCCAAGATGGAAGCTCATTTGGGTTTCCTGTTCCGACGAGAAATCAAGGTCATCGGAGCATGTGATCCCGCGTTCGGTGGTGGTGACAGAGCTGTGATGCGGTTTGCGGTGGTCGGGGTTATCGATGACGGTAAACCAGGCATTGAACTGGAGTTGTTTGATGAACTTGAAATAGATGCTTCCTCAGAAGAACCGGTTCACTTCCAGTTAGCCGCACAGATCCAATCCAAATGTGAAGAACGAGGGTGCAAACCGGAAGACTTCGGTATTGACGCCAGTGGTGAGGGTGGCGGTTTGGCCGACATTCTAGCCAAGCAATGGTCGCCACGGATTAACCGAGTGGAGTTTGGTGGAGCAGCCAGTGATCTACCTGTATCGAGCGAGGACTTGAGACCTGCCAAAGAAGTCTACGACCGGCGTGTGACCGAGTTGTGGTTCACGGCACGGGAATATTTGCAGTCGGGTCAGCTTAGAGGTATCGACCCTTGGACTGCCAAGGAGTTTTGTTCCAGAGAATTTGAGGACGAACGTCGAAAGCTCAAGCTACAAACCAAACGCGACATGAAAGCTGTGTACGGCATGTCGCCGGATATAGCTGACTGCACTGTCATACTAACTGAGGTTGCCAAACGATCAGGCATAGGAGTATACATAGCAGACCACGTACGTGAGCAGGACACTGACGAGTTCGTGGATTTGACCAACGCAGTATACGACGACATTGGAGATGAATTCGACGACCTAGACGCACCTGTATAATATGCAAGCAATCACTGACACCAGCATGGTTCCTCCAGGGGGGTGGATCTACATAGACGAAGACGGCAACAAGTTTCGAGGAACTACTCTGGAGCATGCCGTAGTCGTTGTACGCGAGGCATACTTTGCCAGCAAAAAGACTCCACCAAAAAACCTGGAGTATGCAATCATGGACCAGATCTGCAAACGACTGGAGTCAGATCCACACAGCGACAGATGCTTTGACTACACTCCTCCTACCAAAACCGAGTTACTTACCAGAGCGGGTAACGCCATCAAGAACTTTGTAAACAACGGATTCAAGATGGTCACCGCAGAGCAGTTACTGGATCGACGTTCGGTATGCGAGCAATGTTCTCTCTGGAACGGAGAAGGATCATTTGGTATGGGTAGATGCGGGTCATGCGGATGTACAGGGTTGAAACTGCACGTAGCGGGTGAAAAATGCCCTCTGAACAAGTGGGAGGAAATATAATGAACAACGATTTAGACAATCTAAACGAAAATGGGTCGGTGCCTAACACAAGGGTCACAGACCCTATAGTCGCCCGACAAATCTCAAACGACATCATCGACCAGAACGACCGACGCTTGGACCGTAACTCCAGAGTCAAAGGATTGGTTGACGGCAACCCTCCTTACTCGGCTAGTGCGCTTTCCAAAGCGGGTCAGAAGTACAGGTCAAACTTTAACTCAGGACAGGCACTGTCGTTCCTGCAAACTTCGTTGACTGCTTACTATGATCTGTTCGCGGAGGTTCCAACGTATGCTACGATCACCTGTGACTCAGGCAATCCTGACAAGGACGATGAGTGGGGCAAAATCCTGACAGAAGAATTTGACGAGATCCAACGACAAGACCCTTGTCTGGATTACGGCATTCAGTTGAGCCAGCACGACATGGTTCTGTATGGTTCCGGTCCCGTGTTGTGGGAACGGGATGATGACTGGGTTACTTACCCCAAAAAACACGACCGTGTCCTGCTTGCCAACAACGAACCATCCGACATGAATCGGTGGACCAAGGCTGTGGTCAGGGAAGTATTTACTCCTGCGGAGTTATTCAAGTACATCAACGACCCTGATGTAGCCAGCAAAGTAGGGTGGGACGTAGAGGCAGTGCGTAAATCAATCCTAAGTGCAACCGACGAGTTTGCTACTTACCCCAAAGACTGGGAACGACAGCAACAGTCTATTCGTAACAACGATCTGGAATACACGAACCCTGACCAGGTGATCAACGTAGCCAGATTGTTCTTCAAGGAATTTCCAAACAAGGACAACAAGGAAGGTGGAATCACCGAGGCATGGGTCAGCTTGGATCACGACTACGGGTTCCTGTATCGTAAAGTCAGAAAGTACAAGAACTGGAACCAGATCATGTGTCCGTTCATGCTTGATCGTGGAGATGGAACCTACCACTCCATCAAAGGTATTGGGGTTCGTATGTTCCCGTTCCTGTGGACCAAGGAACGACTGACAAACTCCATCGCAGACAATGCGTTCGTGATGTCGAGTTTGCATATCCGAAACCAGCAAACCGGATCTGCCACCCCAGATAGCATGGTTCACATGGGACCGTTTACGATCTGGAAATCAAACTTTGAACCGATGAACTTCAACCAGATTGGTTCATCGATGGAAGCAGCCATGAGCGTGTCCAGAACCATGGACATGGAACTGCAATCCAACTTGGCACAATTCAGGCCACAGGTAGCACAGCCGCAAGGAAACCCTAGAACTGCGTTTGAGGTAGCTTCAACGGTCAACCAACAGTCTGTGCTGACCAAGACCGGTATTCAAAGATACTTTGAACAACTCGACAACTGGTATGCAGAACGATTCCGAAGAGCTTTGACTGGCAAGCTGAACAGCTTCAGTGATACAGCCAAAGCAGCCAGAGTGTTCCGTCAAAAAGTAGCAGCCAAAGGAGTGCCCGAGGACATCTTCGAGGCATGCACCGTCAAGGCTACCAGAACCATCGGCCAGGGAAGTCATTTCCTGAGAACTCAGACCTTGCAGTCACTACTTGGATCTGTGGCCGGATCGCTACCAGAAGGTGGACGAGTTAACCTGATGGATGACTTCATAGCATCCACCGCTGGGTATGGAATGGTAAACCGATACAACCCTAAAAACCGTATGGCAACAACTTTGCAGGATCACGAATGGGATGCGACACAGGAGAATGGGAGTATGCGAGTGGGGAATGTGGTTGTGGTCACGGATACACAGAACGATGTGGTCCATGCAGGTGTGCATATGGCTTCTGTGGCAGAGGGAATTGCTTCCTTGCAGCAAGGTGGAAACCCTCAAGAAATACTGGTCTACGCTATGGCAGTGCTTGAGCATACAGGCGAGCATTTGGCTAGATTGGCTAACGACCCAATCCGACAAGGAGAATTCCAGCAACTAAGCCAACGCTTTGAAATCCTGCAACAACAAATGCAGGAGCTGGGTAGTTTGGTTGAGCAATCAGGTGCCATGGAGCAAGGACAACAGGAAGCCCAGCAGATCCAGCAGGGCATGGACCCTAAAGTTCAGATCAAACAGGCTGAAGCTCAACAGAAAATGACTATCCAACAGCAACGAGCGCAGAACGAAATGGAACTTAGTCGAGCCAGAACTGAGAACCAAATGAGACTACAGGATGCGCTGACTGCCAACACTATCAGGAACCAGAATAAAAATGTTTGACAAAACGTAACTCCTGAAGAGGCTGAAGAGGTAGCTGCAAGCTACCTCTTTTTTCATGAATTACACTATTGTATACATCACCAACCGACTGGAACCATTACTGCACTGGACCCTCGATAGTCTGGCTTTAGAAATACCAGCCGATGAAAGATCTGACGTTCAATTTATAGTTGTTGACAAATACGGAGATGACTTGGGACGTAGAGAATGGGTGCGAACCCAACTGGTAGATAAGTTGGACGGGTGTAAGTTCGTCCACACGACAGTCAAACCCAACGTATGGTGTGGGAAACATCGGCTTACTTCTGCGGATTACTTTGCAGCTTCCAATTACCGCAACACAGGTATTCTGTTGGCAGAAGCTCCTCATATAGCTTTTCTGGATGATCTGTCCGTGGTTTGCGGGGGATGGTGGGATCACGTAAAGCAATCCGAAGCAGATCAGGAAGTGTATTTAGGAACTTACGACAAACACCGGCACATGTATGTAGACCAAGGCATCCTACTTAGTTCTGATCCTCATTCCATTGCCGAAGACACCCGACGACAAAAACTTCACCCTGGAACTAAAGACCCTATCCCATGTACAGGTAGTTGGATGTATGGATGCTCGTTCGCCTGCCCTACGGAATCGTTACTGCAAGTCAACGGGTTTGACGAAGACTGCGACTCCATGGGTAGCGAAGACTACATTACTGGAATTCTTATGGAGAAAAAAGGATGGAAGTTCAAGTTTTGCCAAGGAATGAAGACCATCGAATCGGATTATCACCACGAATTGGGAAAAGTTGCCGTAAGGGTAATCAAACCCATGGGAGACACGGATGCGTCGCACGTAGTTTTGAACTCAGTCATGAACGGTTCCAAGGTGAAAAGTTCGTTTTACTCAAACAAATATTCGGACATACGAGAGGCTAGAGACTACGTCCTGCAAACAGGGAAACTTCCAGAGTGCAGTATACCCGAGCATGACTGGAGAGACGGAACTTTAATATCAAAAATGGAATGAACTACAAAGGAAAACTACTTGAAACCGTTCCCAGCATGAACGGATGGTGTGACCCCGCCAAATCAAACCACATATTCGATTCAGTCGTCAAGCAACGTGCAACCACTTGTGTAGAACTGGGAGTGTTTGCAGGCAGGAGTTTTGTGGCGTTTGCCTTGGCATTAGCGGCACTAGGAGAAGAAGGTGTAGCCTACGGAGTAGACACTTGGGCAGCAAGCCCAGCGGTAGCCAACAACGAAGGAGAAAACGCAGCATGGTGGAGAGGAATAGACTACCCAGCCATGTACGACGAATGCCACCGGACTTGCGGAAAGCTGGGTGTGCTGAACTATACTAAGCTGTTGAAAATGTCAACGGTCGATGCTTACCACGAAATCAAAGGATCAGTGGATGTGCTTCACATCGATGGAAACCACAGCCAGTGGGATTCTACCCGAGATGTAGCCCTGTGGGTGGATCGGGTTTCACCTAACGGACTGGTTTACTTCGACGACGAGGACTGGGCTTCCACGAAAATGGCTCAGGAGCTACTGATGACGAAATGCACCAAAATAGAAGAACTTAAAACGACAAACGTATGTGGCGTATATCGAAAGAACGGATAATAAACAAAATAAGATCTATGATAAGCCCAACCGCGCAGCAGTATTTTGACCTAGAATCCCAACTAAAAACATTTCAAGACGACCTGAACACACGGGTCAATCAGTTGAACGAACTATCTGCTTCGGCACAGGATACGGTGCAGCAGTTTCGACGGGTGATGTCTCAGAACAATGAGAGCATTGACCTGATCATGAAGCATTTTGATACGGACGTTCCTACGTTTCAGGAACAGGCTGAACATGAAGGTTGGAAAGCAGGGTTGTTCGATCTTCCGTATGGCAAGGAGAACCGGCTGTTTTTTAATCCATCTATTATTGAGTTTGATAAACAACGATGGTTGATCGTTAGAAACTGCCAGTTCAACCCGCACAAAAAACCTCCGTATGACTCGTTCAGTGCCTTGGATCGCTACCGACTGGATGGCACTGACATAGTTCCAGATTCCGGCACCCGTATACCATTGCCGCTGGGTAAATCCAAACGAGAGCAGTGGGAAGATCCACGGATCTTGGATACGGGTAACAAGCTGGTTTTGTCGTGTACAAACTTTATCCAGGGGTTGGGGCATGCCCACATAGCCTTGGCTATTATGGATAAGTCTTGGAACATACAAGGAATAAACCATCCCAAATATGGCCATAACGGACACGATCTTCCTTCCAACACAGAGCATGAAAAGAACTGGACCTGGTTCATGCACGAAGGAGAGTTGCACATGGTATACGACATGGAACCGCACACGGTGGTTCGATGTGATTCAGCCGCAAGTCCACAGGAAGAATACCAAACCGATTTGCCAAGCGACATGTGGCGGCATGGTAGACGACGAGGGGGCAGTAACCCTGTTCGCATTGGGGATGAATATTTTGCGTTCTACCACAGCTCGTTGCCATGGTGGAGAGGAAGACGCAGATACTACATGGGTGCGTATGCTTTTGAGGCAAAGCCTCCGTTCAGGATTACTCGATCTACCAGCTTGCCGTTGCTAACCGGTTCCAAGAACAACCACCGAGTGTTGGAGTTTCCGTTGGTCATATTCCCTGGGGGAAGTTTGTATGACGCCAAACAACAGGAACACATGGTTGTGTTTGGAGTCAACGACTACCAGAGCGGATGGACAAAAATATCGCACGAAGATCTTCTGGAAAGAATGAAAATTTATGTTCGGATTAAGAAAAAAACCCCAAGTAAAGTTACAGCCGAAACCACCAACAGACTACATCCCATCCCCCGATTGGAGAAGATCGCCGGAGCTGACATCAGCGACCAAACGATTATTCCAGACTACGGAGATGCTGGGTATCCTGGAGCTGTTGAGAAAAGAAACGCCAAAACAAATAATGCAGCTCCCGCTAAACGCAAGCGAAGGAGAACAACTAAGGCTAGGAAGTCTTGAAGACGGGTATTACGTGTGCCTGAACAAGTTACTGTCGCTTCAGACCTTGGCAGAGGATGCCCAGGACGTAGAAGCGACTTTTGAAGAAAGGTGAGACAAATGAGTGACGAAGAAACGAGTCCATTTAGTGACTCCGTCATGGCGAGCATGACCACCGATGCTCCTGCAAAACAGGAGCGTCCACAAACCGAGGAAGCTCCTGAACCCCAGGAGACTCCTAAAGCGGCAGAGACCCCTGAACCACAGGAGTCTCCTGAGAACGACGAACAGAAAACCAACTGGAAAGCTCTACGCGAATCCAAGAAGGAGATCGAAAAAAAGTTCAAGGAATCCGAGGCAACCAGAACCGACATGATGGCTCAACTAGAGCAACTCAAGGGGGAACTGACTGCTGCCAAAGACTCCTACGATGCCGAGGAATACACCAAACTAAAAGCGGAACGGGAAGACATGGTCAACCAGATCGCTGAGTTGGATATTCTTCGTAGTCCTGAAGTACGTAAAGCCAGGGAACGAGTAGACTCGGTCATTGAAAGTGCGGTCAAATCGATCAAACGACTGATGCCGGAGGCACAGGGTTTCGGCAAAATTCTGGCACTAAGTCCTGACGCCAGAGATGCCGCCCTGCGGGATCTGTTGGAAGACTCATCGGCGTCAGTAGCCAGCAGGGTGTGGCAACTGGTTGACAAGGTTGACACCGCTCAACAGCAAGTGGAGGAAATTACTTCCATGGCCGAAGGGAAACTGGGTGAATGGAAACAATCAAAGGAACAACAGGCTACGGAGCGACAACAGTCAGAGCGCAAAAAAACCGAACAGCTCTATCATATGGGGCTGCAATCGGCTCAGGAGGATATGCCTGAGTTATTCGGTATCAAGGATGGAGACGACGACCACAACAAACAAGTCGCAGAACGGCTGGGATACGTCAAACAAATGCTGTTTGAACCATTCGACGAAACCGATGCGGTCAAGCATGCGTTCTACGCATCGTTGGGTAGATCGTCAGTAACCACCCAGAAGATGCAGCTAGAGGCATTGGCCAAGTCTGAAGCCGAACGCCAAACCCTGAAGGAACGACTAAAAGCATACGAGGATGCTGAACCAGGAGGATCTGGGGGTGCCAACGAAGAAGGTGGAGGTGCAGGTAAAATAGAACCTGGATGGTTCACCAACACAGTCCTGTCCAACATGGGCTAACTTCAAAACCCCGTCCATCAGGGCGGGGTTTTTTAGTGTTGACTCATAAAGTTAGATGTGTCTAACTTTGGGCAGACGTTAGAGGGTTTCGTCTCCCTGATAGGCGCAAAAATGCTAGGGTCGCCGCCAGCACTACTAGGGACTGCCTTGTGTGAGGTAGTCATTTAATCGTGTAACTTCTAAGAAAGAATTTTAGTTATGGCATGCGGCAATATATTTGAAGCATTTAAAGTAGCGCAGGAACATCTCGGTGAAGAGCTGTACCGTCGCGCATCATTCAGCTCCATATGGGGCAACCTCGTCCCTAAAGGGGAATTTCCGAAACACGTTGGTCTGACCAAGTCAGTGTTTGAAATGGGCAACGCCTATCCAACCTCAGACGAACGTACGTGGGATGCATATACTCTCGCTAACGGGTCCAACAAAGGAGCTTGTGGATACAACTTCCAAGACTACACAGTTGGGTTCGATGAGTTGACATATTCGCCTTCCCACCTCCAAATGCGCGGGCCGCTTTTGTGTAAGGACGATTTGAACTTTGACCACATGGCTCCTCAGTTTCTGAATGGCTATGTAGAAGAGTTGACCAAATTGGTTCAAACAGAATTGGACAACAAACTGCAAAAGGAATACTACACCAAGGTTCCAAAAGCAGTCATGACATCTGCGTTCCCAATCAGTGCGGCTGGAGCAAGTTTGACTTTGGCAGAAGCCACAAGTGATTTGACTCAGGAAGCTCTGGACAAAGCTTATGTTCACTTAATCCACAAACGTGCCAGCAACCCCGATTCCAACGGGTTTGTTAGCTTGGATAACGGTGGACCTTTGTTCAGTCTGTACCTCGGAATGGAAGCCAGTCAGGCAATCATCCTGAACAACTCTGAGTTCCGTAAGGATCTTCGTGAAGGTTCCATGAACAGTGAGTTGTTCCGACGACTCGGAGCCAACACTGCGATCAAGGGATTCCGTCACATTATCAATCCTCTACCTGCTAGGTTCAGCTATGCTGCTGGAGCTTACACTCGCGTCAATACATTCGCGAACGTGACCGGTAGTGGAGCGGGAACTTACCAGGACATCAACCCTGATTACTTGGACCCAACCACAGCTCCTTACGAGGCAGCTTACGTGTTGAGTTCTGACGTAATGTCATGGGATTGGGTACGACCTGACAACCAAGTGGGTAGCACTCGCTGGGAGCCTCAGAGTTACATGGGTGACTGGCAGTTTATCACTGGACCAGAAGCTTGTGCCAACGATGGTACCGGCTACGATCCTTTTGGTAAAAATGGTCGCCACATCGCAGAGATGTCTGGAGCTGCAAAACCAGGCTCCAATCGATCCGCTGGATTGATGATTCTATACAAGCGTTGCCAGTTGAATACATTGACAACTGTCACCTGCTCTTAAACAATTAACAATGAGTAGGGGGTGCCCCATGAGGGGGTAACCCCCTGCCCTTTGATCATATGAATATTTTAACCCGAATTTTTGGAGACGGAAGAGTAACCCGCAATGATCCTGATTCTGTTGTAATTAAAAAACAGAACTTAATGCAGGAACAGGCGATGGGTAAGAACGGTTGGATTCACGTTGATGACACCGCCACCTACGGTAGCTCTACCGAACAATTTAGTGCTATACAGGCAACCACCGACACTGTCATTGCCACCGTTACCGGTGAGCAAATCAGTGCTACTGCCGTAAGCATACCCGCCGGTTTTCTGATCATGGGGCATATCTCTTCGTTTGCGTTGACAAGCGGAGAGGTCATCGCTTACCGAAGCGTCAGTTAGCATGCAACTTTCCCTCAAACTTGACCTGCCAAGTTACTCGTTCCCTTTCCTGGATCATATTCCAGGATACATCGAATATTATTGGATTGACGATCTGGGAGATCAGATCGTCGATGAGGCAGGTGACTTTCTTATGTTCTACGACGCACCGTAAACACTTATTACTGTAGAAAATTATGGCCACAAAACGGATCAAAGATATTTCAACAACTGCCACTACGTTTGCGGCAGATGATTTCATAGCACTCGACGCGAGTTCAGTAGGAACTCGTAAAATGGCAAAAGCTTCCTTAATAACCCAAGTCGGAGCTAACTACCTTGAGAAAGCGGACAACCTTTCAGACGTAGCCGACAAGGACACTTCCAAACTAAACCTGGAAGTCCCCAACGTAGGCACGGCAGCCAACGAGGTATCCGTCAACGGAATGCTTGGTGATCTCGCATTTCAGTCGTCAGCGGGTGTGGTTGTCGATGACCTCACTGTTGACGGAGAGCTTATCGCAGCAGTCGGCAAGCCGATGCCAGTCAATGGCCCGTCGATGCGGTTTGATGGCAGCAATGACTACGTTGAGTTTGCAGACAACGATGCATTCAGCTTTACAAATGGGACGGATGATTTGCCTTTTAGTGTTGGTGGTTTTGTGAAAGCCTCGAACATTGCTTCTTTTAGGCTTACAGGGAAATACGGAACCTCAAGCTCAGTTCGGGAATGGGTATTCATGACCGATGGGAGCGGAAAGCTGAATTTAATTACACTCGACTCAAGTGGTAATTCGCCACAACTATTGCAAAATTCCCCTATAGTAGCAGACACTTGGTATCACATTTTTGCCACATACGCTGGTGCTGGACCTAACAGTTCTAATGCATTTTCTGCTGCTGCGAACGGGATGAAGATTTATGTCAACGGGGCAGACATAACATCGGAATGCACGTCGACCAATAATGCTGGTTACGGAGGAATGAGCAACACTGCTCAAGCTTTATGGCTAGGGCGAGGGTCAACTCTATACGCAAAGGGA
>Ga0098050_1000810_pt1 | contig 10926 bp, 17 predicted proteins | sample 14_taG_FD_77070 | JGI IMG/M metagenome (GOLD analysis project Ga0098050, IMG submission 77070) | Marine viral communities from the Subarctic Pacific Ocean - 14_ETSP_OMZ_AT15311 metaG | ecosystem: Environmental > Aquatic > Marine > Oceanic | place: Pacific Ocean | collected 2015-01-18
AAAAAAACAAAGATGGCTCTCGTGGCAAAAAAGAGGGGTGCTCTGACTCGGTAGAAAAAGCCAAAGACTATTTAAAAGCGTTATATGCGAATGTAGATGACGCCACAAAAAGGAAAATAAAACTATGAAAATCAAGAAGTCAGAGCTACTCGCTCTAATCAAAGAAGAGATTATGTCCGAGATGTATGATGATCCAAGAATGGATGATCTATATCCAGAAGTCGGTGAAGCACAAAAGATTGTAGATATGATTATGGATATGAGCGGAGGCGATAAGGCAGCCGCTATGGAAATGCTTAAGAATGCTATGGGCATGATCCAGGGCGAAATGGATGTCGCTGCTGAACCAATGATGCAGGAGACAAGATTACAAGAGGGTGTCGGTATGCCTGAAATCATGGCTTTTGTTAACGCAGTAATAAAATTTGCCTCAGATCCAGTAACAGCACCATTGGTAGCAGCAGTCGTCGCTGGTACACCTTTGATGCTGGCTTTTGAGCAATACTCCGAGATGAAAAAGAAAAAGGAAGGTGACAAGTGATGAGCAAAGAACAAAAGCAAGCATTCCTTGACGGCATCGTCCAAAGAGTTACCTCTCGCAAGCTACTTGTGTGGATCACTGCTACAGGTCTTATGGCTTGGGGCGGACTAGAATCGGGAGACTGGGTTATCATTTCTGGTCTCTATCTCGGAGGTCAATCCGTAATTGACGCTATTGTAAAACTAAAAGGACTAGAATAAAATGAAACTCATAATGGAAAATTGGAACAAGTTTGTTAATGAGGCGTTTCCAGATGTGCCCGGCGCATACACCCCTACTAACAAAACAACAAAACTAGGACCCCCAAGAGATCCAGATCAGAACAAAAAAAAAGAGGACTCAAAAAACCAATTAAAAGCAAAAATGGGCATCGATCTAGACAGGGGCGTCGAACACCTTGTTGCCAAATACAAAGAAGTATTATCAGCACAGAAAAAACCAGAAAACAGAACTATGGACATACACTACGCACTAAACGATATTAAACAAGAGATATCTACGAAGGCTTACTTTGATCACAATGTTGATATTGACGATCTCCTTGAAGACGAGGATATCGACACTGACGTATGAAAGAAAAGATACTAGCTTTCTGTCTAAAACACTGGAAGGAGATCGGGCTTGTCCTGCTCCTTCTTGTTGTGTTTGGTAAGTCGCAATACGACATGCGCAACATCATCAAGGCGCACGAGATCTCTGAGCAGTCTATGCGAACCCAGATAGAGAACCTTAAGTCTTTCCATGCGAAAGAACTAGAACTACGCGACGAGGCAATAGAGAAGTATCAGGCAGAACTCCAAGCACTTGAAGAGCAATACGAGATAAGACTTGTTGAGATCGAGACCTTGACAAAAGAAGAAAAAGCGATTATAATAAAGGAGTTCACAGAAGATAAGGAAGCCCTTATCCAAAGATTCATAGATACCTACGGATTATATTATGTTCAGTAGCTTGCTTTTGGTTCTCGCGATGTCGGTAGCACACGCAGACGAACCTACCTTCACCATCGTTGGTGAAAACGAGCCCGCACCTTTTGCGGGCGTTTTACTTAGCCCACCAGCAGCCGCAGAGGTGCTTACAACTTACGATGAGCAGCAGTCCAAATGCGATCTGGAGATTGAGTTTGAGCTAGACAAGGCTGGATCAGATTGTGACTTTCACAAGCGCTTGATCGAGATTCGTGCCGAGACTTGTGAAGAAGCGAGAGAAGCCGACAACAGAGCAAAGAACATAGAGATAGATGCCCTCAAAGCTGTAATCAAGAAGCAGTCACCACAGCGTAAGTGGATGTGGATGGGTATTGGTGTCGCGGCTGGTAGTGTTGCTACTTATGGGATCGTAACCTCATTAACAAATTGATGAAACAATTTAAAGACGACATAGATGCTTGGTTAAATTGTGATCTAGAAGACATCTGGGTTTTTAATAAATTAGAAGTAGCTAGAAGACTTGGCTACTTATGTGGACCCACAGGAGTTGAAGTCCCTCATCCAGACAACTACATCGTTAGACCTTGTATTAATCTAATGGGTATGTCGCGAGGTGCTAATTTTCAATTTATTGAGAGCAACACAGACGACATTGTTCCCATAGGTCACTTTTGGTGTGAGGTTTTTGAGGGGCGTCACCTATCAATAGATTATCACAAAGGACAGCAAGTCTTGGCGGTAGAAGGTTTTCGTCCCAAAGGCGAAGAGCTTTACAAGTATTGTTTATGGGAAAAAGTAGATGTATCCATACCCCTACCTAAAATTTGTGAAAGTTTAATAGAGAAGTATGAATTTGTAAATGTTGAGTTCATCAATAAGAAACCAATAGAAATACACCTTCGTCACAATCCAGATTTTACAAACAAAGAAATAAATGCTATTATCCCAGTATGGGATGATGAGGGGACAAATCACCCTGACTTTATTAGCGATCCAGATTACAAAAGAAGAGGATTTATTGTGTTAAAATGAGCAAAGATTTAGATTACATCGCAAAGGTAGAACAAGCCATCGCGGACAAGTATGGCGACGAAGCTATTCACAACCCCAAGGCAGATTGGGACGAGAACAAAGAAAAGATCTATCTGGAACAGATGCGAGATCTCTACAAGAAACAAAAGAAAAACGACGAAGCCAACGACAAAGTAGAACTAAATGGTATAAAGGTATCAAGAAAACTACTTAATAGAGAATCCAAGACAGGATGCCCTGTTTGTGGTGCCTTCTCGCACTCAACCCGCGACGATGTATCGTTAGTAAAGTATGACTGCTGTTACAAGTGTTATATCAAGTGGGTTGAGGGAAGAGAAGAGCGCTGGAATAATGGGTGGAGACCCAAACAAAACTAGTAACTATTTATTCAAAGGAACAGAAACACAATGGCAACAGTTTACGAAATCGTTCAGGGCTTATCACAAGCCGCAGCAAACGCCTACGACGGCGCAATGACCGAAGATGGTGAGCCCGTTAAGGCAGGATTAAAGAGAGAAGAAGGCAACCCCCTTATTGATAAGCGTGTTATGGACGGCTTCAATGTTAAGTTCCATGGCAACATCATGCGTCTTTCTTACATGTCTGAGGTTACCCTCAAGGAAGTATACGCCAACGGCTTTGAATCTGATGTTGAATCACAGATGGCTGAGATTGTTAAGTTCCTCAAGAAAGAAGCTCGTAAGATTACTGGTGCTACCCCTTCGCTAACCAAGCAAGGCGAGATCGACATTCGTGTCGAGAACTCCTCAAGAGTACGTTCTTGGGTTACAGCCGTTATGGAATACAAGGTCGGTGGTATGGAAGAAGTCGCAGTCGTTGGCGAGGCAACCGAAGATAAGCTTGCTGCTGGCTGGGAAGCCTTTATGTCGCAGGGCGGTCTCGGTAAGCGTGCCCCTAACGATAAGAGACCAGCAAGTTCCGGCAAGAAAGAATAAAGAAAGATGAATGCCGAGATTAACGAAACAACAAATACTTAAAGAAGTCGTTAAGTGTGGTAAAGATCCTTCTTACTTCCTGAAAAACTATGCCCGCATCTCTCACCCGATGCACGGGCTTATGTTGTTTAACACGTTTGATTATCAGGACGTTCTACTAAACGACTTCAACGATTATCGTTTCAACATTATCAACAAGGGTCGCCAGTTAGGTATCTCAACGATTACTGCTGGCTACATTGTCTGGATGATGCTGTTTCACCGCGACAAGACAATTCTTGTTATGGCTACCAAGTTTGAGACAGCAGGAAACTTGGTGCGAAAAGTCAAAAACATTATGAAGAACCTTCCTGACTGGATCAGGATTGCGAACATTACAACCGACAACCGCACGTCCTTTGAGTTGTCCAATGGTTCTTCTATCAAGGCTGCCTCCACCTCTGGCGACGCTGGTCGTTCCGAGGCTCTATCTCTTCTTGTTCTAGATGAGGCTGCACACATCGAGGGTCTAGAAGACCTATGGACTGGTCTTTACCCAACACTATCTACTGGTGGTCGCTGCATTGCAATCTCTACACCAAACGGTGTTGGTAACTGGTTTCATAAAACTTGCGTAGGTGCTGAGACCAATGAAAATAATTTCCATCTCACAACACTTATGTGGGACGTTCACCCTGATAGAGATGAAGAGTGGTTTAAGAAAGAAACCAAAAACATGTCCAGAAGACAGATTGCACAGGAGTTGGAGTGTAACTTCAATACTTCTGGTGAAACTGTTATTGATCCAGAAAACATGGAATGGATTATGGCTAACATAAGAGAGCCAAAACACAAGACCGGCTTTGATAGAAACTTCTGGATTTGGGAAGAGTATGACCCGAGTTGTAATTATCTTATGGCGGCAGACGTAGCAAGAGGCGACGGTGCCGACAGTTCCACATTTCACATACTAAAATTAGAAACAATGGAGATCATAGGCGAATACATGGGCAAACCTACACCCGACTTATACGCCAACATGCTAAATCAAGTGGGCAGAGAATTTGGAAACTGCATGTTAGTCGTAGAAAATAATTCTATTGGTTATACTGTTATAGATAAGTTAGTAGAATATGCTTATCCTAATCTTTATTATTCTATTAAATCTACACATGAATACATTGACCAACACCTTGGTGAACATAAGTCAGGAGCAATCGCCGGCTTCTCTACTACAAGTAAGACTAGACCCCTCATCGTAGCCAAGCTAGAAGAGTTTATGAGAAACAAACTAGTTAAGACGTATTCTTCGCGTTTAGCAAACGAGTTCCGCACTTTTATTTGGTACAACGGGAAGCCACAAGCCATGAGGGGCTACAACGACGACTTAGTAATGGCTCTTGCGATTTGCTGTTGGGTTAGGGATACTGCCCTACAGACAAGCTCTAGGGACCTTAACTATCAAAAAGCCTTTGTTGATGCTATTATGACTTCAAGAACAACCCTAAATACACAAGTAAGAGGACAAATAGGCTACACAGGCGAAGATACAACTAGTAAAATGAACGAAGCAAAAAACCTATATTCACAGTATATGTGGATAATAAAGTGAGAAAATAAATGGCACCAAAAAATCCAAAGCAAGGCAAGAATCCAGCAAACAGAGATTCCCAGTTATTCAGGTCTCTTACTCGGCTGTTCTCTGGACCAATCATAAATTATCGATCTGAATCTGGTCGTAAGATCCGCAGGCAGCATTTAGATAAGTATTCAACTCGTTTTAAATCTGCGTCCGGGCAACAGTTTAAGAAGCAATCTTATAATCCACTAGACACAATCGCCGCCAATGCTATCGCAAACCAGCGCAGGTCAGAGCGCTACATTGATTTTGACCAGATGGAATACATGCCCGAGTTGGCTTCTGCTTTGGATATCTACGCGGACGAGATGACCACATTCTCCGCCCTCTCACCAATGCTAAACATTAAATGCCGCAATGATGAAATCAAGGCTGTTCTAAACATTCTTTATCACAATGTAATGAACATTGAGCATAACTTATTTGGCTGGTGTCGCACTATGTGCAAGTATGGCGACTTTATTCTTTACCTTGATATTGATGATGAGATTGGTATTAAATCATCTATTGCCCTTCCTACACAAGAGGTTGAGAGACTAGAAGGTCTTGACGCCACAAATCCTAACTACATTCAGTACCAGTGGAACTCTGCTGGGATGACCTTTGAGAATTGGCAGGTTGCTCATTTCCGTATTCTTGGTAATGACAAATACTCACCATACGGAACTTCTGTGCTAGAGCCTGCTCGCCGCATTTGGCGTCAGCTTACTCTTATGGAAGATGCAATGATGGCTTACCGCATCGTTCGTTCTTCAGAGCGGAAGGTATTCAAGATTGATGTTGGCGCTATTCCTCCACAAGAGGTTGAGCAGTATATGCAGAAGATCGTATCTCAGTTGAAGAGACATACGATTGTTGATAAAGATACGGGTCGTATTGATTTACGCTATAACCCGCTCTCTATCGAAGAGGATTATTACATTCCTATTCGTGCTGGCTCTGCGACTGATATTCAGTCTATTGCTGGCGGACAGAACACAACTGCGATTGATGATGTTAAGTATCTTCGCGATAAGTTGTTCTCCGCTATCAAGATTCCACAGGCATACCTTACCATGGGTGAAGGCGCACAGGAAGATAAGACCACACTCGCCACAAAGGACATTCGTTTCGCACGAACTATCCAGCGCCTACAGCGCTCTGTTCTCCATGAGCTAGAAAAAGTTGGAATTATCCACCTTTACACTCTTGGCTACAGAGGAGAGGATCTCTTAAACTTCAAGCTTGCCCTAAACAACCCAAGCAAGATTGCAGAGTTACAGGAACTAGAGCACTGGAAGAGTAAGTTTGACATTGCTGCTTCTGCTACCGAAGGTTATTTCTCTCGTCGCTGGGTTGCTGATAACATTTTTGGAATGTCCCACGAAGAATTCCTCCGCAATCAGCGCGAGATGTTTTACGATCGCAAGCACGATACTGCCCTTGAGGGTGTCGCTGAGGCGGCTGCCGGCGGCGGTGGAGGCGAAGGAGGTGGAGGTCTCGACCTCGGCGGCGGTGACGAAGGTGGCTTAGACCTTGGCGGCGATGAGGGTGGTGGAGAACTTGACCTTGGTGGAGATGCCGCCACTGCTCCCGAAGCAGATGCAGCCGGCGGCGAGGAAAGCGCGCTCCTAGCAGCGCCTCCGGGTTCTCGTGATTCACCTCGTCTCGCTAAGAATCAAAAATGGAATTTAAACAAGCGTGCAAGAAAAGGAAAAAAGTATCTAACTAAGGGTGCAAAGGGTAAGGTCTATCAAAAGGTAGCCGTAGATAAGCGACCTTCAGGTGCAAGGACAAGAAACTACAGCAGTGTCCCCACGCCCGAGATGAACACTTATAGAACTAATAACTTAGGAGCGCCAGAGCTTAGATCTCTCGCAAGAGGCATTTATGAAGAACAAGACCCTATTTATCTAAGAGAACAGGAAGAAGAACAAGCTCTTCTTGAGGTTGATAACTCTGTCAAGTTCTTGCTTGAGTCACTAGATAATAAGGTAACGGAGAAGATTGATGAAGAATAAACACAATAAGAAGAGAAACACTGCTTTTGTTTTTGAAGCACTTGCTCGTGAAGCAACTGTTGCTATTATCAAAGGCGACAACGATCGCAAGGCAAAGGTAGTATCAATTGTTCGCAAGCACTTCACAAGTGACTCGTTGCTCAAAAAAGACCTAGAATGCTACCGCTCCCTCTACGAAAATCAGAACCTAGACGAAACCACTAGTAAAAAAATCGTAGAGGCTGTAATGGCTGCTAAGCGCCTTATTGACCCCGAAGGACTGTTCAAGCAGCAGACTGAAGTCATCAATGACATTAACAAGGAACTGAGCCCCGCAACTTTTAATAACTTTGTTCCAAACTACAAGTCCCTAGCAACCATCGCCAAGATGTTTAACACCAACTCGCCCAAGCAGGCAGTTATGCTAGAAACAAAGATTATTCAAGGAATGACTGGTGTTCTAGAAGAACAACAGATGCAGCCCATTGATGCGATCACTTACACAACTTTTACCAAAAAGTTTAACGAAAAGTATGGCTCTGCTTTACTCCAAGAACAAAAAGAATTATTAAACCACTACATCTCATCATTCACTACCGATGATTTGGAAACAAAGATCTACCTCAATCGTGAACTCACAAGATTGAAGGAATCCCTTGAAAAAGCAAGAGAAGTTGAAGAGGTTGCTGCTGATCAAGAAATGATTAGAAAAACAGAGCTAGTCAAGGAACGCCTTGCAGCTTTATCAAGCCAAACTGTCTTGACGGAAGCAACTCTCTTCACAATTTTGAAGACTCAAGAACTTGTAAAGGAAATCTACGACGATGGCAGTAACAGTTAGAATTGTCCCAGTACCAGAGACAGTCAAGGTTACAATTAAACCTAAGACTCCTCCTCCTACTATAACTTTAGAGCTTGACATTCGTAAGTCTCTTAGTGGCGATCTTATGATCTTTGATCACGGAGACATCGACATCGTTCTATCTGGAAAGGACAAAAAGATTACTGCCTTCCCAAAACAGACCATGACTGATTTTACTTACGGCGCACAGAACCGCTTATTTAATCATCTTGCTAGAAAAGGTATTGTAATTCCTGAATCTATTCAGGGCGCATCTTTCTATGGTGCGATGGAGGCAACTCTCCAAGAAGCAGCAGATGGCAAACTAAATGCTGCCAAGTTTGCGCTTGTAAACATTGAAAAATTCATAAAAGAAGAAAAGCCTTACTACGACAATGTTGAAACAGTCGTCGGCGGTGTTGAGGATGAATACACTGAACCAGATAAGACTGATTCTACCGAACTTGGCGAAGTGCCACAGCGCGACGAACAGGGATCTATCCGCAAGGGTTACATACGAGATCCCTACACATTCTCTTACATGTACACAATCTAGGAGTTATCATGGAATTGTTATTGTTTGTGCTCATAGCCTATGGACTAACACAAATTTTAGTCTATAGTGATATGCCCATACTTAAAAGACTACGCCCCAGTAAAGAATCATATAGAGGTTATGGTAAAGTTTTTCATTGTCCTATGTGTATGGGATTCCACGTCGGCTGGTTTTTATGCCTTCTTTCTCCTTGGACAGAACTACTTACCTTTGACGTTACGCTAATTAATGCTTTCTTACTTGGCTGCCTCTCGTCTGCTACCTCCTATGTTCTTAACATGGTGTTTTCAGACGAAGGAATTATGATAAAGCATAATTACAAATACGATAACCATTTAGGAGAAGAGTGATGAACAACTATCTAATCAGCAAGTGGGGCTTACAGCCCGTCCGTCGTTGTTGTAAGGGTTCCTAACTCGCGCGGGTAACGCCCGCTTTTTACTTTTTTGAGGAAACAAAATGAAACTTACCGAATCTAAATTACAAGAACTTGTTCTTGAAGAACTTGAATTAATGGTTGAAAATGGAGAGCTTGATGAAGGCTTTCTCGATCGTTTAAAAGCCCGCGCCGCTGGCGCAGGAGAAAGAATTAAGGGTACCACGAAGACACTTGCAACAAAAGCAGCCAGTGCTCTTGCTGGAGCAGCAGGAGAGGTAGCCTCTTCTGATATACTTTCAAAGCAAGCAGATGACACAAAAAGAAAAACAGATAGCGCAGTTTCTGATAGGAGAGCCTTGAGTATTTTGCGTTCCTATTCCAAGAAGATGGCTAAAATAAATGGAGCAATTGGTAAAATTTCTGATGAATTGATGAAAGACTTAGAAAAGCTAGGAATGGATAGAAAAGATACAAGACAACTAGAAAAAGATATTGGCACTTTGATGAATCAAATTGTCAGCCTGACCCAAAATCTCAAAAAAGGAAAAACTGGACTTTCTAGCACAGATGCTGAAAAAAGAAGAGAGATGTCATGAATTTATTAAGAGAATACTACGAACTATGTGAAGGCGGTGTTTGCCAAGACCTTCTTACCGAAGAAGAAAAGCGCTTTGTTGCTTCTGGGGGTATGTACCTCACAGGCAAATTACAACAAGCCAATACACAAAATGGAAATGGTCGTATTTATCCATACGAGGTTTTGGTTAGAGAAGTCGAAAATTATACAAAGCTTGTAAAAGAAAACAGAGCACTTGGAGAGCTAGATCACCCCGACGATTCTGTTATTAACCTCAAAAACGCCTCACATCTTGTGACCTCCATTTGGATGGAAGGCGACACCGTTATGGGTAAGGTAAAGGTTCTAGACACACCATCAGGAAAGGTCCTCAAGTCTCTTGTAGAGTCAGGTGTTAAGCTTGGTATTTCTTCTCGTGGTATGGGGTCAGTTGAAAACAGAAACGGGCAAACAGTCGTACAAGACGACTTTCAGTTAATTTGTTTTGACTTTGTGTCCGAGCCTTCAACGCCTGAGGCTTTCATGGTTAAGGAAGGAAAAGATTTTACAAATCAGGTATTTACAAAAGCAGATCGAATCAATAGACTACTCAATGAAGTATTGAAGGAACAATGAATAAGACACAACTCAAAAAGCTAATCAAGCCAGTCGTAAAAGAGTGCATTCAAGAAGTCCTCATAGAAGAGGGTCTTCTTACAGAGGTCGTATCTCAGGTCACTGCTGGCTTGACTCAACAACCAATTGTTGAGAATAAACCAAAGAAAACAAAAGATAACCTATTTAATGAAGACTTGCAAATGCAGCGCAAGTCCCGTGAGGCGAATAAGAAGCTACAAGAGCATCGTAGAAAGTTACTAGATTCAATTGGTCAGGGCGCTTACAACGGCGTAGATCTCTTTGAGGGCACAGAACCCATGAGAGAATCAGCATCGCCCGGCGCTTCAAATAGACCAAATGTTCTAGGTGATGACCCCACAGATGCGGGCGTAGATATAAGTTCTATCATGGGAAATGCAGGCAAAATCTGGCAAGCAATTAAATAGGAATACAAATGAGTAGACATAAGAAGGCTAACGCTGTCGTAACCGCCAGAGAATGCCGTGGAAATCACGAAAAGATGATCCGCAAGTTCATCAAGAAGTGTAAAAAAGCAAGAGTAATTGAGCAAATTAGAGACAGAAGGTACTTTAAGAAGCCTTCTGATGTAAAGCGTCATGCAAAGCAGGCAGCAATTCGCAGACAGAAGCGAGATGTTGTAAAGCAAAAGGCAAAAGAAGCACGCCGCGAAAGAAATAGTTAAGACTATTTATTACGACTATGTAAAAACGGAGGTTTCTTATGTCTAACTTTATCAAGTCCTATCAAGCGAATGTAGGACTTAACCATGTGCCTGCCTATCAGGTTTCGGGACAGCCATTTGCTAGTGGCTCAATTAGTGCCACCTCGGGTGACGCGGTTGTTGTCCGTTTTCCCTATGTAACCCGATGGATTCAAATTACAAACCATGATGGCTCAAAT
>Ga0098050_1000820_pt1 | contig 10850 bp, 9 predicted proteins | sample 14_taG_FD_77070 | JGI IMG/M metagenome (GOLD analysis project Ga0098050, IMG submission 77070) | Marine viral communities from the Subarctic Pacific Ocean - 14_ETSP_OMZ_AT15311 metaG | ecosystem: Environmental > Aquatic > Marine > Oceanic | place: Pacific Ocean | collected 2015-01-18
CTGAACTTATAGTTGATAGTTTAGTTACGTTATTATGTCTTAAACCAACACCTGCATTTTCTACATATTGAACTCCTACTTCTCCATTTGCTCCTGATATAAGAACTTGCGTACTTCCACGTAAATTTAATGTTCCTGTTCCAGTATCAGCTATATAACTATTAGAACCATCGTGATAAATTTCTAAATCTCCACCTGTTCCATAAATAGACTTTACATTATCATTGTGGATAGTATTCCCTGTCATAGTTCCACCTGCTAAAGGTAAGAACGAGCCACCACTACCTGTAATTGTGCCTGTAACTTCTAAGTTACCTGTAACCTTTGCACCATCTATAACTGTTTCTAGTCTTTTAGTATTGTCATAATAAATTTCTGCTCCCCCATTACCAAAAAACTTTGCATAATCTTCTGAACCACCATTATTTCGTAAAATGAGATTACTAGACTCTAATATTAAAAAAGATGATAAACTTTCTATTTTATCTTGATTTGTACCATTATGATAAATCTGTAAGTCAGAACCTGCTCCGAATATCGCTTTTCCGTTATCTACAAAAGTTGCATTTGCCCCTACTGTTACATCTGTTGTAGTAGATAAAGCACCTGTAACTGCTACACCTGTTGAGGTTGTTTCTAATTTTTTAGAGCCATAATGATTTAATTCAACTGCTCCTGTAACACCATCTATTAAAATATATGTAGCAAGACCACCAGAATTATTGTCAGATTGAAATATAATATTTTTATCATCAGAATTATTTCTTATATATAAATTTCCTGTTTCATTTCTTATTAATGAATCTGTACCATCGTGATAAATTCTTAAATCGTTTCCTGAACCTAATTTTAATTTTACATCATCATTGAATACAACATCTCCAGTCATTGTACCCCCTGCAAGTGGCAAGAATGAACCACCTGCTCCTGTAATACTTCCACTCACTACAAGATTACCTGTAACATCTACCCCTGTATTTGTAGTTGATAATCTTAAAACATTGTCATAATATAATTCTGCAGAGCCATTTTCAGTAAACCTACCCATAGCTTCTCCTGTTGAAGATTGCAACCAAAGTCTATTAGATTGAATTTTTAAATCGCCTGTTCCTGTATCTCTAATAAAAGAATTTGAGCCATCGTGATAGATTTGTAAATCACTAGATGCACCAAATATTGCTTTACTAGAGTCAGTAAAAGTAATGTCATCACTAGCAGAAACTACAATATCATTCCCACCTGTTGTATTTCCAAAAGATAAAACTTCCTGTAAAGTATCTGAAGTAGCAAATTTACTATCTACATATAGTTTTACAGCAGCACTTGTAGGAAGTGAAGTGTTATTATCAAAGTTTTCTATTCCATCAGTAGATGTTACATAACGAGTTATAGTAACCCCTGTGCCTGTATCTTTTAGTGAACCCCACTCTAATATATTAGAAACTTTAAAATCTCCTGCATTATTTACATAAAGACCTGATTGGTTTCCTGAACCATCTGTTAATTCTTTTAAAGAAGCAGTTATTGCGGCATTATCGATTGTCTTAAATAGACCCTCATAAGTTTCAGAAATTTTAGTGTTAAATAGAGTTGCCATACTTTAATTTTTTTGTTTTATTATTTTGTATCTTTTTTAAAAAGACTCTTAATTTTATTATATTTTTTTCTTTTGGTTTATAACTCATAATACCCATCCATTAAACGTTGCATCATAACTTGGAAATATATCATCATTTGTATTGCTTGTGTATTCAGGGTACATTGTTTCATTAAATGACATAAAATCAATAAATCTTCTTGAGTACCACTCGGCATTAGTTCGGGCTTTTTCTGTTAAATAATCAACCTCTTCTTTACTTACTGTTTCAGCATTTTCGGATCTGTGTTTAAACATTCCCCCTTGGCGGATTTGATAACTTGCAAATGGAATATAATCAACTTGCGCAAACCATATCAACATAGGAGCAATATAATCGTCAAGTAATGTTTTCCATCTAACGTTTGCTGGCTGATCAATATTTGGAATAGCAGTAGTTAAGCCATTATACAATTTTGTTCCCATATAATTTTGTATATGTATTTCTTGCGCTAATTTTATAAAAAAAATAAACTTATCAGTATTCACGTTTCCGTCAATAATAGAGTTTCTTACAAGATCCGTTCTGTTTATAAATAATACTGTTGCCATAATTTTTTATTTAGGGTTCCATTGTCCTTTGCCTGGCTGCTTGCCGGTTGCTACTGCTGCTTTTTTACTTCCTCGAGGATTTCTTAAATAGCTCTTTGGAATAGTTTTTGTTTTTTTATAATTTCCTAAATTTTCAGAAACTTCTGTATTTGAATCTAATCTATAAAGTACTCGTGTCCATTTATGCTGGCAAAATACCCCGCCTTTTAATTCAAAAATATTATATGGAATATCTTGTTTGTGTCTAAATTCAGCATTAACTTTTTGCTCGTCGCCAATAGGATAACTTGCTCTGTCAATATCTTCAATTCTCCATACAACACCTCCTGCACTTAATTCCATCATTTGTTGACAAAAATCTCTTGATTTAGGATATTCCCCTTTATCATTTTTCTTAAACATTCCTCTTGCATATTTATATCGAATTTTATATAGACCATTTTTTGAATCTAAATCACTATAAGCGCTACCGTCTTTTTTTGAAGGAACAAACTGTTTATCTAAACCAATTATTTTTTTAATTTTTGATAAAGTTGATTTTTTTTCTTTTATTAAATAGTTAGCCCAATCTTCATTGCTATATTCTGAATCTTCATCTATTTCATCAACTAAAACCCAATCCTTTGACATTTTGACCCCAGTTTCTTTCAAAGAACCAATTACAATATTTGTTTCATTTTCCGATAGCTGTGCTTTTTTATGCGTTTTACAAGGCATATACCAAACTTTATCGCCCTCTATATGTTCGTGATAACCCTCACAATTTTTTTCTATAGCTGCTTTTTCAGCTTCTTCTATTGTTTCATAAACATTTTCACCATCAATTTTTTTCAAACTTAATTTATTCATTTCAACCCCAGTTTCTTCTTCAATATCCTCTTTGTCTTGTATTGTTGAGTCAACTTCCGTAAATTCGAGGGGCTGTAAGGTCGTAAAGTATAAGTTTAAAGCAATATTATTGTATGCAAGTATATTATCAAAGCAATCAATCAAAAGCTCTTGAAAAGGTCTTATAACAGTATTGTCCATTAACAACGATGCTGTTTTTATTTCATCTGCATTATTTCCTAAACCTGTTGAATCTTTAATTCCTAAAAGCATAGGCGAAACAACACGGTGAGCAACTAATATTTTTCTAGTTGATTCATCTGATAAAAATTGATATTGATTATGAGCATCTGATAGTTGAACGGGTGTTATTTCAGCTTGAGCGTCTTTGTTGTCGTTAAAAGCAAGTATAAACTTTCCTGCATTTGATGTTCCGGAAAATTTTTGTGCAATTTTTTGTTCAATTAAAGCTCTTTCCTCTTGGTTTGGCGTTCCGTTATTAAAATTGATTAACATGCTCGGTGCTAAACCATTAAGTATATTATTTAAATGATAATTGCTTATTTCTTCTTCAAGCTCTGCGTATTGCAACCCACCTTGATAATCCACAGGTGAATAATAATAAAATCCTGATTTATAAGGTTTTATATAATATATTTCAATACTTTCATTTGACATTCCAAAAGCCGGAATCCTTAAGGGATTATCACTTCTTTTAATGTTTGGCCAATCTTTAAAATAATAATATGCAGGAATTTCACCCTCATCATTACATTTTTCGGCTCTCAAAGTTTCAATTGGCATGTGTTCAAGTTGAGCAATGCTTTTGCGATCTTTTGAATATATAATTTGAATTGCACATTGACCCATTAATTTTAAATCATAACATAATTTTCGAACAACATCTTTTTTAAATAAAGAAATCATTTGGGCATATTCATTAGGCTTTTTGTTGCCATTTGTTGCATTAAGTCCTTTACCATAAATAGCTTGGCTTATACCGTTGACGGCAGCATTATTTGTTGGGCTTCCATTATATCTATCAATTAGATACTGAAAGTAATTATTATCTGCCCCATATTCAATCCAGTCCTTACCATTTACTTCTTTAATTTCAGGGCTTGTATATGTGCTTAAATTTACAAATCCAAATTCTGAAACTTTTGAATTTTTAACAAATTGCCCCAATGTATTTCTTTTTCTATTTTTCATATTACTAAATATGTATTATCATAATCATCATAAGTCGTGTATTGACCTTTATTTAATTCATAATGATCGTTTTTATTTAATTGATCAACATCTTGATCTGTGCAAAATATTCTATCGTTAAATATATCTTCTTTTTGTTCTGAATCTAAATTCCATATTTGGTCATATAAATTCCACAAACTATAATTTGTATTCCAAAAATTATAATCAATATATAATCTTAAATCATAAAAATGATTTTCAACTAATATAGGACTAAAAGTAATATTAAAATTTAAATAATTACCTGATTGCGTTGCGTTAGTTACATCATAATATTTTACAACATTTGTACTGTCATCGCGTATTGCCATACTAAAAGCGTCTGAATATTCTCTTGGAATAACAGATAAAAGTTGCGAAGCTGACGAAGTAGTTAATATTATCATTACTTATATAACGTATTTATTTGACTAATTTGCACAATCAATCAAGCAAAAAAAAAGCACCCCGCTAAGGATGCTTAATTTACTATTAAAAACTAAATATTAATTTACTGGTATTTGTTCAGTCGATGGTGTTACGGCTGCATCTAAGAAATAAGGCGCAGTTTCTTCCATTCCTTCAAATGTTAATGTAAATCCAGATAAATCGCCTGCAGCAGCACCAGTAACAACTGTACCACCTGTGCAATCCATTCCATTTTCAAATCCACATAAGAAATTGTTCCCGTAATAATCAACTACGACTACATAAGGACGAGCTACAGCAAGAATCTGAAGTTCAGCTTGCGTTTTAGCATCTAAGTAAGTTAATGTTAAATTTAATGTTTGAGTGTAAAACGTTGTTCCATTCTCTCTGCTACTTGTTACAGTAGTTTCAAGACTTGAATTTCCTTTTACATCATATTCGAACCATGTCGGTGCCGGAGAACCATTTGTAATAGTTGCTTCTTTAGTTGTTGAATCTACAGCTACACTAGCGATAGTTCCATAATCAGCAAATAAAACTTTTTTTATTCCTCCAAAGGCCGATTTACACGGTACTTTTCTTCCAGTTGTAAGTAAACAAGGCATAAGTTATTTTTATTTTATTATTAAAAAGGGATAAACAGACAATTCTACTTATCCCTATTTAGTTAGTTAATTATTAAGCGTATTCAACAAGATCTGATGCAATTCCGAATTGTACTGCACTTGTAAATCTCATAACCATACGAACATTGTTTGATGCATCAAGGTCAGCCATATCTAAAACTTTAACAACGTTAGAGTCGTTTAATAAACCTGTCCCAAAGTATAAATTACTTCTTTGAGCTGCATACATTTTATCTGGTGACATTCCTGGACATACAAATATTTTAACGCCATTCACTGTAAGTGAACCGTTGTTCCACCACTGTGTCCCTTGGTTGTTTACACCATTTGCTCCAAGACCAGCCGCTGCAAATCCTCCTAAAGCTTGTACATAATATTTAGCTGCTGCTGAACCAATATATATAAATAAATCTTCTTTACCATATAATGCTCCTGGAATTGCATCAACTACTTTAGATAATTCTGCAATAATGTTTCCAGCATTTAATCCGCCAGCCACTGCTCCTACTTGCTGGCCTGCAGGAATATCCCCTGCTGCTGCTGAAGCTGCAATTAGTTTTTCAAATCCATCAAAAGAATTAACTCCTGCTGCTCCGGCTGTATCACCTTTCCAAATACATATTTCAGTATTTTGTGCAACTTCTGCCGCTACATGAGCAATCATAAAGTCACTAAATTTTGGAGGTAATTGTTGCCCAAGACCAAATCCCATTTGTTGAGATTCCCAATCGTTTACAAAATCATATTTACATAATTGTAAATTTACCTGTAGTTCAACTGGTTGAATGATTCTTTCTGTAAGTGTTACAGATGAATTAGGTGTGAAGTCACAAGAAGCTGGTGAAACTAAATCCCCTGTAGCTAATTTTTTAATAATTTCTTTGTAAGCAATATTTGCTTTTACAGTTAATCCTCCGTCATTGATTGTCGAAGCACTGAGCAACGCCGCCGCGATATATTCTCCTGCGAATTGGCCAGAATAAGTGGAAGTTATATTAACAGCAGTTGCTAATTTTACATTGTTTAAGTTATTCATTTTTTTTATTTATTTAATTTATTTAATACTCTATCTAATGTCGTGTTAAATCTACCCTTAGCAAATTCAACTCTATTTTTCTTTAAAGTTTCAGCTTCAGGATTATGTTTAATTGGCTTTACAGCCGCTTCCGATAATTCTTCTTTTAACTCTTCTTTTATTTCCTCAGTTGTTTCTTCTGATAAATCTTCTTTAACCTCTGATGATTCAACTTTGTCTTTTTTAAGATCAGCAATTGCATCTTCAAGGTTTTGAATTCTTTTTTCCATTCCTTTCCAATCGCCTACATCTGCCATTTCTTTTTCTTCGTCTTCTTTATATTCATCTTCGTTTAAATCTTCTGTAATTTCTTCCCCTGCTTCTTCTTTTTCAGGAACATCATCACTAACCTTTCTAACGTCTGATATTATGCCTTCTTCTTCAACGACTAATAATCTTGAATCTTCAAGAATATATTCGCCTACAGGCATTGCTACTTTCTCGTCGTCCGTAACAATAAAGACTTCTTTTCCTTTTTCTAAGGACTCGGCACTTATTATAGTACCATTTTCTAACTTCATCTCCTCAAGCTTTACCTCGATATTCAAAAGTGTTTTAATTTGATTTAACATTTCAGTTGATTTCATATTATTTATATAACGATTATTAATTTAAATTTTGCGTTTTTAAGATATACGAGTTATAACTCCTATCCCCTGTGCGTGTATTGAGCCATCACAACAGCTTATCGAATATGTATTCGTGTCCCAACATAGGCACGCTCTCGAATCTCCCCTTGGACTTGTTCGGCTTGGTATATATGACTTTTGGTTTATTCTCTTTTTCATTAGTCAGATATTAATATATTCTTTATTTCTTCAAGTATTTTATCATCTCCTGACATATCTTCTTTAATTGATTCTTTAGGTCTTTCCATTTTATCAGCAAAATAACCTTCAATACTAAAACCTTTAACTTTATCTGTTTTAACATATTCCTGCCATATTTCTTCGTTATTTACTTTTACAGCACCCATCCAAGTACCTATTGGTACATTTAAACCATATTTTCTTGACTTGTCGTGTACTTCATCTTCAACTAACCAACTTTCAACAAGTGTTAAACCATTCAATGCTTCTTTATGTTCTAACGTTGAATTATTTTGATAACCATTTTTCAAATACATCTGTGATGCTTTCATAATAGTATCACGTGAAAAGAAAATATAATAATCTCCTTCAACACCATTTCTATATATAGGTTTATTAGGTATCAATAAAGCACCTAATAATATTTTTTTGTCTTTATCTACTTCTGCTAATTTAATTTCTTGTGAATTTAAAGCAACAAAATCAGATTCAATGGCTGGATTTTCTACAATTGATATTGCATCAATTCCGCTTTCTTCTTGCTCTTCGTCTAAAATAAGTTCGATTATTTTCATAATTATATAACGATTTTAAAGTTTAATTTTGTGTTTATCCTATTGTAGCACCCTCAATAGTGTTTCTTTCTAATGCTTGAGCTGATGTAACCTCGCTAGCCACTACAAATGCCTGCACAGGTTGTTGTTGTTGATCTCCTATAACATCTGCTAGCTGATTTGTTTCACTAGCGCCTACAATATTAAAAGAAGGAGGTGTGGGCGGCGCTGGTGCTTGCACTGACCCTCCGCCAACTGACGGAGCTGCTTTGCCCCCGAGTGTTGGTACTTTTGTTGCTGTTATAGCTTTTACTTGAGCCATACCGGAAACTATCGCGGCTCCTGCTGCTGCTGCTCCTAACGCTGGCCCTATAATTGGAATTGGGGCTAATGAGGCATACGAGCTTTGAGCAGATTGAAATGTGCTTATAGTTGCTGCTGCTATTGCTGCTGCTTTACCAGCCGCTGTTTCTTCTCCTAATATTGTAGCAAGATTATTAAAGCCGTCTGAAATAATTTTCATTTTTTCTCCTTCAGTTAATTCTTCCCACTTTATAGCATTATCAGATGTTTCTTCCCCGAAGTTGTCTAAAGCATTTACTTTAGCTTTTTCCAAAGCAACCACTGATAAACCTTGTGCTTTTGCTAATGCTATTAATTTATCATAATGCTCAGTTATTTTTATTATTTCAAGTTCTCTTTGCTCATCTTCTGTAATTGCTACAGCATCTCTTATTTGATTTTTTAAGTCTTGTAGTTCAGTTGCTTTTTGCATTTCAAATTCCAGCTCTTTATCTTTAATTGCTAAATCTCTTGCAGCTTTTAATTCGTCCGTCACTAAATTATTAGCTTCAGCTTGTTCAATTAGCTTTTGAAAATGCTCATTTATTTTATTTAATTCAAGCTGCCTTAATTCTTCATCACCTCTTGCTGTAGCTTCTCTTATTGTTTTCTTTAAATCCTCAACACTTTTCAATGCAGCCTTTTCTTCATTTGTGGCTGTTGTTATTTGTGTTTGTAATAATCTTTGGCTTCTTAATTTTTTTGTATCTAAATTTATTAATTCCGCTTGTAACTTTGCTAGCTTGTCTTTATCCTCAATTGTATTTAAAGAAATTGATTGCTCTAATATCATTGCATCAACTAAAAGTTGTTTAGCATTAATTTGTTTTTGAGTTATTTCCTCTTCTATTTGCTGAGCTTTTTTAAGTAATTCAATTCTTTGTGATGTTGTATACTCATCTCTTTTTTCTGCTTCGAGTCTAATATCATTTATTTCTCTATTAGCTTTTGCTCTTTCAATTAGCAAATCTCTTTCAATATGATGTGCTTTTTGCCTTGCTTTTGTAACTTTATTCATTACATCAATTTCTTTGCCTGTTTCACTAATTAAATCAGACGTTGCTTTTGCAAGATTTTTTGTGCCTTTTATAACAGCATCAGTTGTTATTTTTACAACATTGAAATTGTTATTTAAAGTTTTTAATCCCTTGCCCGCATCTTCCATAGCCCCTGAAAAGTCTCCACTAAAAGCTTTTTTAATAGCACCCCCTAATAATCCAAGGCCGTCTAATAAAGCACTTATTTTATCAGTAACCATTGTTTTAATTTTTTTCCCAAAATCTTCTAAAGCTTTCCCGGGGTTTGTAAATACATTAACAATAGCTGTTCCTAAATCTGCAAGTACATCTAAAATTTGATTTACAACAGCACCAATCATCGCCATACCTCTTGCGAATTTTTCTTGACCTTCTTCACTCCTTGTGAACGCTCCTGTAATCGATGTAATTAAAACAACTAAAGCACCTAAGCCAGTTGCCATCCAAGCAATTTTCATTAACTTAAAACCTTTTGTTGCGCCTGCTATTGATTTTGTAAATCCTTTCATGCTTGAAATAGCACCTCCGGTTTGTTTATCAACAAGGCCTAATACGCCGGCAAAATCAGCTTGATTTTTTTCAGCCTCTTTTAATACTTTATTAGCCTTAGATTGTTCTTGTCGCGTTTCTTGAACTCTAAGTTTAGTTCGCTTTTGCAAAGTCGCAGCCTCTTTTAATTTTTCATTATACTGCTTTATTCGATTTCTGTCTTTCGGATCAGCTTTAGCTCTTTTATCTTCTATTGTTTCAATCTCACGCTGAATGTCTTTTAATAAATCTTCTTGTTGTTGAAGAGACATATTTATGTCATCAACATTTTTTTTGGCTTCTTTGACCGATATTTTAACAGTGTAAGTGTTTGTTATTGACATTTGATATTTGTTTTAATTTGTTTTATAGCCTGCTTAAATGTTTTTGGCAAAGCGTATTTGCCCTGCGCTATTTTAATATTTTCTGTTTCTCCCTTTACAATCGTAAGTAATTCTAATATATTTTTAATCATAATTTTATTTTAAGGGCATCCACAAATTAATGAGGTTACTATCCCCGATGAATCTAACACCATAATCATATAACAACCATTTTCACAATAAGTGTCGTTAGTAGCTGTACCTGTTTGTGTATATGTTCCTGCTGAAGCAGTAGTTGTTAACGTTGCATTATTATACATAGTATCTCCAACCGAAATACTAGTTGCTACACCAATTGAATAATTATAATATAAAGTTCCACCACCAGTTCCTTGAAATGTAATATTTTCTAAAGATCTATAATAAGGTGTTCCAACATTCAATAATTCTAATTGACTTTTACCATTTGTAAGGTTTGTTGTAATAGAATTTATTTGATAGTTCTGTTGCCTAATTTGTATTAAGTCATTCAACTGTAAATTATGAAATATCTTTTGTGGTAAAACGGCATTAACTTTTATAAGTCTTCTATTTCTGTCAAATACATTGTTTATATATGTACTATAATTATTCAAAAATAATGTTCTTGTAAAACTTTCACCTACATACTCATTTATAGAATCTGTAAAATTTATATTAGTCTGATTGCTTAAGGAAATATCTAAACTATTTGAAGGTATTATATAATCATTTGTTCGCGTAATAGATGAATTGCCGTTTTGAAAAGCTATATAAGTTCCATTTACTATTCTAATAGCATAAAAAACTAAAGGCAGTCCATAATAAGGTTCTTGATTATCATCAACAAAATATCCATA
>Ga0098050_1000825_pt1 | contig 10812 bp, 7 predicted proteins | sample 14_taG_FD_77070 | JGI IMG/M metagenome (GOLD analysis project Ga0098050, IMG submission 77070) | Marine viral communities from the Subarctic Pacific Ocean - 14_ETSP_OMZ_AT15311 metaG | ecosystem: Environmental > Aquatic > Marine > Oceanic | place: Pacific Ocean | collected 2015-01-18
GAATAAGGAGTATATAAATGGCTTTTGATAAAAGTAAATGGTCACGTATGACTACTTCAGCAAACAGTGCTATTCCTACAATGTGGGGATATTCAACAACTGATGCGACAGCAACAGTGGATTCATCAGGTTACTTCGATGGAGTAGCTGGTGACGTTCAAGTTGGCGATATGATTATGGCGAACACTTCAACAGGTGGTACGTTGGCAGCTGGGTTTTACCTAGTTTCTGGCAATACTGGTACTGTCGTTGACGTTAATGACGCTTTAGTTGTAACAGCTACTGACTCTGACTAAATAGGTTAAGCCCCTTCGGGGGCTTTTCTAATCTATGTCTTCAGTAAAAAACTACACATCCATCGACCTAGCTTCCAATGCGTTGCTACTGATCGGTGAAGAAACCATATCATCCTTTACAGATGATTCGACAGCAGCTCTAGTAGCTGCAAACTTATATGAGCCTACTTATGAATCGTTATTGACGCTTCATCCTTGGAGATTTGCTTCAAGTAAGGCTACACTATCCAGACTGACAGCCACACCTGTTAATGAATGGACATACGCATATCAACTACCAGCTGACTTCTTAGTTGCTCAACACATTGATGATGCGAATGAGAAATACCAGATTTATGGTAGTAAGTTATATTCAGATAACACTTCAATCGTATTGGACTATACATACAAGCCAGACGAGTCATTGCTGCCAGCTTACTTTGCAGAGTTACTTGAATATAGGTTAGCATCAGTTTTTGCTATTCCTATTACTGAGAGTGCTACCAAAGGAGATTACTACGCAGCATTAGCAGAAAAACAACTGGCTAAATCTAAGACAATAGACTCACAGATGTCACCATCTTCTGCGCCAGCTGGAAACTCACCACTCATTAACGCTAGAGGATAAATGGCTAGAGTCAATATCTCTCAGACACAGTTTACATCAGGGGAGTTAGATCCTCGCTTGGCAGCACGTCATGACTATGATGGTTATTACAAAGGTGCTGAAACTTTAGAGAACGTAATATGTTTGGGCCAAGGTGGTGTTAAAAGAAGAGGGGGTATGAAATACGTAGATACCCTCACAGATACTGCTGTTCGATTTGTTACATTTGAGTTTAACGTCACACAGACATACTTGCTGGTCTTTGCCAATGCAAAAATGTATGTTTATAAGGATGGTGTTCAACAGACGAATCTGAACAGCTCTGGTAATGATTACATTACTACTCCTTGGAACGCAACACAAATTAAAGAAATGAGTTTTACTCAGTCAGCTGATACATTAATCATCTGTCATAACTCTCATGCTCCAAGAAAAATAATAAGAGGTGGTTCACATACAACATGGACTCTCTCAACACTTACATTTTCATACTATCCAACGTATGACTTTGACCAAAACTATGACAGCAATACTTTCTCTATAGGTTCTGATTGGAACTCAGTTGGCTCAGACGTTACCGTAACCTGTAACGCTTCAGGAAAGATAACTTCTGACCATGTAGGAGGTATGTTTGAAGGCAACGGTGGTGTTATAAGAATTGAATCAGTTAATACTGGAGCTAATACACTTACTGGAAAATTACTTCAAGAGTTTGTAAATCAGAACACTTTAGATGGTGTTGATGTTAGTTTAGAAGAGCCTGTCTGGTCAGCTACCCATGGTTATCCAAACGCTGTAACTTTTCATGAATCAAGATTATGGATGGGTAACTCTACAGCAAGACCTCAAACATTATGGGGTAGTGTAATTGGAGAATTTTTTAACTTTGATCGTGGTGTAGGTGGTGATGATGAATCTATCGACATTACATTAGACACTGATCAGGTTAACGCTATTTATCATGTTGTCTCTGGTAGACACTTACAAGTATTTACATCGGGTGGTGAATTCTATATTCCAGAAACACCAATTAAGCCCTCAAGTGTTCGTATATCAAGACAAACTAAGTTTGGAATATTACAAAAGGTTCGCCCAATTAATGTTGATGGTGCGACCATGTTTATTCAAAGGAACGGTAAGCAAGTGCGTGAGTTCTTATTCACATACACTGAAGCGTCTTATGTCTCCTCTGAGGTGAACTTGCTTGCCCCTCATATTATTAACTCGCCAGTAGCTATGGCTAGTCAAACAGGAGATGTAGAAAACGAAGGTAACTATTTGTATGTAGTTAATGGTGATGGATCTATGGGAGTATTTATCACCAACCGAGCTGAGAAAGTTATGGCTTGGACAAAGTACACAACGTCTGGTGATATTATGGATGTTGCAGTTGTAGAAGATATAGTCTATCTCTATGTTAAAAGAACTATTAATAGCTCAACTGTTTATCACGTTGAAGCATTAGACAATAGCTATTACACTGATGCTTCTATTCAAGTAACACAATCATCATCCACAGCAGTTTCAGGTTTAGCACATCTTAACGGTCAAGCTTGTCGTGTACGAGCTGACTCAGCAATCATGGCTAACGCTACACCTTCTGGTGGTGCTATTACTCTAAGTAGGGCAGCCACAAATATAGAAGTTGGTTTGAACTATGACGTAACAATTAAGACTATGCCAACTGCTTTAGCTTTACAGAGTGGGCCAATCAGTACAAAGAAAAGAAGAATTTCAAGAGTCTCAGCTCAGCTTCATGAGTCTAGTGGCTTAAAGATTAACGGTAAGGCTGTTCCAAACAAAAGCTTTGGAGCTAATGTTTTAGGACAAGCTCCAGAATCATTTACAGGAATTAAGTCCTTGCCAGTATTAGGTTATTCAAAGACAGCACAGGTAACGGTTACACAAACTGATCCACTGCCTTTGACATTGTTAGGTTTAACAGTTGAATTACAGGTGACAGGATAATGGGTGCAATGATAGGGGCAATAGCTCAAATAGCAGCAGCTGGTCAGGCAGCAAAAGCACATGAGCAAGCTGGTCAAGACAGATCAAGGGCTTATAAAGAACAGGCTGAGCAAGCTGAAAGCGCAGCAAAGGATAGAGAGCTGAATCGTTTAGTGAAGCTAAGAAAGGTTATGTCAGCACAGAGGGCCTACTGGGCTGGAGCTGGTATTGATTCAGCTACTGGATCACCAACAACAATTGCCAGCAGATCTTATGAAACATTCGAGTTAGATCAAGGTGCTGATCTGATCAATACACGACAACAAATACGATCTTTCAATAACTCTGCTGATGCAGCTATACGAATGGGTCGAATTAAAGCGAGAGGTTCAATACTCGGTGGAGTTATGGGCGCAGCTAATACTTGGAATACATAATGGCTTTACCAGAATATCAAAGAACAATAGTTAGGCAAGTGCAACAGGCTGATACAGCTTCAGCTCAAGCATGGGAAACTTTAGCTCAAACAATGGATAACTTTGGTCAACAGGCTGGTGCTTTATCAAGAAATATAATTAATAAAAATAAAGCTGACGAGAGAGCGCAAGCTGCTGCTGATAAATTGACTGTAACAAATTATGTTAACAGTAGAGAGGCAGAAATTCTTACTTCACTTCAAAAATTGAGTGTTGATAATGAATTTGATTATGAAGGTTATATTACTTCAGCTCAAGCCCTTAAGAAAGCTTGGTTAGATAGTGAAGGCTTGGATTCTATAAAAGGAATGCGCCAAGCATTTACAACCCTAATTGATATGAAAACTCAAGAATATGGGGCGAAGCCATATGAGAACGTACAAAAACAATTAAAGACAGAAGGGCGAGTCCTTGCTACTGAAAACTTAGATGCTTCAGTCTCTGATGCTGTCTTTGCTGGTGAAGCTTGGATTAATACTCATTATGTAGGCAATATAGATTTAGACACTCATCTAGAACTTTATGAAGAGCAGAGCAAGAAGTCAGTCAATACCTATATTGAAATGATACAAAAGTTTGATGACTTAGTTGATACGCATAACTTTACAGCAGAAGAGGTTATTAAGTTAGAAACAGAAATGACCTCAAAGCACTTGAATGGAATTATAAGAGGTGAGCTGAAACAGCAAATGAAGACAGGCAATGGCCTGAAAATGATCCGAGAGTTTAAAGCAAACCCAAACAAGTTTATTAAAAACAGACCTCACTTGGCTGCATTGTTTATAGAAGGCTATCACATTGATGCTGACAGTAGGGATGATGTTGGAGAAAAGCTTCTCAAGTTCTGGACTGATACTAGAAAAGACAACGACTACATGGAATCTGAAGCAGCAGCAGCATTAGAGATTGAGCAAGACAATAACTTTTCTGACTTTATTTATATGTTAGGTGGCGATAGCTACATTAATGAAGAAGAGATAATTAAAGCTAGGAATCGTGGCGATATAAGTCCAGCTCAGCATGACACATTAATAGACGCAATTCGTTCTGATAAATACTTCGTAGAAGATGAAGAGATGAAAATGAATATACAACAGATGTTGTATAACCCTAACTCTAAACAAACAGACATTGTACAAGTTCTTAATGCAGCCTTCACTGATAAAGATATTAACTGGGGTACATATACATCCTTCATGAATGATGCAAGAAGTGGCAACCTGTCAGATATTACTACGACCCCTTATTTCCAAACAGCAAGCTCAAATCTTGCAGCACGTTTACATCCAGAAGGCCCAACAGCTGCATACAAAACTGGTGTTGCTGACGCTATTTCTTATGCTAGAAGAGAGCTTTATTTAAGAGTCAAAGATGGTGAACAGCCGATCATGATTGAAGATGAAATCTATGAGCGATGGAGTAAGAGCTTAAGGAAAACATGGGAAGAAGTCATGAATACAGAAGAAGCTTCAACTGAAGAAGTATTAAAAGAGATAGATACAAGCGTTGGAGTTAGCCTTGCTGATTCCGAGACTGATCCTGACACTGGATGGAACACTTATTGGATTGGTGATGCTAAAAAACCTTCAATGATTAAGACAGAAATGAAGATTGCTAAAGAATTAGATGAAGGCATTATTGATGAAACTCAGGCTGAAGCTTTACTAAAAGAGTTTAGAACCTATATGAAAAAACATTTAGGAATTACAAAGTAATGGAATTAACTGATATAGACGTTAGTAAGCCAGATGATATTGGTATAAGCTTTGATGCTAGAAAAATCAAAGAAGAGGCTTATCAAGGTTCTTTACAGCAAGTAAAAGATAAATACGCTCAAGCTAGAAAAGCTTCTGTAACAATCTCATTGAATGAACGCTTTGAGGTAGATGAGTTTGGTATTCCGTTATATGAAGATGATGGTGTAGACATTCATACCAGAATGGCACAACTTAAAATGCCCCCTGAATCAGGAACACTAGAAAGCTGGCTTGGTAATAGTCCAGAATGGTTAAGGAGGCTTGTTGTTCCTTTTCTTGATCCATTGTTAAAACATCAAGATCCGAGCAAAGATAATTGGGTAGCTAGAGGTATGGTTGGTGGAAGTATAGCAGCAACTAGAAACATGAATATGGTTGCTCGTGAATTAGCTAATGTTTTAGGCGCAGACTTTGATGAAGAGACATGGAAAGACATTCCAAAGCTTTTAGGAGAGTCAACTGGTACAGGTGAGGATGTTGTTAATGGATTGACACAATTTTTATCAGTCTTTGCTGGCCTAGGTGGGTTCTCTAAAGGGTCAACATTATTTCAACAAACATGGAAAGGTGGTATAGCTGATTTCTTATTCGATCCAGAAGAGGGAAACATTGCCACTGCTATTCGATCTATGGGTTTCGAGAATGAGTTTTTAGCTTACTTAGACTCTCAGGTTGGAGAAGACGCTGATGATCTAGAAAGATTAAAAGCACGATTAATGGGCCAAGCAGCAGAGGGTGGTGTTTTAGGTGTAGCAATAACTAAGTTAATTCCAGCAGTCGTGGGAGCAGCTAAATATATTAAAAGTTCTTTCAAGGATATGTCTATAGAGCAACAAGAAAGAATATTAGCTAAAGCTTTCATACCTAGCCCATATCATAAGGCTGTAACTATTAATGCATCTAATGTAGAAAAAGTTAAGCCACTTAAAGCTAGTGACTTCAAACGTAACAAAGATGGCACATATGTTGGCTTTAATAAGACGATAAATACACCTCAAAAAATGACAAAGCTTATCAATCAAATTGAAGGCTTTGCTAAAGAAGGTGAGAAGGGAAGAATGTGGTATGAAAACTCTTCTAAGGCAATTTTAAAAGTCGCTGGTGGTGATCCTAAAGAAGCTGAGATCTTAGCTCAAATTATTGCAGTCACATCACAATCTACTGGAGTTAAGACGAATACAGGCTTTGCTTTAAAAGCTTATTCGCAATGGAAGGCTGGAAAACCTATTGACACTGGAAGATTTCCTAAAGCACAAAGTGAAAAAATTACAAACATACTAAACGGTGTTCCATGGGAAGGTAGAAAGACAAACTCGTTCTATCGTAACTTAATGGTTTATATAGATCCTAAAGTTGCTGCTGAATTACCAACTACGCAAGACATGTGGATGGCTAGAGCATTTAACTTAGATTCAGATGCTCCAACAGCAGCTCAATATGAAAACATGGAAAGGGTTACTAAGAACATAGCTGATCAATTAGGATGGAAACCACACCAAGTACAGGCAGCTGTCTGGGTAGCAGTTAAAGGAAGGCTTGATCCTGTTAAGGCATCAATAACTAAACATGCTAAAGAAAAAGGATGGTTAGATTCAAACGGTGAGGTATTACCTAAATACCAAAAGAAGTACGACAAGTATTTTAATGAGAAAGTCTTTGACGCTGAGTTTGATGAAGAAGCAATGCTTAAGGCAGCATATGATTATTCAAGTGGAATTAAAGACAACTTAGGAAACATTGCGCTTGAGGCTATTCCTTCAAGAACCTCTGGAGTTTTATCAGGAATACATAACGCTCCACCAGAACAGCAAGCTGAGTTTACTAAGGATATGTACGAGATCTTCCTTGATGAAGATGGTGTAGATGAATTAGCAAAAGAAATTGGCATATTGTCACCAGACAACTTTAGAGGTTATGGTGGCTGGATGGGTGATGTTAATGAAAGCATTCAACTCAGAGCTGTTATGTCAGGAACTGATAAAGTTGGTATAAACCCAGCAGATCAGGAGCTGATGGATATATATGCTAGTGTTGTAGGTACAGTCTTTAAACAGGATGGTGTATCTTACAGAAGAGCGTTTAATCCGAAAAACTCTAAAGAGGCTAACGGTGTACTAGTTGAGTTAGAAGATGCTAGGCCATTAACGCAAGAAGAGACTGAAAAATTGTATAAAGCTTTAGAAGTAGAATTTGGTGATCAATGGACTTCACCAATCCCTTCTAAGAACGGTGTAGAGCTTATTAATTACACAGACGATATAGACAATATAACCTTCAAACAAAAGGTAAAAAATGCTATAATAAACGCTGACTTACCTGATTCAACAACTGCTTCATTTAGGTCAGAAGGAAAACTATTAGAAAACGATTGGGAGAAATATCCAAATGGGCAAGGTTACGGACAAGGTTTTACCGAAAGATCATCCGATATTTACAACAGGCTGGTCAGTAAATACAGTGAAAAAGCCGAAGAAGTTAGACAAAGATACGGAAAAGAGTACAACTGGGATAAAACAGAAGGATCGCCAGTAGTACCAGCAGCAGTCGTTGTTGCAAAACCAGAAGATCAAAATACCGAAGACTTTATCAAGTCTTTTGAAGGTTATCAAAACAAAGGTTATTACGCTACAGAATCAGAAAAGGTAGCTGGCATAGTTACAGCTGGTTATGGCTCTACTCGTAGAGTTGCTGAAGGCGAAAAGATCACCAAGAAACAAGCAGAGAAATATTTCAAAGAGGACTTAGCAGTTGCTGAAAAAGCTGTTGATAGTCTAGTTACTGTCTCGTTAACACCAAATCAAAGATCAGCAGTTGTATCTTTAGTCTTTAACGTGGGCCAAGGTAACTTCAAAAAATCTAAAGCTCTTAAAGCATTAAACAAGGGTGACATGAAAACATTTATTAAGGAAGCATTTGATTCCAAAGTTGGCTTTGTTAGAAGTGATGGCAAAGTATTAAAAGGCTTAGTTAAGCGTAGAGAAGCTGAAAGAAAATTATTTGAGGGTATTGCATAATGGGTATAGCAAAAACTTTAGCTGGTGCATACGCAAAGACAGGGCAAACCAAAACTGGTGATGTACTAAAAAGAGGTCAGGGTGGAGAATTATTCCAAGATACTAGTGGAGCTGCAACAATTAACACAACAAATGTAGAGCCTCCTGTTAGACCAGTAGATCCTCCTGTTAAGCCAGATGACACAGATCCACATTCTCATCTTAAAAATGTTGAAACAGCTGAGCAATATTTAGATGAAGATCTTGCTGTAAATCCAAAAAGACAAAGTGATACAGATCCTTTAGGAAGAAACTTTAATATACAACATGTTAATGATTCAGAAGATTTAGGTCGGATTATTGAAGTTGAAGGTAACAAGGCAGACAACTTTAGACAACCAGCACAGCCCCATTCAGAAACGCTTTCAAAAATAGAAGCGCAAGATCCAGAAGCATGGTACAAGCTTACAGGTTATAGAGTAGGGGATGGTGTTACTCCTGAAGCAGTGGGTGGTGCAAGAATACTGTTACAAAAATCTGCAAGAAATTTAAAAGAGATGGCACAAACAATACTGGCTGGTGATGGAAAAGCTGATGCAGCATATCACCTTCAGTTTAGACAGGCCATATCATCTCATGTAGCTATACAACAATCAGTAGCTGGAATGGCAGCAGACGCTGGTAGATCATTAAATGCATTTCGTATTCCTGTTGATTCATCCATGGGAGGAAAGTCAGAAGTCTTTAAGTCTACACTTGAAGATGTTATGGATAAGTTTGGTGGTGAAAAGACTGTGCGTAATCTAGCCAGAGTTATTGATGACGCTGGAGATCTAGAAGACATATCAAAGGCAGCTTCTAAACTGCATCATGCAAAATTTTCAGATATGGTTTTAGAGTATTGGGTAAACGGCTTGTTATCTTCACCAGCAACCCATGTAGTTAACACTACGTCAAACGCAATGGTTGCAGCTTGGTCTATACCAGAAAGATTATTGAGCGCAGCTATAGGCAAAGCAAGAAGAGATCCAGAAGCTATGGAATGGCAAGAGGCTGTTGGTCAATTGTATGGTTTAATCCATGGATCAAGAGATGGCTTAAGGCTTGCTTGGGATGCTCTTAGAACATCAGAGCCTACCGATCCAGCAATGAAACTAGAAGCCAGAAAATATAACGCTATAACTGGTGAAAATGTTTCAAAACTTACTAATGGCACGATTGAGGCTAACGGTGTAGCTGCTAAAGGTATTGATTACCTTGGTGAGTTTACTCGCTTGTCTGGTAGATTCCTTGGCGCAGAAGATGAGTTCTTTAAATCTGTAGGTTATCGCATGGAGCTTAACGCACTTGCTTTTAGAACAGCTAAGAAAGAAGGCTTGCAAGGGGATGAATTAGGTGCAAGAGTTCATGAGCTAATCGAAAACCCTACTGAACAAATACACATTGACGCTATGAACATGTCAAGAGTACAAACCTTTACAAACAATTTGGGAGATACAGGACAAAAACTTCAACAGATGTCTAACTCTCAACCGATGTTGAAATTGTTATTACCGTTTGTAAGAACTCCTGTAAATATTGTTAAGTATATTTCTCACCGTACTCTCTTAGCTCCATTTAGTAAACATGTTTGGCAAGAAGTAAGGGCTGGTGGTGCAAGGAAAGATGCTGCTCTATCAAAGGTTACTTTAGGATCTATTGTTACTGGTGTTGGTGTAGGTTTATCTTTTGAAGGATCACTAACTGGTGGTGGGCCGAAAGATCCAGAAACTAGAAGGGCATTAATGTTAACTGGATGGCAACCTTATTCTTTAAAAATTGGTGATACATGGCATTCATATAATCGATTAGATCCGTTAGGAATGTTTTTAGGTTTGTCTGCTGATACTGCTGAAGTAATGAAGCATGCTAGTGATGAGGATAGAGAGAATATTGCAATGGTAACTTCATTGGCTTTGGCTAAGAACCTGACAAGTAAAACCTACTTAAGAGGAATTTCTGAAACATTAAATGCTATAAACGATCCTGATCGTTATGCTGAAAGATATTTTCAAAGAATGGGTGCTACATTTACACCAGCAACATCTCTTGTCGCTCAAGTAGAAAGATACACAGATCCTACTATGAGAGAGGCTCATACAATGCTAGAAATGATCCAATCAAGGACACCTGTCTTGTCAGAAAAATTACCACCTAGAAGAGATCTATGGGGAGAGCCTGTTGTTTTACAAGGTGGTATGGGTTGGGATTTTGTATCACCAATTTATACATCGCTTATAAAAGAAGACCCTGTGGCAATTGAAATGGCAGATCAAGAAATGGGTTTTACTATGCCTTCTAGAAAGGTGGATCAAGGCAAATATTCTACAGAAATGACAAACGAAGAGTATGACGATTATGTGGTTCTTGTTGGAAAAGAATTGAAGTTAGAGCATGTAACAGATGATGGCAAATATCAAGAATTAAACCTTCATGATTACATAGGCGCAATTATGAAAACTCAAGACTATAAAGAATTAACAGATGGCCCAGATGGTGGAAAAACAAATATTGTATTAGGAATTATCAGTGACTTCAAAACTATAGCAAGGGCATATATGTTGGATCAGGATTCTGAATATTTTGATAAAGGATTATACGAAAGAGTGAAAGAGAACAGAGACAAAGATTTAAAAGCTAAATACGGAGAAGAAGTATGGCAACAATATCAGTAGGTGATTTAACACCTCGTAACCAATATACAGCGACAAATGGGCA
>Ga0098050_1000829_pt1 | contig 10778 bp, 11 predicted proteins | sample 14_taG_FD_77070 | JGI IMG/M metagenome (GOLD analysis project Ga0098050, IMG submission 77070) | Marine viral communities from the Subarctic Pacific Ocean - 14_ETSP_OMZ_AT15311 metaG | ecosystem: Environmental > Aquatic > Marine > Oceanic | place: Pacific Ocean | collected 2015-01-18
CGACGACGAGAGCGACGACGAACTGATAGAACTATACGAAGTCGACGCTGGACGGTTTACATACGATGTGGATGGAAAAAAGAACGGATACAGACAAAAAGTACAAGAAGTGTATGAGAAAGAAGAAGACGCTGTAGAACGCTTCGAGTGGTTGAAAAAAACTTTCGGTTTTCAATATGCATATGTAAACACGATTTCGGCGACTTGGGACGGAACTGGTAATGTAGTCGACGAATACGAAGAAGAAGACAAAGACGAATTGATGTCGTGGGATGTCGATGAACAGTAAGTATTTCAATAAAAAAACATAATATTATATTCACAAACACAAAACAACTTTTTTTATTTTGTAGCAAATTGAAATAGGAAAAAGAAGAAGAATGATAGATACACTTGTCCAACAATGACCACACAGTTTACGACTAACGAATGGAAGATTATTGCAGCTCAATTCCACGCCAATTCTACGGCCAAATACGAAGCCACCGTCGATGAATATTCTGATATTGACTATGGTAAAGAAGACCGAACTGAACTGATTGGTAAGATGGACGAACTATATGCATACTACAAGCTGCAACTGAAGATGAAAAAAAAAGTTCCAGATGTTCATTGTTCTACTCTATGGCTACTCGATGCAATTAGAAATCTGGAAATCAAGTATAAACTACTTTCAAGAACCGCTCCGATGTTCAAATACAGTAAACAAAAACAACGAAAGTTTGAAAAAGAACTAATGAAAGAAGAATTCCTTTCACCGTCACCAACACCAGAAGATCCACACGACAAAGAATGGGAATACTGTAATTATGGAACAGAAAGTAAAGAAAGTAGGAATGAGAAAGCAATCGTATCATACCAAGTTGCTGGTGGTGGAATGATGAATGGTAATGCATATGCTACGGTTGAAAATCGTGGAACGGAACAGTCTCCAGAATATTATTATTGTGAATATGGTCAATATGCAAGTAGGACTAGGATTGGAAACAAGATTATTTGGTCTGACGAATTCTATGATAAAAAAAATCCATATGAAAGCAGAAACTTCGATGTTGTAAACATTCAGTATAATGAGTTCGGACAAGGTCTGATCGAGATGCAGCTTACCAAAAAAAACGGTTAGGTATTGTAGTTACATCTTTCTTCTGGTAAGGATTAAACTTATATTGTATTTGTGTTCTAAAGTTTTTTTTTTCGAATATATCGTTATCCAAACACTTTTGAAAAATCTTTCTTACTTCTTTTTGATTTTTTAATCCAGTAACGTATTTTATCATTTGTCTAAATACATAATATCTTTGAAATCCGTGACGATAAAAATTACGGTATTTTAAATATAAGACCGTAAGTGCATAATTATGTTCCATTTCTAATGTTGAGTTTTTCATTATATATAACATATAAAACCTATTAAAAATATCTACGAATTATATATATAAGATTATGGCGATTTTAGAAATAATCCGACAACAACGACCAAATATTAATGGTTCAACATTGAAAGCGTATGAAACTTCTTTTAGAGCATTCTCCAGTTTAGGTGTTCCAGAAGAATTAAGATTAATTAAAGATGGAGGTATTCCAGAAACAGTTGAACCATTTTTAGATTTTCCAAGAATAAAAAAGATTATTGATACGATGAAAGGAAAAGACGGAGAAACACCGATCACTTTTTTAACAAAACGAGCAAGACTTACAGCCGCCGTTATTGCAGTTGGAAGTGTAGAAAATAAAGATGAAGATTTAATTGAAAGATACCGAAAAGAAATTCGTAAATATAATGATAAATATGATAGAAAACTCATTAAAGAACGAAAACACTTTCAAGAAGATAATAATTGGTTAACTCGTGAGGAAATTGAAAAAGTACGAATTAGTATGGAACGAGACATTAAAAAACAAAACATTATGTCGATGAATGAACTAAACCAACATCAATATTACTTTTTACAAGAATATCTTATTATTGCTATTTATACAATATTAAGACCAAGGCGTCTAGCGGACTTTGCACCTATGTATGTAGTTGCAAGTGAAAAGGATATTGAAGAAGGAAAGAACTATCTTATTAATCCAGACGAGACAAATAAAAATAAAAAAATGATTATTCAAGATTATAAAACAGCAAAACATTATGGTAAAGTTGAATTTAAACTAAACGCCAAACTTGCAAAGATTATTAATATGGTTCGACAATATAACAATGAACCGTCACTTTTACTAAACAAAAGAGTATTACCAATGACGAGTAACCAACTCGGTAAAGTAGTAACAGATGTTTTTAAAAGATATACTGGAAAACATATTACCGTAACACAATTAAGAAAACTGTATGTTTCTCAAAATATAGATATGATGGAATTAGAAAAAGCAGATAAAATAGCTGCCGATATGGCTCACTCAACAAAAGTACAAAGAAAATATTATTTTAAAAAAAAGGTCTAATCGTCATCCGAAGATGAGCTATTAGTTGCAAGTGGAGTAACATCTAATATTATTTCCGACACACCTTCTCTTATTAATTCTGCAATATTGTTACTTGTAATCGGTTCGTATAAATCGTCTTGGTTTTCAATCTTAATATTCATTATTCTATTGTAAAAATCTTCTGCAAACATATTCAATAACTCTATCTGATTAGCCATCTGCGGACATATATCCGATTGTGAATTCTGTAACAACAAATTAAGTAATCTAATACTTCCATATAAACACATAAAATTACGCTGCAAAATATCGTGTTGTCTTCGTAACGGTTTTTGTTCTTTTTCCAAATCATCGTATTGTCTCTTCAGTTCATTGACTTGTTCTAGGAAATCATATTCATTCATTATAACAATCTTATATATTAAATTCTAAATATAAACTAACAGACAATATGCCAAAAGTGTTAAAAGTAAAGGATAAGACTGACGCCTACACCAAGAAGTTTGGAAAAATGGTTGATTTACCAATGCGTGGATTACTTATTGCTCGTTCTGGACTTGGAAAATCAAATTTATTAGTCAATATGTTAGCAAATCACGATTTTCCGTATCATAATGTATATGATGGCGACGACATCCACATCTTTAGTCCTACGATAAAACAAGATAAAAAAATGGAAATAATCGTGGATCAATATGATATTCCAGATACGAATTTGCACACTGAATATTCAGATAATCTTTTAATGAATGTTTATGAAACTATGATTGAAGACTTTGAAGAGAGTATTCAAGAAAAAGAGAAACCACGCCATACTCTGTTTATAGTTGACGATTTATCGAGTTCTGGTTCATTTTCAAAAAATAGATTTAATGCTATGAATGTTTGTTTCTGTAATTCAAGAAAGTTTCTCGTATCGATTATTCTACTTGCACAAAATTACTCACACTTAACACCGTCAATTAGAAACAACGCTAATTTCATAGCTGCATTTAATATGAATTTATCTTCATTAGAAGCATTAGAAATGGATCACAATTATTTAGAAAACAAAAAAGAGTTTGTTAAATTATTTAGAGAAAATGTAGGAAAAGGCGGTAAAAATGATTTTTTTGTTATTAACTACACAAATGAGTTTGACGCTATGTATATGGACAAAGAATTCAAACCAATAAAAAAAGTGAATTCAATAAAAAAATAAACAAGTTAAAAACAACATATTATTATATATATAAATATTATGGCTATTGGAACTATTTATATGATTTGTAGCGAAATAAGTGATCAATTTTATATTGGAGCAACAATAAACTTTAAGAATAATCTTCGATTGTGGCGACATAAACAGAACTGTAAAAATCCAGATAATCCAAAACATAATTACAAAATTTATAAACACATCAGAGAAAATGGTGGCTGGAAAGAATGGGACATCTATCCACTCGATATGTTAGAATTTGACGACAGAAAGGATTTATTGCAATTAGAAAGAGAATGGATTATGATGTTAAAACCAAGATTAAATAGTATTTATCCAAAAAAAATGATATTAGACTAAAACACCGTATTGATTAGTATCCAAAACTTGGTAATAGTTTTGAGTTTCACAAACCAAAAATGATAGTTTTGTTTCTTCATAAAGAGTAAACACAATTTTATAATTTATTATTTCAATTATGTCTCTCATAATCATTTCTCGTAGTATCTTCATAATGTAATCTGTTAGTTCCGTCGGTAAATGTCTATCAAGTAGAGCTATAACCACCATTATAATATAACACTTTATTTTGTTATATTATATTATATGAGCTATTCCATTTCGGCCAAGACAAGAACAGAAGCTAAAAAGTTAGGAGTAACTGTTAAACCTTCCAAGGTTAAAAACAAGAAGATAGATGTGTTCAAAGGAGACAAAAAAGTTGCAAGTGTGGGCGATATCCGTTACAAAGATTTTCATATTTATAAAAGAACAGAAGGAATTAAGAAAGCGAATGAAAGAAAACGCCTTTACAAAATACGACACAATAAAGATAGAAAAAAAGTTGGTTCAAGAAGTTATCTGGCGGATAAATTATTATGGACATAAAAAAATAAAAACAAAATTTTTTATATTAATATAGTTTATAAATGGCTAGTGAATATTCAAACAGTTTAAAAACACACTACTTTGAACCGAGAGTTGATATCACAAACAGAATTGTTGAATTCCGTGTGGATTACGGCGGAAATATGTATCTTCCGTCGATGAGAATTGTTGGTTTAGGTTTTACTTCCGTAGGAGCGAACTGCAAATCAGTTCCAGTTTTAGGTCAATACTCTCACATTAGAAATATTAGATTAATGGACGGTGGTGTAGAACTTGGTAATTTAAGAGAAGCCAGCCGCTATTTATCTTTCCAAAGTCAATTGAACGACAATATGTCTAATCTTTGCGTGAACTCTGTTCTTGCGAGAAACCGTGTCGGTTATCTTCTGGAAGATTTTTCGTCAGTGCAACATCCACATTTGGATAAATTTGCAGCGGTGGCTGCTAATGGTGAACAAGCCGGTTCACAGATTTTAACGGCGGCCGATGGTGTTCGTGATGCATACCTCGAGTTAAAAAAAGTATTTCCTATTTTAGGACAACTTCCAGCCCTAGACACTGGTGTATTCAAACAACTCAAAATACTTATTGAGTACAATATGGATGTTAGAATGAACTGCGAAGGGCCAGTTAAACTCGGCGGTGTAGCACCAGCTGCTCCAAATGGAGGTGAAGTCACATCTCTTAATTCAAAACCGCCAACGCTTATTGCAGATGAAGTGACTGACGACAGAATTAAAGATAGTTTAAGACGACAGTTAGCAAGTGGTCAATATGTTTATGATGAAATAGAACACGACCAGTTCGATGTAGAACCAGCGGCTGGAGCAGTTGCAACTGCCGTGGCCGCCACAGCCAATACCACGAATGTTGTAGAACAGACAACCGATGCCGTGATTAATGCTTTTGACCAACACGTAGTTTCAAGAATGGTTATGATGAAAACTTACAGAAACAAAGACGAAGCATTCCATCCAGTAATCGGTGGCGGAGCGGCCGCTAATGGAAAATCCAATCTTGCAAAAGGTAACGGAAATTACAATTCACTTTATCAGTTAGATGAGAAGCTCCAAATTCGTGTGAATGGTTCAAATCTCTTTTCTGGTGAGGGAATTGTTGGCGAGCCACAGAAAGCACACTTACTTTCACACGCTTGGGGAACACTTAATGTTATGCCTTTTACCAACCGTGGTGGTGTTGGATTAGAAGATCCAAATGACCGTGCAGTAAATACGGAAGGTGTTCCAATGAACGACGGTCGTGGTATGGATGGTGCTACACCAGTTACTGGAACTGACGCTAATTCACAGTCAGACTTTGTTGGAAACTCTAACTATATTGGTTTTTCCATTGAAGACCGTGTTGCTAGAATGCAGTTTACTTACAAACGAGCACTCTGCCACGACCTTGGTAGTTTTGGTGATTTAAACAGAGCATTAACTGTGCATCTTTTTGCGGAAGTGAGAAAAATGATACAGATGAACGGTGGAGCTTACAAGATTGCTTATATGTAAAATCCATTTAATTAAATTCTATTATTTTATATATATGATTAAAACTAAAATAATAGAATTAGCCGAGGCTGGAACATACACTCAAAATGTAAATAATGGAGACTATCGTGTTTATTTAAAAGACCGTGTGCAAATAAATAAAGGAGACCAAGTAACAATTAAAAATGTATTCGTGGATAATTTAGAAGGAGGTTCTCAAAGATGTTTAGTAAAACCAGATGAAGGAACAGATAAAACTGATGGAGTAGGAACAAAACAATTAGCTATAACATTTGGATATTACTATAATGATTGGGGGAGCACGAGACAAGGTGCATTTAACAACAAAATATTTAGTCAAATAGGAGATATGGGAGACGGAACAAAACCAGCAGCCACAGCACCAGTTCATACGAATTTTAGTGGCTTATCTTATGCATTAAATGTTGAAGCTGCGAAAGATGCACCAGACGATCCACCAAGCGTAGACACAATAGACAGTTTTCAAGTAAAAGTAGATAGAAGCAAAATAGGGCCGTATAACACACAAAAAAAAATACCAGGAACTCTAACGATTACTTTTACGACAAAAAATCTGATTGATGTTCAAGGAAAAAAAGTTCCACAAGTAAGAGGACATTTAATAATGTTCGATACAACTGAATATGCACCAACGCCACCAGGAAAACTTACACCAACACAAATAGTTAATAAATATATTAATGCGGACGGCATTATTACATTCTCACAAGAATTAGAACAAGAGATGTTAAAAGACGGATTTATGGATCCAGCTGGGCCATTTGCGGAACAAGGTTTTATGCCTTTTAGTGTTCCAAAATTACCAGACGGAACACAAGATCCAAATCCTATGACTTTTAAAATTCCAGACGGTAAGGACGACGATTTATTTCCAGCTGGTAATAAATATTTAGATCCGAACTTTGGTTCTGGTGGCGTTAGTTTTACACGCCAAGTCGTTCAAGGACACGATAGAAATTTCTCGGCATACACAGAGCGTTTTCCATTCAAAATTACAGCTGGTTCATATCAGCCGAGCGATTTAGCAGAAGCTATTTCAAGAAAACTCGGTGAAATGGTTCCAGAGTATAGACTTACAGAAGATCCAGCTACTCGTCCAGATTTGAATAATTTATATACATTTTCCGAAAATCCATTGATGCCAACCGTGCGACAATTAATGAACCAAGAGCCTTTTGTTAATGGATTACCACCGACGCCAGGTCATCCAGGTGTTCCACCAAATCCAGCCGCTGGAACACACGCTCATCCAACGCCAGTATTTTTTGCGAAAGAAACCGACGGAACGAATACTGGTTTTTCGTCTTTCAGTTTTACAACTTCAAAAATAGATCCAAATGGAGCAGGTGGGACGCCAGGTGACGCCGATAAAGCTGGTGGGCCAAATTATTTACTTGGAACTTCTAATTTTGGTTTAACATACGATCCAGAACACGATAAGTTTACTGTGGCTCAACTTCATAATAGTCTTTATAATTCTGTTGATAATACAGCTAATAATACTGGTATTCCAGAAGTACGAGTTGGAGATGTAACTACTGGGCCAGCTCAAAATGTAACAAGTAAAAGATATTATAATAAATCTGGTGGAATATTCATAACTGCATTAGAACCAGACGATTTAGCTGGTGCAGAACCGTTTTGGATGGGCGAAGATAGTGTTTTGAAATTTAGTAACTCACTAAAAGTTACACCTTCCAGAGGCGTAGGAAAAAGTAGCGTGGCTCACGAAAACATTAATAATAGATTTTATTTTGATTATTTACCAAATTTATCAGACGGAGTAAATGTGACTGGTGATGTGATAGGGCCAGACGATTTAGTCACTAAAAAATGTTCATCTGGTGACGGTTTCAAACCAGCACCAGCAGCCGGCGGAGGAGCCGTGCAAAATAATGGTAATTGTTTCGATGAACCACCTGCATTTGATACGATTGAAGGAAGAACAGAAGCCAGATTTGATAGTCAACAGAATTTTCCAATCGTAGCTCAAAATACTGTTACACCAGCCAATGATGCTTCATTATTGAGAGAACAAGGTGGTTACTTTAAGATTGAACTCGATATGGGAATTAACAACAATGTTGTAGAACAAGATAGAACTAATCCTAAAATATTTGATATTATGTCTCGTTTCTACCAACAAGATAGTTATACAAGTGACCAAGGAGCTGGTGCTATTCCTTATATTCACACAGACGATGAACCAGCTTACATTTCAGATATAGGAATAAGAATTCTGAAACCAAATGGAGATATAGCCGATAAATTAGGAAAAACCAGTTGTGTATTTTTAGAAATTGTTTCACCAGTTGATAATACAGAAAAACAAAAAAAATAATATATTTATAAATTATAATGCCTAGGATCTTACATCAACAAGGAAATACTAACGCTAATCATAGTGTTTACCAAACACAAGCGGCCGCCGACGCTAATGGTATTCTGGACACAATTAAAGACCACCACATAACAGCTCACGGACACCAAACAACTCAACACACAAAATCGGATGCTACAAATACTAAATTAGATCTAGCAAACACAACATTAGCATCAATATTAGTCGATACAGATGCAGCTGATAGTTCTTTGAATACTATCGAGGCACAGAGCGTTTTAACTGCTTCAAGATTGAATAATATTCAGAATAAAATTTCAGAAAATACTGATGGAACTGGAAACACATTAGGACAATTACAAGTATTAACAAATACAAAACTGGATACAATAGCCACAAACACGGCAAATATCAAAATTTCAACAGATAGTGTAAATCTTAATGTGGATACATTAGAAGCGTTGGGCGGAACAACAAATACTAAATTAACTGAAATCGATGCAGTTCTCGACACACTGAAGACGGACACGGCGGCTATAAAAACAGCTGTGGAAATTTTAGACAATGCTATTTCTGGTTCAGAGATGCAAGTGGATATTGTTTCATCAGCTTTACCGACTGGCGGAGCGACGGAAACCACATTATCGGCCGCTGAAGTTCATCTTGGTAATATTGAAACCGCCGTACAACTTTTAGACAATGCTATTTCTGGTTCAGAGATGCAAGTGGATGTAGTTTCTTCTGCATTACCATCTGGAGCAGCCACTGAAAGCACATTATCAGCTGCCGAGGTTCATCTTGGTAATATTGAAACTTCATTAGCACAGTTAGATGATGCTATTTCTGGTTCAGAGATGCAAGTGGATGTAGTTTCTTCTGCATTACCGACTGGAGCAGCCACACAAACAACATTAGCTTCTATTCTTGCGAAAAACACAGAAAACGAAGCACTCTTAACTAGTATTAAAACAGCTGTTGAACTTTTAGATAATACCGTAAGTGGTTCAGAACTTCAAGTTGATGTTGTTTCTGCTCCAACAACTACCGTTACTGGAACAGTCACAGCAAATCTCTCGTCGACAGATAATGCCGTTCTTGACGATATAGCTCAAAAACTCGGAGATGTGGAAACAGCTGTGCAACTTTTAGATAATGCCGTGAGCGGTAATGAACTTCAAGTAGATGTTGTAGCATCTCTTCCAGCCGGTGATAATAATATCGGTAATGTTGATATTGTTTCGTCTGCTCTTCCAACTGGAGCGGCTACTCAAACTACATTAGCGGCTGCCGAAGTTCATCTTGGTAATATCGAAACTTCCGTTCAACTTATTGATGATGTTGTAAAAGCAGAAGACACTGCTCATTCGTCTGGCGATAAAGGCGTTATGCTTTTAGGTGTCCGCCAGTCGTCACAAGCGGATTTTGGAGCTGACGGTGATTATGTTCCAATTTCTGTGAATGATGATGGAGAAATCCGTGTAACGACTGGAAGTGGTGGTGCAAGTGGTGGAGCAACTGAAGCAAAACAAGATGTTATTGAAACAACATTAACAGCGATAGAAACTTCCGTTCAAGCATTAGACAATGCGGTTGACGGAAATTATCTTAATGTAAATCTTAATGTTGCTGGAACTGATGTTGATGGTAATAGCGGAAACAAGTCTGCTGCTTCTCAACGAGTTGTTATTGCAACAGATGATGTAAATATGTCCGCCATCAAAACGGCAACTGAAGCATCTGCGACTGACCTTGCTGCTCTTGAAGTTCTTGTAACAGCAACCAATTCAAAGATCGACACACTCGATGCGGTTCAAGATAATGCCTTGACTAATTTAGGAGAGATTGATGCTGTATTAGATAATATTAAAGTTGATACGGAAGCAATTGAAACTGCCGTTGAAGCAATGCAAGTGTTAGACGGATTAGAAACAACTTTAATAATTGACGGAGAAAGTGTATCGTCCGGTGGCGGAACTCATACGAGTAGTTCTTTTCAATTAACAAAAAGACCAAAAGGAGACGGAAAATTACATTTCTTAATAAGAATTGCTACTGTAGCACCTGGCGATATATCACCAAACTTTTTAGTATCTGCCGATGATACTAACTTTTTTACTGCTCCATTAAGTTTCGTTCAACACGAAAATACGTCGACTGGTGTAGGACAAATAGCGACTTTATCGTTTATTCCAAAGCACTTGAAAGTATCATTAACAAATCAGAATTTTAGTTCTAATGCAACTTGCACCGTTCATATGTTTAATTAAAATCATTATTTTTTTATCATATATTATATATAATGAAACAAACTCTCGTAGTTTTACAGAACGATCCAAACACTCCGGACGGAAATAGGGCGATTTTTGAAGCATTTTTCAACGACGATTTA
>Ga0098050_1000842_pt1 | contig 10684 bp, 9 predicted proteins | sample 14_taG_FD_77070 | JGI IMG/M metagenome (GOLD analysis project Ga0098050, IMG submission 77070) | Marine viral communities from the Subarctic Pacific Ocean - 14_ETSP_OMZ_AT15311 metaG | ecosystem: Environmental > Aquatic > Marine > Oceanic | place: Pacific Ocean | collected 2015-01-18
AAAATGCCAAAAGTAAAGGTATGCCACCACCTGCACCCAAGCTAAGTGAAGCTGAAATGATGCAGATGGTAGAAAATGTTAACAGGATGAAACACAATAAATGATCAAAGCCAATGTAACACTTATTAGTGACAAGATAACACCCGACACCAAACAGAGGGCTCACAAGTTATCTAAGGTTGCCAAAGACGCACATAAGAAATGGGTAAGTGTTACCCCTAAAAAAACAGGTAATGCCCGTAATAAAACTAGGTTTGTGGGTGGCGATACAATCAACGCTGACTACCGTTATGCCAAGCAATTGGACAAAGGTAGATCAAAGCAAGCACCAGACGGAATGCTTAAACCAACTGTAAAATATCTCGAATCAGAGTTGGATAAAATTTTTAGGAAAATATAATGGCTGATCTAAATTATAAAGTCAAGGTTGATACCAAACAGGCCCAAGACAACCTTAGGGGCCTTAAGTCACGCATAGGCGGGTTAGGCACTGCCTTCAAAGCTCTTGCTGTAGCATTAGTATCAAGAGAACTAGTAAACACTATTAGGACATTCCAAGACCTAAGACAAACTTTAGTTACCATTGAAGGTGATGCTAGAAAAGCGGCTAACAGTTTTAATCTAATTAAAGAATTTACCAAACAAACAACATTCCAATTAGACGAAGTTACCAAAGCATTCATAACATTTAAGAACGCTGGCCTACAACCAACTGAAGGCTTTATGAAGAACATTGGTAACATTGCCGCAGGTATGGGCAAGCGTTTTGATGATGTTGCCCAAGCAGTATTCAATGCCACAACTGGCGAATTTGAAATGCTTAAACAGTTGGGTATCAAAGTTAAAACAGAAGGTGACAAACTAACTGTTAACTTTAGAGGCACTGCCAAGACTATTGAAAATGATGGTCGTTCTATAATTCAATTCTTAAATGAAGTTGGTAAAGTTCAATTTGCAGGTTCTATTGAAAGACAGAGTAAAACACTGTCGGGTGCTTTATCAAACTTACAAGATAATTTTGCTCTAGCACTTAATGAAGTTGGTGAAGGTGGACTAACCTCAGCATTGACAGAGGTTGCTAGGTCAATGGGGTCTGTGGTTGGTGAATCACAGAGTATGGCAAGAACAATTGGTAGTGGTCTAGGCGAGGCAGTTAAATTTACAGCAGAGAACTTCAAACTATTAGCAATAGCATTTGGCGTGTTTGTAGCACAGGCCGCAGTGGCTAGAATAGCCGCAATGGTTACTGTCTTTATAGGTATGGCCAAAGCTATTAGAACAGCAGTATTAGCTACTGTAGCATTGAATGCCGCACTAGGTAAGAACTTAGTCTACAAACTAGCACAAGGACTTCTTTTCTTAGCAGGAGCAACAGCAACATACTTTGGTTTAACTAATGAAGCAACAGCAGAAACTAGTAAAGAACTCAAGGACATGGAAGAGAGCCTCAAGAATATCAATGAGGCAACCAAGAATACAGGTGATGGTGACTTTTTAGGCAGTCTCAAAGACGGTATTGAAATGAGCAAAGGCAGTGACAAAGCCGCTGATGCTATAACAAGAAATAAAGTATCACTTGATAAACTAGTAAATTCATACAGAACTTTCAATAAAGACACACTGGAATCATTAAAACGTAACAAAGAAATGTTAGGTATGAATGAAGAGCAAGTGGTAATTCAACAGGCTCTAAATGCACACACTGATAGATATGCTAGTGAACTTGGTAGAATCAATAATGCTCGTCGTGACGCTCGTGCTTTAGAAGCAGGTCCAGAACAAATACAAAAATTAAAAGACCTAGCCCAAGCTGAAAACGAATTAACCAAAGAATATCAGAAACAAATACCTGAAATAGAACGCGGAGCTAAAGAACATTATAAACAAATACAAGCTATTCGTTTTTCAAACTTTGTGGTTGATGAACAAAACAAAAAATTAACCAAAGTTAGACAGATACAAGATGATACACGTCGTCTAACTATGACTTCATTAGAAAAGAAATATGATGACCTAGCTATATCAGCAAGAGAAAGTGCTGAAGCACAGATTACAGAATGGGCTAAAGCACAAAACATGATGCGTAGTGAAGTTGACCCTACTGTGGTTAAACGCTTTTATGATGAATCATTCAAAGGTATTAGTAAACTTAGAACAGAAACAAAAAGAAATTTTGATCAACAAAGAACTTGGTCATCAGGATGGAAAAGAGCATTCAATGAATATGTAGAAGCGGCAGACAATGCTTCAGCAAAAGCAGAACGCTTCTTTACTAAAGCTGTTGGCGGTATGGAAGATATCATTGTAAACTTTGTTAAAACTGGTAAGTTCCAATGGCGTGACTTTGTTAATTCAATGTTAGAAGAACTATTGAGATCAAACATACAATCACTAATGGCTACTATATTCAAAGGTGTTGGACTAGGTAAACTATTTGGTGGCAACGCACCTAACGGTAGTGCTAACAATCCTATGTATGTAGTTCCAGTAGGAGCAGGTGGCGGAGGTGGTAATGCGTTTAGTCAAACCTTAGGTGCAATTACAGGTCAAGGTAGAAGTGGTGGCGGAGGCAGTAGTAGTGGGCTTGGTGGCATTTTATCTAGTATAGGTGGAGCAATATTAGGCAATGGTAGAACACCAGACTTCAATCCATCAACAACACCAAGTGGTGGTGGCATAATAGGTGGCATTGGTAATGTAGTTAAATCAATTGGCAAAGGCATTGGTAGTATATTTGGTGGCTTCTTTGCTGATGGAGGAACACTGCCAGCAGGTAAGATAGGTATAGTTGGCGAAAGAGGTCCTGAATTTATAAGTGGCCCTGCTACAATTACTCCAATGGGTGTAGGAGGTTCTACACAGATAAACTATAACATCAACGCAGTAGATGCACTTAGTTTCAAACAAATGGTAGCAAGAGATCCGCAGTTTATGTATGCGGTTAGTGAACAAGGGCGTCGTGGCACGCCTATGGGAAGAAGGTAAACAGATTATGACAACAGCATTTCAATGGGTAATAGACAACGCAGAATCAATATCAATGGACAGATTAAAAACTGTTGCTCAATCAACAGCTAGAGACGGAACAGTAAGAACAGTAGCAAGAACAGGTCAACCCTGGAGATTTACTGTTAGACTACCAGACGGTCCAAGATGGACAGACTATAGACAGTATATCAGTGAAATAGAAGCATTGGATAGAGTAACTGTAGGAACTATTGGATTTACAAATTCAGGACATGATTGGCTAATTCAATACCAAGGTGATTTATCATCAACATCAGGTATAACAGCAACATGGACAACAGGCAACACAATTACACTAACAGGTGGTCATACTGGACTAACCTCAGGACAATATATCTTCCGTAGTGGTGATATTATACAATTAGATAGCAAAAGTTGCTATACAGTGTCTGCAGATGTTGCTCACGATGAATCTACGGTAACTTTACATAGACCAATAATTGATCCTGCTGGTGTTAGTGACCCAATACAAGTCGCCAGTGCCTGCACTTGGTCAGTGATATGCACACAGTTTCCAAATTGGACTCTGTTTGCTAGAGATCAGGTTAGTTGGGAAGGTGAATTTATATTTGTTGAGGACTTGACATAATGGCATTGGATCTATCAACATACGCTACGCTGGCAACAGCATTATTTGTTAGGATTGACACCTATGACAGCGATGGACTAGAAGAGGTCATTACATTTAGTGATTATCATCAAGACCTTGTATTAGAATCAACAAACTATACTGGTCTTGGACAGTTAATGTCAGTTACTGACACACAAAGTGATTTGAGAATAACTCCACAACAAATCAGTATAGGAATATCAGGCATACCATCAGCAAACATATCTACAGTATTTGACAGTGAGATCAAAGGCAGTAAGATAAGTGTTAAAAGAGGTATATTTGATCCTACCACAGGGCAGTTATTATCAATAACAGGTAATCCATCGGGTAGATTTTATGGTGTGGTTGATAACTTTTCAATCAGCGATGAGGTTGACCCTCTCTCAAAACAAAGCTCAATCATTGTGGTGTTAACTTGTTCAACTATTGTTGGACTGTTAAACAGAAAAACAAATGGCAGAGAAACTAATCCAAAGGTGCAAAAAGCATTATATGCAGGTGACCTTGCTATGGATAGAGTGCCAAACTTGACCAATGCTAACTTTAATTTTGGAGGCACTGGATGAGTTTCTTAAATACTATTGTTGACTTAGGCAAAAGTGCATTTAGTTTTATTCAAGGTGACAGTGTTGGTAGCACGCTACTAAAAACTATTGCTAGTGGATACGCACTTAACAAACTATCAAACGTAACAAAAAGTAATGACAGTTCAACAGCTAGTCCAGGGTCATCACAACAGAGTGGCACAGGACTACCTACATTACCATATGTTGATAAAGGTGTTAGAGAACAAGTTGAAGCTAATCAAAAAAATAGAGTGCCCATAGTATACGGAACTGCACAGTTAGGTGGCACTATCATTGATGCTGAAATGTCAAACTCAAGTCAAACTATGCACTACTGTCTAGCTATATGCGAAATGACAGGAACTAAACTCAGTGATGACTCAGCAAGTTCATTTACATTTGAAGACATATATTGGAATGACCAAAAAATAATATTTGACAGTGATGGTATAACTTCATCTTACTCAATAGATAGAGATGGTAACAGAGACTACTCTATTGATGGATTAGTTAAAGTTTATTGTTATAATGGTGACAGTGAACAAGGAGTAGTTCCACAAGGTTATTCAGGTAGTGTTAGTGATGCATATGATGTTATGCCAAGTTGGACTACAGCACACATGATGAATGATCTAGTGTTTGCTATTGTAGAAGTAAATTATAGTCGTGAAAAAAATGTTTCAGGACTAGGCACTATTAGGTTTCATGTCACTAATTCAATGACATTACCAGGTGACTGTCTTAGTGATTATATGAAATCAACAACTTATGGAGCAGGCATTGCCGCAACGGAGATTTTAGATGAATAGTATGGAAGATTTGAATGAGTTTGCTCAGAACGCTATCACATATGATGATGATAGACCTCAATCAGTATCAATAAATGCTGTAAACAAATATGTAGCATTAAGTTCTACAGTGCAGACATTTGAATTACCAGTTGGTATAACAGTTAATTCAACATCCAGTGTTAGCTATGCAACAACATATGATGTTGATGTAGGTGCAACAACATCAGCAACAGTGACCTGGGATACATTGCCAACAAGTGATTTTTCTAGCAGTGTGCCTAGCACAGGTGTGTATAGAGTTACAGGCCCAGCATTATCAATATATTTTCCAGACTACGCACAACCAACAGTAACTTATCCTTCTAGTTATGTAACCAATAACACTATTGATGTTACTCTAACTTATCCAGGAACAGGTGGCGATACCGTTACATCATATGTTGATGTTATTTGGCCATTAGCTGGTGGATTTAGTTATGATACATCAGGCATGACTAACTTTGCTAATAGTTTTGATGTAGACTTTGTTGTTGAGGGATTTAATTTAACCACTATCAATACTGCAAATGTTACTGCTACTGTTGGCACACTATCCTCAGGCAGCTCTGCAACTATTACTTCTAATACTGTTACACAAGATGGTCAAGATGCTGTAATTAACATCCAAGGTAATATTTCCAGTGGAGATTGGTCCTCAGTAACTTCAATACCAGTAACAGTAGAATATGATGGTATCAGTGAAAGCAAATCAATATTACTACATGCAGAATATATACCAGGCATGCTTGAGGAGCCTACAGGAGCCAAAGGAGCAAGTTTTAAGTATTATCATTTTACTTTAGAGCATTATGCTAGTGGCATTGCTCTAGCGTATCAAACTAATTTAGATATCATATTAGGAACTTGGTCAAATCTTGTAGGTTATACTAATAAAATATTAGTAGCAGATGGATTCAAAACATACACAGAAGTATTAGCATTAACTGACGGAGGTGTTGGTGGTAGTTTAGGTGGCGGTGCATATCAAAAAATATATGATTCAGGAGTAAGCACATCAACAAGTTATCCTGTAAGAATAGATACTGCTGATGGCAATTGGGGATCAATAAGAAGACCACCAGAACGTATTGACCACGAATTTACTGTAGTAGTAGATTGGGGAACAGGAAATCCACAACCAATGGGTGATATACAAGCTATACTAAAAAATGTGCCTGAAGTAGCACATGTAACTGAACGAACCAGAGGAATGTATTAATGGGCTTATCAATATTACCTACACAGTTTAGTATCAATGGAGTCATTGATCCAACAGCACCAGTGTTTCAGAACATGGAAAGATTGGCTAACAATTCAGGTTGTTGGTTAACATATGATGTTCATCAAGGTAAATGGAGTGTTGTCATTAATCAAGCAGGGACCTCAACTAAAAGTTTTGATGACAGTAATCTTATAGGATCTGTATCAATATCAGGCACTGGTATAACTGAAATGTATAATGGTGTTAAAGTAAATTATCCATTGGGTGAAATCAATGATGAAGTTGACTTTATTAAAATTGATATTGACAGTGCAGACAGACAACAAAATGAAGAAGATAATGTTTTAGACATTAATTTAGATCTATGTAACGATCCTGTGCAAGCCCAACACCTTGGACTTAGAGAACTAAAACAGTCAAGAGTAGATCTAATGATATCATTCAAAACAGATTACTCAGCAATTGATTTGAATGCAGGAGACATCATTGATATTACTAACAGTCATCTAGGCTGGACAAACAAATTGTTTAGAATAATGACCTTGAGTGAATTTGATGATGATGACGGTGGTATATCTATAGAAATTACAGCATTAGAATATGATGCAGATGTGTATATAAATGACCTAGACAGATTATCAGTATCAAACACTAATGGTATTGTAACCAAGGGCGGGCTAGGAACACCTTCTACTCCAACTATTACATTATTTGAAAGAGATCAAAGACCAAGAGCATTGTTTGCAACGACAACCTCCACAGGTATCGTTGAAGGTGTGGAGTTTTGGATATCAAGTGATGGCACAAATTATAATCTTGCAGGAACAACAAGACCATTTGATTTAGGAACATATGCACCATCAACAGCAGTAGATTTTGAATTAGATCAAATATCACCTGGAACTATTTACTGTAAAGTTAGAGCTATCAACGATCAGTCTACAGGAGCATTTAGTTCTGTATCAACAGCCGCTTATGCACCAATACAAGTAACAGACGTAGTAACAGACAGCACTGAATTACAAGATGCAACCACTGGTAGTTTATTAACTGGTGCTGGATTATCATCATTGTTGGTATTGTTAGATGGATTAATGACTGATAGTGATAGCACTAGTGGCAGTGTGTATGATAAAATATTTGATGTATTCAATACTGATGTAGGCAGTGACCCTAGAATCCCACAAGAGTATTTCAAAGATAATGGCGGTGCGCCTGTAGTATTTGCTTTTCAGACAAATTTCTTTACAGTAAATAATGCTTACAGCACTTCTGGTAGCTATAATGATTATGATTTTACAAGTTTTACAGCACCATATTCAGGATATTATAAGGTAAGATATAATGCAAATTGGGGTGGAACCAGTGGATCTGATCCACTAGAATTCAAAGTAACACAGATTAAATGTAATAAAACATTTGTAAACCAAGGAGTTGATTTAACTGGCACAGGCGGCACGAGTTCAAAATTTGAAGATCACGTGGTTGAAGGTATATTTTATGCCGCAAGTGGTGATACAGTAAGTTTAGGTGTTTCTGTCTTTCATGCTTATCCTACAGGAACATATAGCACAAGTATAGGCATCCAAGCTGAGGTAGCACTGTTTGATTATACACTGTTTAGTAGTGTAACAATGCCAAACGATTAATAGGAGTATTAGATGATATATTATTATGACGCAACAACTGGACAGATACTAGTTAAAATGCCTAGCACGGGATCTAGTCAGAGAACTGATCCGTATATTGACACAGAACAGGTAATACTAGACAGTGAACTAGACCAATGGCAGGTCAATACAGAAACAGAACAATTAGAAACTAAAGACTAAACCCAGTATATATACCACAAATTTAACAGTATAAATACTGTATATTAACTACTGTTGCCTCAGTAACAGTAACATTTCCTTCAGGAGAGAACCATGGCAAATTTATTAAATTTCTCACAATATCTAGGTGGGGCTGATCAGGTCAAAGTAGAAACACTTTTTCCATCAAGCCAAAAAACCTTAATCTATGACTTCAATCAAGACATCACAGGATGGACATTTGAAGCAGACTATCAAACACTGGTAGTTGACACAGTGCAGTTCAATAGAAGAACTGGCGAACCTAATTTTACAAATTCAAAAGTTATTGGCAGTTTTGCCAAAGTAGACATCACAGGCGCAAACGAACCTACAGTGGTTTCAGCAAGTGAAGGAACTGTGCAAGTTTTTGTTCCGGCAAACATGTATACAGGACCAATTATACCAGACGCAAGAACAAATGTTCCTGTGGTAGTATATTCTGTTACTTGGAGTGATGACTCAACACCAGCACAGACTAATTTACATAGATTTGCGTTCATACAATCATGGAGTCCTGAGGTTGTAGTAGGAGACCCAATATCAGATGCAGGATACACTGCACTAACATTATCATAAGGGGACTACTATGGCTTATACAGTTACAATAACAGAAATCGGTAGTGATGTCACAGTTAATGAAAGTTCATATGCAGTTGACGTAACCACAAACACTTATCCAGTTACAGTTTCATATGATTCAATTACTATTGAAGGTCCACAAGGACCAGCAGGACCCACAGGGCCAACAGGTGCAACAGGACCAGCAGGTGCAGATGGAGTAGATGGAGTAGATGGTGAAGATGGCACAGGTGCAGATGGTGTTTCAGTAGTAGATGCAGATGTTGTATCAGGAAATTTAGTTTTAACACTGTCAGATGCTTCAACTATTGATTCAGGAACACTGCCAACAACAGCAACATCATACACCATTACAGACGGCACTACAACGCAAACTATTAATGATGGTGACACTATGACCCTTAGTGGAACTGCTAACGAAATAGACGTCCTAGTGTCAGCCACAGACACCATTACAGTGGGGTTGCCGGATGATGTTACAATCACAGGTAATTTAACAGTTAATGGAACAACCACAACACTCAATACAACAACACTTGATATTGAAGATAAAAATATTACTTTGGCAAAAGATGCCGCAGACGCAACAGCGGCCAATGGTGCTGGTCTAACAATAGACGGTGCTGATGCTACACTAACATACAACTCAACAGGTAATGTATGGGCATTTGATAGAAACATTACTGTCAATGGTGCAGATGTAACATCAACTAAAATTGGTCAATGGAACACAGCATATGGTTGGGGAGACCACTCAACAGAGGGCTACTTAACTTCATACACAGAAACAAATGATTTAACATCAGCAGTAACATGGGCAACAGTGCCAGATGCTTATATAAGTTCATCTAGTGTTACACAACATCAAGGTAATATTAGTATTACAGAATCACAGATTAGTGATCTAAGTCATACTACATCACTGCCGTTTTCTAGCATAACATCAACACCAACCACACTAAGTGGTTATGGTATTACTGATGCGGCTACAAGTGCTCAAGGAGCATTGGCTGATACAGCACTACAATCATTTACAGAAACAAATGACTTGTCAACAGCAGTAACTTGGGCAAATGTTCCTAACGCAAACATTACTGAAAGTAGTGTTACACAACATCAAGCGGCATTATCCATAACAGAAAGTCAAATATCAGACTTATCTCATACTACAAGTTTAGCATTTAGTGCAATTACAGCAACACCAACTACACTCAGTGGGTATGGTATAACAGATGGTTATACTGATGCAGATGTTGACACACACCTAAACACATCAACAGCAACCACAGGTCAACTATTAAGTTGGACAGGCACAGATTATGATTTCATTGATCCAAGTGTAGGTGGATTGAATAATGTAGTTGAAGATACTACTCCACAACTAGGTGGTGATTTAGATCTCAATACCAATGACATCACAGGCACTGGTGATATTGATATCACAGGCGTAGTTACAGCAACAGAACATGTTGGACTAATGAATGGTGCTACAGTATTTGATGCTAAAGCAATAGGCACTGATATTACCAAAGGTGAAGCAGTTTATATTTCAGGTATCAGTGGTAACACACCAGAAGTGCAACTAGCTCGTGCAAACTCATCAACAACAATGCCAGCATTTGGTTTTGCTCAAGCTGATATTGCTCAAGATGCTACAGGTAAAATTGCTATTACAGGACAGATACCAGGTTGTGATGTAGCTGATTTTGCTGAAACAGGTATTACATTTAGTCTAGGTGATGTTCTTTATGTATCAGCCGCAGAAGCAGGTAAACTTACTAATGTAGCACCAAGTGGTGAAAGTAACTTTATACAAAACTTAGGTAAAATAGAAAGAATAGCACCAACAACAAACGCAACTATATTAGCTATGGGATCGGGTAGAACTAACGCAACACCAGCACTGAATACAGGCAATATATTTTATGGTGTAGGCAATGTAAGTTCAACAGTTAATTTAGATACCACAGTAGCAAGTCTAGGCTTTATCAAAG
>Ga0098050_1000849_pt1 | contig 10589 bp, 8 predicted proteins | sample 14_taG_FD_77070 | JGI IMG/M metagenome (GOLD analysis project Ga0098050, IMG submission 77070) | Marine viral communities from the Subarctic Pacific Ocean - 14_ETSP_OMZ_AT15311 metaG | ecosystem: Environmental > Aquatic > Marine > Oceanic | place: Pacific Ocean | collected 2015-01-18
AGTCGGCAACGATGATGAACAAGTTAGAAACTTGTCTCATGAAGAAATTTTCTATAAGGAACACGACTTAACATGCTTCAGGCGCTATAGAGCTAAAGACTTGTTTGCAATTAAGGATAGCATGAAAGAGGGTGATGTATGCATCGCATATACTCACTTTGGTTATGATGGTCACCCGTCAAATTACAAACTAGAGTCATGGTACAATGAAAAAAATATAATAAAAAATTGTGAACAACTGTCGTCTCTTCGTGATGATGGTTTTAATTTAACTACAATAGAAGAATATTACAAGGAGAAAAAATGAACATAGGAATTATAGGTCAAGGGTTTGTAGGCTCAGCAATTTATGAAGGGTTAAAGGATTTTTATAAAATCTATACATACGACATAGATGAATCCAAGTGCAATTCAACACTAATGGATTTAATAATAAACTGTGGTATAATATTTCAATGTTTACCTACTCCAATGTCTAGTGATGGGGAATGTGACTTGTCTATAGTTAAAGAATCACTTAAAAATATTAACAACTTAAAATCAGCTATACAGAATAACCCAATAGTAATTATTAAGTCAACAGTCCCCCCCGGAACCACAGAGAGGCTAAACAATGAAAACGATAATTTAAATATTATATTTAGCCCAGAATTTTTAACCGAAGCCAACCATATAAATGACTTCAAACACCAAACAAGAATAATACTAGGAGGTCCAAGACCTTATACAACAAAAGTAAAAACTATGTTTAGAAGAGCTTTTCCAAAAATACCAATCGTAAAGACTGGTTATAAAACTGCTGAGATGGTTAAGTATTTTTTAAACAATTTCTTAACTGTAAAAGTATTATTTGCCAACGAGATGTATCAAGTTTGTGAAGAGTTAGGAATAGACTATGATAAAGTAACAGAGTATTCCCTATATGATACAAGAATTGGTAGAAGCCACTTAGCTGTTCCCGGTCCTGATGGGGACTTTGGTGTTGGTGGGCACTGCTTTCCAAAAGACTTAGCAGCGATGATTTACTTATCTGAGCAACTTGGAATAGATCCGCAAATACTCAAATGTGTTCAGAGCAAAAACGAAAAAATTAGAACTAATAAAGATTGGCTCTCCATGGAAGGAAGAGCAATTTCAAAAAAGGAGAAAAAATGAAATTATCTGATCAAGCAATGGGAGCCATCATGATGGCGCTTCAAAAATCCCTATTAGAGCAAACGGACATTGTCCCTGTTCTTAAAGGTTTCGACTTGGAACTTATGGACGATGGAACTCTTCTTGTGAAGAATCCACCAACTGTAAAGGCTAAGACAACACCAGTAATTTTAACAGGGAAAGAGTAATGCCGAGATATGTCTATGAGTGTTCTGCTTGTGATGGGCAATTTCAAGTCCATCATGGCATGAATGAGGAACAAGAGAAGTGTGAGTTGTGTGGGGAAACAAAAATTCATCGCATACCTCAGATGACTTATGTTCAAAACAAACAGACACAATCAGCTCAAAGAGTGGAACAAGCAATTGAAGAGAATCGAGAGATTCTCAAACAAGCTTCAAAAGAAGCAAAGGATAATATGTATGACGGTTAATATAGCTCTTATAATAGCTCTTGTAACGTCCGTAGGTATCAATATTTTCGGGTTTTGGTATATGCGAGACATACTGGGTAGGCTTACTTGGATAAGCCAAAATATCGAGGATGTTGCTCGAATAATAGAGATACATGCTGGTCACCTAAAAGCAGTTCATAAGCTTGAACAGTTTTATGGAGACAAAGAACTAGCAGGACTTGTTGAACATACCCAAGCAACGATAGAATTATTAGAAGATTATCAAACGGCGGTTCTCGTATTAGAACCAACGGAGGATGAGGTGGAGGAAACACCAAACCAAAAGGACAATAACAATGGCGAAAAGACGGAAGAAAGCATCCAAAAGGATGTACTTTACGCAGGTACACGAAGACGCGATAGTTGAGTACTGCTTAGAGAACACAACATTTAAAAGAAGATCTAAACTTTATGAAGATCTTATCCAACCAGCATTTAGTGAAATGGTAGATAAGATAGTCTATACATACCGCTTTACGAGTCTTCCAAATATCGATGAGCTTCGAGATGACTGCAAAGTATGGTTGACTACCATCTTGGCAAAATACGACCCAAATAGGGGCTCTAAGGCATTTTCTTATTTCTCGGTGATTACCAAGAACTGGTTTATCCATCAAGTAAAGAAAAACTCCAAAAGAGCAAAGAGAGAGGTTGATTTCGATCTTGTTGCTGGTGAAGTGTATGATAAAGTAATGATGGTCGAAGATGAATACCACCACAAACAGGAACAAAAAGAATTTTGGGAACAATTGTGGGGTGAAATCGAAAGCTGGGACTCAAAGCAAATGTCTGAGAACGAGAAGAAAGTATATGACGCTGTCAAGATACTTCTTAACTCAATTGAGGATATTGAAATATTTAACAAAAAAGCTGTTTATTTATATCTCCGAGAGTTGACGGGTCTGTCCACTAAACAGATTGTATCGCAACTTAACAAGATGAGAAAGAAATACCGAGTATTTAGGTCGGATTGGGATAATGGTAAAATTTAAATATTTCTATTTATTGTATGAGTAAAAAATTAGATGACATAATAAGTAAGGCACTTGAGAACATAGAAAAGGATCGTGAAGTCACACGAGACCTTCTCAATGATGCTATTACATATCTTTCGAAGGATGAATCGAGACATAGGGATATTGGCATGACACTAGCTAAATATGTTGAGGTATTACAACGTTCGAATGAGCAAATGGTCAAGGTTGCATCTCTTGTCCAGAAAGAAGAAAAAACAGCCGATGGCTTATCAGAAGCTGATATGGAAAACATTTTCTCCATGATTGATAAGGAGAAAGAAGATGACAGATAGAGATAAAAGAGGGTATGGTTCTGGAATAGGTAAGGAATATCATAACGATCCGGAATCTCACTATCGAAAAATTGTTGAAGAAAGACAAGAGACAACAAATAGGGATCGCCTCTATACAGATATTACTGAGTGTGAAGCTGTTGTAATATCAGACAGAGGTGGAGAATATGGCGGTACAACTGATAGGGAAGTACAAACAGATCAAAGTGGAACCACAACATACACCAGTGTCATTATAAGATTTATAGGACCATCTGATAATCCAAGTTTTCACCCTGATCAAGCAAAGAAAGACCCACTATCAGCAAAAAACAAAGAAGAATTTCTACAGCTTAGAAGTTTAAACAGCTCAAGAGCAGTCAAGGAACCTATGCTTTTTGGCCTTATTGGTGAACCCGAAATCGGAAATATTGTAAGGTGCGTAAAGAGGGGTAATATATGGGAGATAAATGCTGTATACGAAAGGAGTCATCAACCGTATGATGATTTTATCAATAGAATGGCAAACCCAACAGCAGACTCTGGAAAGGCAACATATGAAGCCGCTGGCTCAAATGGTGTCGGAGCCCCAGGCTCATCTTCTAATCAAAGTGCAGGGCGTACATCCAGTAGAGGTGGAGTTCCAAAAACAATAGAAAACCCAGCTTCCAATTGTGAAGTCCCTGTAGAGGGCAGAGCCTTGCTTGATATGATAGCCTACAACGAATCTCGTGGAAAATACAATATTAGGTACGGAGGAGATCAATCAATCGAGATCACTGATTTTTCTGATCATCCAAGAAAAGCAGAAAGGATAACAAGAGGTTATAATACAGAACTAAAATCAGCAGCTGCTGGGAGATATCAGTTTATAACTGGTACATGGGATTCTATAGCAGCCCAAGAAGGTCTAACAGACTTTACACCAGCAAGTCAAGATAAAGCTGCTTGGGCATTAGCGAAGAGGGATTATAAGGCAAGAACTGGTCGAGATTTAATGAGGGACTTGAAAAGCGGGACACCTTCTGACCTGAATAGAATTGGAAGGTCTCTTAGTAAGACATGGACTTCTTTGCCCGGTAGCACAAGTGGTGAAGAACTAACATCAGATAGTCAGTTTGTAGAGGGATATAATAACCTTTTGAGTAATCAACAAAGTACAGACACCTGTCCGGATAAAAGTTTTTCTTAATTTAAGGTATTATTATGAGCACATATAAGGTAGACAAATCTCAAAACAAAAAACGAATCAACGAAACAAGAGATGTATTGAAGACAAAAGGCTCTTCAGGAGCACATCAAAAAGAACCTGTACCGTTATTCAACCACACACCTAGAGAAACTTTTATATCCAATAGGAACTCTTGGATAGTTCTCGGAGGAGATAGATCAGCTTCGCCATTGTCTGGAAAGGCCGGTCATGGTTCCACGCAAGCTAGTTCAATAGATATGGTTGTTGGACGAGGCGCCGGAGTTGATGGAGAACCACCGGATAATGATAAGAAATTAGATCCAAACTTTTTTGAAGATGCTGCTCGTGTCTATATAACTCAAAAGGGGGACGTTGATACTTCATTCGGAATAGCTGAAGGTGTCTATGGCGACTTCATGACAACAGATAGAAAATCTGCGTTTGTTGCCAAAGCAGATCACGTTAGGCTGATGGCTCGAGAAGGTGTAAAGATAGTAACAGGAAAAGCTAAGAACGCTGGTGGAGTATCAGAAAAAAACTCCCTAGGAAATGAGATTGGGAAAGTTCCGCCAATACAATTTATAGCAGGAAATTATACAGATGATAACTCAGTTTTGCAATCAAATAGAATCTTACAGCCATTGGCGAAAGGGGAGAACCTAGTTGAATATCTAAATGAACTTCAAAGGATGATCGGAACTGTTTTGGGAATGGTCCAGTCCAACACTAAAGATTTGGCAATTTGCAATGGAACGTTGGCTGGCTTGACTGCTCCTGTGATACCTCTATCTGGTTTGCACGTTTCTTTGGCTACAACAGAAGGCATCAGAAGCTTTGCGATGATAGCAGAGCAGCAAAATTTAGTCGCCCTGAAAGTTAATTACCTAGAACCTGTTGGTTCGACATATATAAACAGTGGACACGTATTTACAACATAGGAACAAAAAATGGCAAGATATACACACTACCTAGATATAGGAAAAAACACATCTCCTTTCGGTTATGTTAGAATTTACGTTGAATCAAAGACTGGAAACACTCAACCTTTAGAAAATGTCTCTGAGCATCAAATTTGGTTTGTAAGAAAAACAAACCTCGAAGCATTCTCAACAAACACGCCCATAGTAGATTTTTCTCAAGAATACCTAACAGTGCCAGACTGGTCTTCTAAAGGTGCTATTATTGTAAGAACAAACAACACCCAAGCCGAAGACCTAGAATCTTTGAAAAGAAATTTTGAGTATGCTGTTGAAGAAAACCTACCCAGTGACTGGTCTGGTTTTACGTATAGAGTAGAATTATTTGGAGATCCTAAGAAGAAACTACCTTTTGACAATAATGCAAAAAAGGGTGGAAACATGTGGAAGAATCCTTTCACATTTAAAACAAAAATAGAACAGGAGCAAATTTATGAACGCCAAAAACGCTCAGCAGGCGAAAAGAAAAGTGACTGGGGAGGGTATACATCTGCCTTAGAAATGGCCGAAGAACGTGCACAAGAAGCTAGTGAAAAAGCTTTGTTAGCCTCTGGAGCAGCTTCTGTTGAGACAGATTCTTACGGACAACCCGGAGATTTTGATCTATGTAAGGACTTGGAAGATCCAAGTATTCCACCGATATGTCCAGATTGCAAACCAAACCCAGCATATATTGAGCCGAATATTGTTTTTCACAAAGGCTCTTACTACAATGAAAAGACATGTGAGTATGTCATAGTGATGGAACCGAATGATGGTTCTGTTGAAAACGTGACCAATAACTACGATGGAGATATCAAGAAATATATTGAGGAACATGAGATTACTGGTGGAGAAAACACCATGAAAGAAACAGTCTTGCACTATGGTCTCAAAACATTAGCAAAAGACTACGACAAGACGCAAATAAACGGCTATTTTGTTGGTCCGGTGGGTGAACTACTGGATATTAAGGAAAACACTATAGAACTACCTTTACGGGCATTTACAAGGATAGAATGGGCCGTTATACCAGACACAGGACAGATAAAGGTAAAACTATCAGTTCAGAAGAGATATTTTGATCTTTTACCACAAGACGAAGCACCTGAACCATCAGAAGAGATACAAGCTGGCCAAGAAGAGATCGAGCTGGATGCAACGAAATTTTATGCTATGATACTTAGAGCCCGAGCTGGAGTAAAGGTTTATCAAAAGTTTTACGAGACTCACCTTCTCAAAGCAAGAGGCTACCTGTATAAGGTATCAGATGAATATAAAAAACCTGTGTTTTCGAGCGATTTTGACTCCTTACGTCGAGATCTCAAGACATTTAGGAAACATCTGTTCCAATTGATAAGAGAAAAGGGATATAGAGTTAACTCATTTGAATCATCTCTGCCCTTTGCGAATAAAAAGGTCGACAAGATAAAAATAAAATTCGACAACACAAAACCATCAGCTCCCTATAGTATAAAAGCAATAAGCGTAAAACCTATTGGTTGCCGATATCGACAGATATACAATGCAAAAAGAGACTCCGGCCTTCTGATTAGCGGAGATAAGCCGATATTTTTAAAAGACCCGAGAGGTTTCATATTCAATCCGTTTGCTCTCATAGGGAATATAAATGATATTGATGATGATTTACAAGCATATGAACCCCCAACATGGGAAGAATTCTTTGTTAAGTACCTAGTTCCGACCGTTGCTTTGGAATATGGAACTTTAAACTCGCCATTGCAAGACAGACAGAATAGCTTAGCTTGTGCGATGGACCAATTCCCAAGCTTTGGAGACTTTTTAAAGTCGTCTCTGTTTAGTTTGGAGACTGTGTTTGAGCTTTTAGCTTATGAATTCAATAGAATAACATGTGCAGAAGACACAGAGAAAGCTATAGCAGACTTTAACAAAAGATTTGGTTCCCAAGGAGAACTCGTAGATCAATTTAAATCCGCTGTTGACCCTAATAGTGGAATCGCCTCTTATCTGTTGTGGGCGTTGGCAAGTGACCTGACTCCCAAGGAGATAATAGGAACACTGTCTTTCTGCGAGCTTGATGGCCTCTTGAAGCTTATCTTGGAGTGTATGCTGGGGGGCTTGCCCTTTGACCAAGCATTACAAAAGATAGTTACGAAGTTGATATCCTCACTGACTGCACGACATATTGGAAAACTGATAGGCTTCCTACCAGCGTCGAAACAAGCAGAGATAGAGGATAAAGTTCAAGCAATCATAGGCGCACCTGCAATGAAACCGTGGTCTAATAATTTTGCTGGAGGAGTTGTTCAAGACTCAAAACCAAGCGGTAGATACAAAAATATGAAAAGTGTTAGTACTCAAGAGAGTGTTGAAGCTCCTTCTGGAACTTCTCAACCAACGGCGGAAGACACACCAGATGAAGGTTTCGAGTTTCAACAACCAGAAGCTGTTCGTCCCGGAGAGACCCAAACTTTTGCCCTTGTAACTCAGGACTTATCTGGTGCGACCCCAGAACAAGTCGCGCAAATGAATGTCGATGGCAAAGTTTCTCAAGTTGCAACCGTTATCTTAGAAGCCTATATTGAAGCCTTGATGGAAGTTATGCCGATAGATGATCTAATAACTTATATTGACAAACTACCAATAACTCCTTTGATAAGGACACTGATTGTTGCTATATTCAACAAATGTCAAACAACACCTTTGAGCGCATTTGCCGATTTGGGCATGATGATACCAAAGTTTAAGATTGATATATGTGACCCAATGTTAGCAATAAGGATACCTAAAATACCGACATTACTTATACCCAGCGGTATACCTGATTTGATGAAAATACTCAGAGACATGTTGATAAAGATAGCAATATCTGTTTTTACAAAGATGCTACTGTCTTTCTTATTGAAAATTCTAAAAGGTCTTGATAATATCTTGTGCCAAGGCCTAGCAGCCCTAACAGCATCCGACGGTGATTTCGCAGATATATTTGGAAATCTACTGTGTGATTCAAGCCCTGAGCGGTCTCGTGACCTTTTAAAAGAAATGATAGAGTCCATGAGAGGTCTTCCTCCATCTTTAGCTGGAGATAGCATAGAGTGTATTTTTGCATCATTCTCGAGAACCCTTTCAAAAAGAGAGATGTTAATGATAGCAGCTGGAACAGAGATGGATAAGAATGTATATGAAAGAGTTGCAAGATCTATTTCATTGTCTTGTCCAGACTATGCTCCATACTTTTCTGATGGAGAAGCAATCGCAGACTTGTGCAAAGTGTTTCCCTCATTTTTGCCGGAGTCCGAGAGAAGAAAAGCTGAGGAAATGATATCGTTGACGGATGACTCTCCAATATGTGATCTAATATGCCTAAATAAACAACAGTTGGAAGATTGGAACTCTTTGAGGCAAAACCAACTAGAAGACATGGGAATGTCACCCGAACAAGCAGCGGAAGAGATCGATAAGCTTAACGATATTGCTCTTCAAGAATTCGATGACATCTTATCTGCTGGTGTCGGAATGCAGGACATGATAGCAGAAGAGTTTGACAAAATGCTAAATCGCCCTGAACAGTGTGATGATCCAACTGCATGGAACACAAAACCAGAACAAATAGCTAAGTTCTCATCAAACGTAGCAGAATATATATTTACTCCAATCGAAATGGAGTTTTATCGAGAACTGACCGGGAAGAGAAAGTCCATACTGTCTAGAATATTATCAGATAGTCGCGGAAATACATACAATGCACATAGGTTTTTTGCTAGTTCGATATTTTCTAAGTGGTATTACAAAGATTTTAAAGATGACGAAACGGATGACCCCAGCCCATTTGCTGTAGTTAAAAAAAGAGGCTTCTTTCCAGAGACTATCGGAGATGACCTTCGAACTCAATTGGTCAAACCAGAAGAGCCGCTAGAATACAAGACAGATAGTGAAAGTGCCACTCAGCTAGCTGAAATTGTTGAATTTGGAAACATCGAAGTTCTAAATCATTACAAGAACGACAAAAAGCCTGATTATAAATTTGAATATTCGAGAACTGATGACAAGATAGACTATGAGAGCTCTACTCACTTCATCAACTCAATAAATACAGTAAAGTATCCATATGAACCCTTGGAAAATTTTGGATATACGATAAGGACCATAGAGAACGGAGTTACTAACATTGTTCATCAAAAAATATACAATAACTTATCTGGGGCTTCAAGTATATCTGGCACTAAACCATATGCTGTCAAATATTTTCAAAAATACTTGACAACGAAGACACTGGTCAATAGTACCAAAGAAGATTCCATATATGATAATATGTTTAAATCTGTATTTGATTTTGTCAATACCAAAGCATTATCCAGAGACGGTTTTTCGTACGGAGCTGAGAAGGATGAAATATCCGAAGACGATATAGAATACTTAAATCCGGAAGGTGGTGAGTACAACAAGCCCGAAGAGGCTAAGATTCTAGGAAAATCAGCCCATCCAAGAGTTTTATTTTTAGATCCTAAAGTGCATGGAGGTTCATATACTCAACCAAAAATATTCATAAAGCCTGTGACAAACAAAGGGTGGCTTTCTTTATATGACGCATTCTCTAATTTCGATCCTGCATGTGATGACACAGAGAATAAAATACTTCCATTCAATGATATAAAAAAATATCATGATGAACTGTTAGAGAAACTGCCGGTTGATAAAAGATTATATCAAGATCCTGACTGTAGAAAAGATATTCCTTTTGATAGAGTTTTGACAACAGAGGTATCTTCCTTAATTGATGCGATAGTTCGCTCAACAGTGTTATGCTATGCTGTTGATGCATCTATGAGTATTATGCCCATGTTGTTGACAATGAAGTGGAAAGACGAAAACTATGACAATATGTTTTCTCAAATATTGTTTGATAAAATGAAGCAGGAAATGATAAACGAGGTAGGAAGAAATAGAACCAAGAACAATAAGAAAATCCGAAGACACAGATACTGGTGTTTGTTCATGGAACAAATAGCACAAGCATTCCAAAGACAGGTTGACTTGGGACTCATAACTCCAACAGAAGAAGAAGAGAGTGCTATGAGAGAGGTGTTTTTAGTAAGAAAACGGTATCGTTACCCAACTAGGGAACATATAAAAGATCTCAGAGGTGAAGACGGTGTGTTTAATATGAAATTTCCAATCGGTGACTTCGAAAACTTCAAGCTAGACGAAAGTAGTTTTCAGAATCCTGAAATGTTTTATAAATATGCTATGGCATATGACGAGTATCAAGAAGAACTATATAACACTCCCGCTGATTCAACACAAGATATAACAGTAGACAACCCTAGGCTAACTAGACTGAAGCGTTTTAGACTTCAAACAAAGGTATACGCGATAAGAACTGTTGAGAATAGTGTCAAAGTGTTATTCAATCGCATCCTGACACAAGAAATGGAAAGATATGTTAATCGATTGCAGAGAATAGTTCCTCCAAAGATAAACGACATCCGACACTATATGTTTCATCAAGCCGGCCTATTTCTTGGCTCTTCTATGGATATCGGAACAACTGCTTCTGAAGAA
>Ga0098050_1000857_pt1 | contig 10550 bp, 16 predicted proteins | sample 14_taG_FD_77070 | JGI IMG/M metagenome (GOLD analysis project Ga0098050, IMG submission 77070) | Marine viral communities from the Subarctic Pacific Ocean - 14_ETSP_OMZ_AT15311 metaG | ecosystem: Environmental > Aquatic > Marine > Oceanic | place: Pacific Ocean | collected 2015-01-18
TCGGTCCATCCATGCTCATCCATATCAAAACCCAAGTTTTTGTTATAGTGCATAAACTTGTCCATGTCAGTAATATAATCTTTTCTTTGGTCAGACATTATCTGCTCCTGTAAGGTCGTAAATTTGGAAATAATTTATATCTAATATCTTGCCAAATAGCTCCAGATATTACCATAGAGGCTTCATTATCCGAAGGATAGTGAACCCCTTGTAAACATCTAGCTAGTCCAGCAAGACCTATCATTTTAAAAAAGTGTGACGAATGGTATGGATACATATCTGAAAATAGATATGCTGCCATTGCAGCATAAATTGTGTGACCCGAAGGGTACGCAGGTGTATGATGCGTTTTTGTTTCTATTACATTGATCCTATAATCTAAAAGGTCTCCTAATTGTTTGGGTCTAGGTCTATTAAATTTGTGTTTAAGGTTCATTATAATGGGATCTGCTATTTTATAAATCTTCTTAAAATCTTTTTCAGGTATAGGTTGGCCTATCTTAGCAAAGATTGGTTTATACAAATCTAGTGGCTCTTTGTCTACTAGTTTTACCAAACTTTTGTCTTCGTAGCTCAAGCTACCTGTAATACTTTGTAGGTATTCTAATTCTTTCTTTGTTTCTTCTGATGTATTCTTAGGCGGCTTAGGTAGGACGTTCTCCCAGTCTATTGTTATTAGATCTGAAACTTCCCAAGTTTTAGGACTTTTTGTATAAACCACAGAGTCTATTGTGGAAGACAAAGATTTATTAAATTCTGATATTATATCCATTATCTTCTGTAGTTAAAGTAATAGTTTACGGGTGGCTGATAGCCATTATAATAATTAAAAGTGGTAACTCGCGGAATACTGTAGAACTGCGCGTTGACACCAATTGTTACTGTTCTTCTATATGGATCAACATATGCTCCATTAATGTTTAAAGTTGTACCTTGTGGTAGCCACACAACGTGCGGTTGATAGCCAACAACTTTTCGTTGACCCCAAGGCCACTGAGCCGAAGCTGTGTCACACATGACACAAAAACCAAAAACAGCTACAAGTCCTGCAATTAAATTTTTCATGCTATATCCTTTAAAATATTTTTAGAATCTTCTTTTACGATACTATGAGGTCTGCCATCCGTAGCAGTGTATCGCGTTGGTTTCATCATATCCAGATGGTCATAAATAGTCCAAGCCAAATCCTCCGGTCCACATCTGCCTTGGTCAAAGTCGTCTGCGTTAGGGCTTGACGCTCCAATGGTGCGTCCCATTTCATAGCTACCACAACTAATCATTAGCGGTGCTAGTTTACCAAAGTGATCTCTACCTTGATTTTGATTTACTTTTGGGGTTCTGCCAAACTCGGAAGTGACCACAAGCATAACACGTTCATACATACCTCTAGCTTCTAGGGTATCCATAATCTTACCAAGATAATGATCTAACTCTACTTGTTTTGTAGATAGTGCTTGACCAATATTTGTGTGCATGTCCCAGCCGCCATAACTTAATGACACAAACTTAGAGCCAGCTTCCAGCAATCTTATTGCAGTAAGGGCATCCTGCCCTAAAGTCGCTTCCTTGAACTTGTCATAGTCTTTATCATTTTCAAAACGAAAAGCTTTTGAGCCATTACCTAAAATAATATCAACAGATTGATTGCGAAGATCGCTCCAGTCTTTTGCCATCTGTTGTTTTTTAGCGATAAAATTACCATCAATTACATTAAGAGCATGGAGTCTACGCTTGAAGTCATCACTTTTACCAAGTAGTTGTAAGTCTTTACGACCTTCTCTAGTAGCATCAAACCCTGTGTATTTTCCGCCAAGCCAAGCCGCCCCATTGTGATCGTAAGAGCCTAGCTTAACGTATGTAGGCAATCCATCGTCTGTGTTTACACCGTGATGCTTGCTCATCATAGAGCCATAGCTGGGCCATTTAGAGCTTGTTCCAGCCCCAAAGTTTGCTTCTCCCGTAACAACCCAATGAACAGCAGATGCGTGATTTTGATCTCTGTGACCAAACGATCTAGGAATTGCAATTTTGTCTGTACGCTTGGACACCTCTTTAAACAAACCGCCTAGCTCTACGCCTGCGACATTTGTTTTAGTAGCACCTGTTACAGATCGCCTGTCAGCAGGAGCAAATGGTACAGGATTAAAAGTCTCAATATGAGAAGCCCCACCGCCAAGAAAAAGGAACAATACTGCGGTATCGTCCTTCTTTTTGTCGTCGGCGTAAGTCGCTGTGATATTTCCGTAAGCAAAAGTAGTTGCTCCTAATTTAACAAAATCTCTTCTTTTCATAATATGATCTCTCTTTTAGCTCGCGGCGAAACCGGCAACAACGTCTTCATATATACATCTAGGCACAGACGCAAATTCGTCGAGGCAAAGGGGCTGATTCCACTCACATCTATAACCTCTGATATCCTCTCCAGTCAGAGTCTCCAACTGTGCATTACTAGGTTCTAGTTCTAAAGAGTCTCTAACTAAAGCAGTGCCAAGACAAGCTGCTGACAGACCTTTTATAAAATCTCTTCTTTTCATCATCCGGGTGCCTCATAGAATCCAATATTAAAGTCTGGAGCCGTTCGTTTTTTCACTACCTCGTCGATGCCAATTTGCACTAACTCCTTCTCTATAGTTATACACATACTATCCGTCTCTCCCTCAAAAGAATTCTTGCAAAAATGGCATAAATACTTACATCTAAAGTCTTTTCTGGTAGGGTCTAGCACGGAGGGTTTGACGTTTTTTCTAATTTCTTCCACTCTTTTTCTTAGCATTTCTAAGAATCTATCCTCATCGCTTTCGTCAAAACAAAAACTGTAAGGAACAGGGTCTACTTTTCCATCAATATCCTTATAGAAAAATATACTCATAATTCTGTTTGAAAATTCTGGAAATATCCTAGACATAGCATAAAAATATAGTAACAACTGGGGGTCGTTCACCATTTTTGTATAGGTTTTTTCTTCTCCTGTGGCCCAGTCTAGGCGGCGACCGCTTTTCCAGTCAACGACCTCGATTGTATCATCATCAACCAAGGTAACAAGGTCGATGGTCCCTTTTATAGCAAGTTGTCCCTTTTGGGTGTTTCCATTAGCGTCTACAAAGTCAAATTTTGCCCAATCTTCTTCGATTGGTAGATCAAAATGAGGCTCTGGGTAGTAGATATTTCTTTTTCTAGGGTCAAATTGGTGATCATTCCAAGTTAAAAAAGTCTGTACTGTTGCTCTTACTTCGCCACGTTCTTTGGGGTAAAACTTGTGAATAGACGTTGCAGCGTAAGCTTGTATTGAGTCTTCCGTTAATTTATCTACAAGTTCGTCTGTATTTAGTTTGTCTTTATGAACCCTGACTTTTCCGCACTTATCATCTTCTACAACCAAATATTTCTTTCTTGGGTTATCTTGTTGGAATTTTTTAAGTCCTGCTAGAATCTCCATGACCTTATGGGCCATAGTTCCCATGTCTGCCTTCTTTCCACTATCAGACCGCCAGCCTAGAGTATAAGTTAGAAAGTACTGCATCTGACAAAAATCATAGTTATTATAAGAAGAACTTCTAATATAGGTTACTAACATTGGATAGTCTCCAATAGTTTTTTGATTTCTAGAATAGTATCTCCGATTGTAATCTCTTTATTGTCAAGAACGTGCCAGAAATTAGAATGGTCATAGTTGTCTGCACTTAGCGCAGTCTCGCTTTCGTGGTTGTCATTGTGAACATCCCTTTCTAGTCTCAAGACTTTTCCGCCAGCTCTATTGATTGCTTCGACTTCATTTGGAAATCTAACATCTGCTACAACGGCGAGGTCGCTACCTTCTTTTGTAATCTTGTTTATACATGCGTTTGCCCATACGTTTGTATGAATCTTACGCATAATATCTGTACCGAAGAATTGCATAAATTCGCGAGCCGTCATTTCCCCCTTCCTCCAATCCCAACTTTTCTTTGCATCTATAGGCATCTTTTTCATTAGCTTCATATTCTGAAACCGTGGCATATCTTCCCAGCGAATATCAGAAAGAGTCTGATTTTTTTGGTCGTCTGTTCCATACGCTTGCTCGTAAGTAAATCCAAATAGATTTATGCACATGTCTTTTACGGGGTCTGCAAAGTTGTAAAGCTTTACATGGGGCCACATATTATAATGGGCGTACTCCATGAATTCCTCGTCCTTCCTTTCTATATCAAACTCACCCCATCCTTTTTGTCCCTGAGAATTAACTGTTTCAATAACTAGCTTTCCTTCCTCACTGATATTGTAATCGCTAATCATCTCGTTCTTTAGTAAAACTTCTCCGTAAATGATATTCGCAACGGTGGTTTTACCTGCTTGTTTTTTTCCAGATATGCCTAGAATCATCAATAAAGTCCTTCTGCTTGGGATAAAATATGTTTTTGTACTTTCTTAACTGACGTATCGCCAATGTCTTTCTTTGGCATCAAAGGATAGGTCAAATTAAACATCCTGTTTAGCTCTCTCTGTAGCTTCATTCTTCCTTCTCTTCCAGCTTGGTCGTAGTCCGTAAGAATAATTAAGTCTGTCACTCCTGATTTTATTAGTAGAGACTTCTGAGTTTCAGAAATATCCTTGCCGAACAAGCCCACGCAATTCTTTGCGCCAGCTTCGTACATCCTCCAAACATCGCCCTGTCCTTCTACGAGAAATATAGCATGTTTTTCTTTAGCTACTTCTATTGCGTTGTCGTAGTTGTAAAGGTATTCTGATTTCTTAAACCCTGTAGAGAATAAGTACTTGGGCTGTATAAAGCTTTTGGTTGCTCTAGCAATATAAGCTACTTCTTCGTTCTCGAAAGTCACCGGAATTATCGCGCGATTCCACATTTTTGAACTTTTATCTATACAATCTTGTACTCTAAAATGCTCTAGCGTGTCAGGTAAAAATCCTCTTTTCTCAAAATAAAACGAATTATTTAAAGTCTCTACGTCTCTCACGTAATCTGATTTCGTTTTGTCTTTTTTGTTGTTAAATATATTAACTATTTCATCAAATTCGCTTCTCTTGACTTTAGGTTTAATTGACGTAGATTTGTATTCATTGCCGATATTGTAAAGTCCGCACACATATCTCAATGTATCAGAAAACGTACTATCTTCCCTGACGGCTCGAATAAATCCAAATATATCAGTACCGAAATCTTCTTGACATCCGCGAGTCCAACATCGCCAGTTCTTTTGTGTCAAAGATATTGACAAACCTTTATCGTTATCGCCTCCATGTATTGGGCATTTCATGAAAATGTTATCGGATATTTGCTCATACTCTAAATCTAAGTCTTCTAATAGCAAGTCTATATTGTCTATTATGAGGTCTTTTACTTTATTTAAATCAAGCTTTTGTTTTGTTCCATTCATACCAAAGTAGTCCCGTGTTCGCTAACGTATAAGAAAACCACATTAGTGAGTGCGGCCAATCCTTCTGTCTTAAATTTCCAACAAATACTATAAAATAACAAACAGTTGCTATTACTATAGGTAGAACATTCATCTAACATCTCTTTCAAGGTGATTAGTATACTTTACAAACACTTCTTCTTGTAGTTCATAAAATAACCTTTCCCCCTCTATTTTCTTTAGCCGGTAGGTAGATTCTGTCATTAAGCCACTGTCATAGACTTTAGTGACCTTATAAGTAGATTGCGATTTAGGTAGTGGTATAATATCTCCATGAGAAGGTCCGCCATTAAATTCTGCTTCGTATTTACTCATTTGTTTCCTCGTCGAAAGGTAACTCTGCGCCTTCAATTGCGTCATTATCACCCGTCATTATAAATTCGTCTCTTGTTCTTAATTCTGTAAATCTTGCGCACTCGCCCTTCATATTGAAGTTGATGTAATTGCCACCTTTGAGTCCCGGTCCATGTCTTGCTTTTAGGTTGATTACTTTATGAGTACCTGCTCTTGGGCCGTCCTCTGCTAGTTCCTCTGCGGATTTTTCTTTAAGGAATGACAATGATGTAACAAGCCAAACAATCCTGTCAGAGCCACTCATAGAGCCTGTATCTTCTCTTGTAATTCCATCTCTGTTTAGTTGACATAGTGCTTGACAAGAGATGTCTAGTTTGACTGTCAAGTTATGCAGATCCATAATCTGAAAACCAAGCGCTTGAAACTCTGCAACAGAATTGGATATGCCAGAAGACGCCATTAACTTTAAGTAGTCGTAAATCACTAAGCAGTCATTTGTTCTACCTTCTTCGTCTGTTTTTACTTCTCTCATAACCCATCTTTTGATGTGGTTAAGAATTGTTTCAAACGGAGCGCCAGCTACACAAACGTATGTGTAGGGTATATTCTTTACTTCTTCTGCCGCAGCGTTCAGTGCTATGATTTTTTCTGGATCTTTTGCAAACTTGCCTGTTGAAATTTCGTTGATGGTTACACCACTAATATTAGAAAGAATTCTATTCAGATGGTCTTCTTTGCTCATCTCTGTATCCAGCATTAAAACAGGAATACCTTTTCTAGCGTTTTCTAGAGCAACATTGTCGCCCCACACCGATTTACCAACTCCCGGTCTTGCTGCAACCATGTCTACACATTTGCGCCTCAAGCCGCCTCCCACAACGGCGTCGTATCTTGGAAAACCACTACTCAATCCAATTTGATCGCATTGGTTCTCCTGTAAGAACTCTATGTATTCTTCAATATTTTCGCAAAGGAGTTCTTGTTTCTCGTCTGTATCTTCTTCTCTTAAAAAATCTATAACAGGATTTTCTAGAATAGCCACGATTGTGTCTATATCTTCGTCACCTTTAATTTGCTCTATGTCTTTGCCGATTTTACCGGCAAGGCTTCTGATCTTTCTAGCAAATTCAAACTTTTTAACCTGAGCAGCAAAATGAAAAACATTATCCCTGCTAACAGGAAAGTTCATCAAAGAGTTTATGTATTCAAGCTCTTGTTTTGTTTGTATAGTTTCAGAAAACCCCAACTGATCCGCAGCAGACAATAAAGATGGTAGATCAACGTCATTTTCTTTTGATAGTATTTTTTCAATACATTTATATATTAACTGGTTGTTTTGATGGCAAAAACTATTATGATCAACTATATCGCTTACTTCAACGTATGACTCTAGACCATAAGAGAACAGACCAGCAAGAACTGCTCTCTCAGCGCCTAAATCTAATAGGCTAGATTCCATCATCGTCCTCCGCAACGATTACATCTATGATAATCACCATATACTAACTTAGGAGATTCCATAAAGGTTCTGCCGCAAACATGACACTCTAGCTCAACTTTTTTAGCTTTTGGTCTATCTCTTTCTGATTTGCCCATAGCCTCATAAACTGCTGGATCAAAATCAGGATCTCTTTTTTCGCCCGTATCTTTCCACTTATTGCCTTTTGCTCTCACTGGTACTTTCCTAGTTGAGTTTTCTTTGGGTTTAACTTTAAAATCCTCACTCACTCTGGATTGAGGTTTTGAGGAAACCGCTTCCTCTTCTTTTTGTTCGGGTTATTCTTTTGTTTCTACGTCCATCGTATCACCGATAGTTTTAAACACCTGTTGAAATTGAGACATTTGCTCTGGGCTAAGTGATTCAATAAAATTAGCCATATCTTCTGAATTCATTTTCTTTTCCCTTTTTCCATTAGAATATCAGCCTTGCGGCGAACGTTATAGTCTCTTTGTTGTAAATGCTCCATCCGGCCCTCTGCGGTCATTTTCCATTCGTTAATTTTATTTGCTATATGGTTGTTCCTTAAAATTTGACCAACCTTGACTTCATGCTTCTCGTACTTGCTCCATTCGCCATCTTCAATTTCTTGACCAATAATCTTTTGTAGCGAATCTTCACACCAACGAATTACATTCTGAGTCTTGGCTCGCTCTGACCCAATATGATCTGCGTACTGCATTAATGCGTATGCGTACTCAAAACATTCTTGCTGGGTAAGTGCTTCCAATGCCGGAACATCAAACGTCTCTGGCATCATACATTGTGGATCAAGTTTTGCTGCTACAATATGTTTACCTAGTATGTAAGTGTCGATTCCTTTAAGGAAATTCTCAAGTTTATCTGCTGCGTTCAATTTTCTCTCTCCAGTATTCTGGGTCTTCGTCCCAACGTAACTCTACAAGAGTAATGTCGTTAATTCTACACCACTCTTTTTTATCTAGGTCTCGCCGTTTAGCTTGAGCAAAACCCACTTTGCTTTTATGAAAGAATGGAGTGTACTTAAAGTGCTGTTCGCCGTGGACTTCTACAGCCATCATACAGGATGGAATCATAAAATCAAGAGCTAGTTTAGATTTTTTATTAGAAGAACCGGGAAGCGTAACTTCTTCAAGTACCTGATAAGGGTAGAATAGCTCCACTATAAGCTCCCTAGCTTGTAAGTGATAGAAGCTACGCTTACTCCGATTGTTGATTAAATATTTTTTGGTATCGAGATTATACTCTCTACCGTTTAATCCTTTTACTTTCACTCGAATAGTTCCCTTACTTGACTGTACAGATATTCTTTTAAACAGTCGTTTTCGTTAAGAAAATTAGTTACTTTTTCCATACCTTGAAACTTAAATACTTTCGTAACATCTTCTTCTGTGACAGAAGAGGGGTGATTGTGCGTTAGCCAATCACTAACAACTTTTTGTTCTCTATCCTCTACCAAGGATGAAAAGGTATACCAAGCACCTTTTGCTTGAATTAATGCAAATTCTGTAGCGATCTGTGCAAGTTCTTGCGCTTCGTCGATACCAACACCGTAGCGAATCCAACTTTGAAACTGTGTAAGCGGAGTTCCTCCAGAAGCAGAAGTTTTTACCATCCAGTTAGCAATTTGACCAACGTGATTGCCTGATTCTTTGGGGACTTCCCACTTTCCTCTGTGGGTAATTACCATATTTGTTCCAGCTTGAAACTGTAGCATATTTCCGCAATCTGCCATTTTGTTTGGCGCAAATCTTGATCCACCTGTATTAGCAATATTGTGAGTGATGAAAACACCTATAGCTTTCATTCTAGACATGTCCCCACTAATACGTTTAAAAAACATAGACAGTAATCGTGGCAGGGCGTTGCGAACACCTGTGCGAATCTCTCCATCTAGTTCGTCTTGAGGAACCATGTTGGATGTAGAGTCACAACTCAAGAATAGGTTTTCTTCTTCTTTAATTAACCTTTCCATGACGTTTAGGTAGGTCTCGGCAGAAACCATAGGTTTATCATCTGTAGACTGGATGATCTCAATAGCGTCAGTGTCAAGACCTTTGATCCCAGTAAAGTTATGTTTAGTCAATCGACCCTCAGTGTTCAGGTAGTACACCTTTTTACCCTGTGATTGAGCCTTAGCTGCGGCATATAATGCGGTGGTGGTCTTTCCGGTTTTTGGATCTCCTGTCAAAACAACAACCTGCCCCTCTCTGAGACCTCCACCTAAAGCTAGGTCAATAGCAGGAGAGACGCTCAGTACCTTCATTTCTCCTAATTGCTCAAGAACTGTTGTTCCAGACTCAATAATTTTTCCATACTTCTTTTGGATTGTTCCTCTAACTCCGTCAGGAAGTTTATCTACCTTCTTCTTTTTTGCCATCTTTTAATTTCCTAAGCTTATTTAAACTACTGGACTTACCGTATGATTTTTTTCTAGTCTTTGCTTCTTTCTTTATCTCTAGTTCTTGACTAGGTTTGCTTTCTTCTTGCTCAATTATTTTCTTTTGCTTATATATCTCTGGTTTAATGCGACTATTCTTTAGAGAGAAAATAGTCTTTTGTTTGATAACTGCTCTTACAACAGCTTTTTCTCCGTGAGTTTTTATCAGCTCGTTGGCAGCAAACATTTGCTGCTTAAAAGTCCAATCCCAAGGTTTTTTATTCCAGAACTTATATGTTAGATTGCCTTCGTTCTTATATTCTGCCAATCGAAGGCACATCATTTCCGCTAGATAAGCGGCACAGGTGCAGTGATCACCTGTCGTCTGATGTTGATACTTACTCTTCTCTGTTCTCTTTCGTTTTGTCATAGATGATTGCTTCTTCAAAACAGTTTTCAATTTCATCTTCATACTCTTTGTCTACAATTAGTTCCGGTACTATCCACATTTTTTTATAGACAGTTCCATCTATCAAAGTTCCTACTGTATAGTAGTTTTTTGTGTCACCTCCCATTTGACCTAAAACAGATCTAACAAGGTATACAGCTTCTGCATCACTAACATCTATTTTACACTTATGAGAGCGATATTGCAAGTACAATTGTGACAAAAATAGGTTTTCTTTTTCGCACTTCTTTTTTATTGTACGCCAACCACTAAAATCATCGTAATTAAATTCTTCGCCGTTGGTTAGTTTACATCTAATCCAAACGGCACTCTTATTTGTCCTATAACTTTTTATCCATTTATCCTTATCCATTTCCACTCCTAACAGGAACAGTACATGCTGGCCTTTTTCTTTCTGATGAATTGTAGTTATAGTCATCTGAAAGCATTGATCCGTTTTCCGTCATAACAGTAGAACCCCTAGAAGAAGGGATTTGCGAAGCTATATGGGTTGGGTTTTTACTTTCTGTTGTAACGTCA
>Ga0098050_1000858_pt1 | contig 10543 bp, 15 predicted proteins | sample 14_taG_FD_77070 | JGI IMG/M metagenome (GOLD analysis project Ga0098050, IMG submission 77070) | Marine viral communities from the Subarctic Pacific Ocean - 14_ETSP_OMZ_AT15311 metaG | ecosystem: Environmental > Aquatic > Marine > Oceanic | place: Pacific Ocean | collected 2015-01-18
ACTAAGTTAAATATGCTGTTCTTTGTTTCATCTCTGAACGCATGCTCTTCCGTGCGTGGAAACTGTCTGTAAAATTCATTTAAAGCGTCCTGGTCTCCTTTTAATCCATCCGCTTCATTATCCCAGTGTTCAATTACACCAACGTCTATAGCGTCTCCATATGGGCCCACTGCTTCTTCTTTAGGCGTATTAAACACGGGCATTCCATATTCATCTATAAAACCTTCGTAGTTCCATTCCATTGGCATAAACAAAGAATATAATCCTGATGCGGTTTGGCCATTCCTATTTCTTTTGGTAACATCGGAATTGTTATAAAGCTTTTTAAAGTTGTCGCCTCCTTTGTCTAAAGCGTTTGATGTTGATCCCATCATACACTTGCCTATGATTCTAGAACCTAAACGTAAACATGTTTTTGTTACTCGCCAGTTGTTTAATATATTATCTGGTCTTTCCCACTTTCCACTTTCATCATGCACTAGTAGCCTTAATTTTTCACCATCGTACGAGTTGTCCCCTGTGTTTTTCCAGTCAATTGTTGTATCAAGTCCTTCGAGCGATTCTTTATTTTCTTTGGTTTGAATTGATTTACGGGTAAGTCTTGAAGCGGGTATTCTATAAGCAAGTTCGGTTTTTGGCCTGTCCATACCGTCCTGGATTGGTTTGAAAAAGAACGGGTAGTTAACTGATATTGGTACGACTTTATCTGTGAACATTTTCTTAGCATCGCTTCCAGACTTAGACAAGATACCGTACCGTGCATCTGATGTAATTGTTGCCAGGTTAACGGTTTCTGCTGAAGACATAAAAGAAAATCCGGAACGACGGTTTTTAAGGTAGCACATTCCATAAGACCGTGAGTCTGCTTTACAAGCTTCCCAGAATATAAAGAATAATCTGTTTGCTTCTCTAAAGTCTGGCTTCCCAACGTCAATCTTGCTGAACTGCAAGTACATAAAATGAGTGCCAGTAATGTAAGTAGCCATGCCTTTATTATTGAACCAATGGCCTTCGTCTCTTCTTTTAAATTGTTCATCTATATATGGTTCCCACTTATTTTGAAACTCTTCAGGATAATCCCGCCAATCAAAAACACTTGTTATTGCTTTTAACTCTTTAGGATATTCTTCTGCTGTCCATTTATTTGTGGATTTATTAATTTTACTAGGTTGTTTAGGAAGTGCTATTTTGAAACCCTGTATATCGTATACCTCTCCGATTTGCCCTGTCTTGCTTATAACAACAACGTCATGCTCCCTGTTATATCCATACTTCCATTTCTTAGCTTTATTAAGCCTAGATATAGTCGTAAGTTTTATAGGTTCAACAATTTTATATAAAGTCTGCTCGTACATTACTTAGATCTTTTTTCAGCAAACCCACTAAAAGACTTCTTAACCATTTCTTCTTTAGGCTTGTTATCAAGCATGTCTTGCTCTTCCTTTATTCTATTCAATATTTCAAAAGCATCAAATATCGCAAGCTTTTTTGTAGCAGCCGCATTCTTAAGCCTATCAGCTGATATATCATCGTCAGAATCAACTATAGCTTCTTTTGCTACTTTAATTAATTCCTCAACTGCTTTGTGTCCAGCTTGGATTATATTCGACTTCGTTTCCTTGATATTCATATTTAATTGTAATTTGATTGGTTGGCACTCTATATAGTCTTTCTTTTTCAATGAAAAACTCATATTCCATACCTACTTTGAAAGAAACTAAAGATTCTTTCTCTATGCTTCCGTCTGTGTATTTAACAACACCCAGCCCCGGTTTTTCAAAGTCTATAGAAAACATTTTGTCTTCTTTTATAGGCTTTATAAAACAAAACCCTTTTTCTGCTTTCCATTCATCACCTGACTTATAAGCATATATTTGATCTGGTTGAGCAAAGTATTTATCTTCTTCGAAATAGCTTTTGCTATTTTTTTCATTACCTCTAACGTCGTAAAACCTTCTAAACACGTTATGATGTAATATAACTTCATCACCTTTTTTTATATTAGTATCTCCAAGTAATGGTTTTGATAAAACTATACCTTGTCTACTTACGTAATTATGGTTTTGTAGCTCCGTATTTAACAGCAACTCCTTGCCTTCGATTGTTTTAGATGAAGTTGATCTATTTGTTTTTGGTTTTACTATAAAATTAAAAATTGATTTCATTAATACTGTAGATCATATTCAATTGCGATTGCCATGTTTTTATTGAAATCTTTCCAAGGCAATAATTCATTTCCTTTTTTTATATATATAGAATACTTATTTTCTTCTTCTATTATATTAGCTATAGTATGACCGCCATACACTTCCTGTCCAACAGAATAGTGCATAGCGTCATTCTTATAGTCTCTCCCAATACTAATTTTCCGTACTAGGCTCATCATCTAATTTCTTGTAAGATCCGTCGTTTATATCTATAGTTATGTCCCCATAAATACTTCTCAACTCTTCTTGATACTTTTGTAATTCTGTTTGAAGCGCGCTAGCCCCGTGCAGTACTTGGTGTTTTTCAATTTCTAACTCACCTATTTTTAACTGGTGTTGGTTAAAATTTTTAACTAAATCTTGCAATTTAACTAACTCTTCTTCTTTAATTGCTTCTACTTTTTTCATTTTGATTATATTTAATTGTTATTTATAGTTTTATTATTACGTATAAAGTTAATTATTTACTCTCCTATTGTCATAGTTACAGATACTGGGTTTTTTTGATCTTCAATTTGACCAGCTATGCTAGCTTCTATTTGATCTACTTGATCTTTGCCCATAGCGTCTTTTGTCCACTCAACAACTATTTCGTTTGTTAAGTCTTCAAAAGGTATAAAAGGAGTTTCGGGATCTACTGTCACTACTTGAGTTCCAATATTATTTACTGAATAATCTTCTTCTGTGCCAGTTACAATCCAGTGTACATTATAAACTACATTTGTTTCGCCTTCTTCTTGAGGGTGAACATCTACTGTTTTACAATTCCAATCGTATGTTATCATAATTTATTTTTATTTTGCTGGATTAAATCTATAAATTGTTTTACCTATTGTTATTTCTAATTGCCCTGATTTTTCATTAAAAGATATAGCCGCTACATTACTTAAGTGGTTATTACCATCAGCTCCATTAGCTCCATCAGCTCCATTAGCTCCAGCCGCGCCTTGCGGGCCTTGAGGGCCTGTACTGCCAGAATCTCCTTTATCTCCTTTAGATGCAGCGCTTGTTGAATCTTTACCAAAAGCACTTTTAATAAAGCTATGCAGCTCTTCTAAGTCTAATCTAATATTTTCTATCTCTTTTAAAAGATATATTGACTTTGAGTAGTTATCGTGGTCATTAAGAAGCTCTGTTATATCTGATACTGCAGCTATTTCTAAAGCTACCTTTGAAGGCACAACTATTTCACCATTAGAATCTTTATACGCTTCTGAAGTGTCTCCGCTTTTATAAAGCTTTTTTGTTCTTATGTTATCATTTATATTAGCCATATTAAGTTATATTATATTCAACAATTATATTTATAGCTACACCTGCCATTTTTCTAGCACCACCACCAGAGTCTGTTGTTTGGTATAAAATACCAAAAATATCTCCTTCGTTAAAAGTGAAATCATTGTCTGCAAAATCATAATACGCTGACATACCAGCGCTTCCAGCATTAGCTACAGTAGCGCTATATACTGTCGAAGATGTTACGTTATTTACTTGCTTTTTAAAATTAACTACAGTTGCGTCCGGTGTAACACCTCCGGTATTTACAATATATACTTTTTTAATTCTACCATCATAAGCGGCAGTCATTCTATTGTAGTATTGATTACTATTTACCGTAGTAAGAGTGTTATATGGAATAAAATTATAATTAGCAGTTGCACTACCTTTTTCATTAGCAATAGTAGCTATTGTCTGTTTTATATAACCTTTATATGCGTCTGTTGAGGCTGTTGCTTTTACAGTACCATTTACTTGTAGCTTTTCACCAGGACTAGTTGTTCCAATACCTACGTTGCCAAGTCTATCTATACGCATTCTAGTGGCAGGGGACGCTCCCAAACTACCTGTAGACGTTAAAAAATCCAAGACACCGCCGCCAGAACTTCCGGTGCCTGCTGCAAAATCAATAGAACCTTTTATTGAAGCTGAAGTGTAACCTGCAACTGTACTTTGATCATCTCTTATAGCAAACTGTATTAAACCTGTAGAATCACCAGCTTGTGAGGTAGTGTCGTTATTTAATAAAGTTACTACCCCTGGACCGAAACCTGAAAACTTACTACCACCTACAACTAAACTAGCGTCTGAGCCGTATGTTGTTGTACTGGTTCTATCGCAATTAATTATTACACCCTGGTCTTTTACTTTAAAAATTTCAATAGTATTTTCATCATATATACTAGTTGAAAAACCTTCACCGTCCCAATCTCCTAACCTCAAGTTGTTAGAACTTTCAGCAGCCCAAGGCTTTCCATTTATTCTATAGCCATCGCCTCCGCTACAATTAATTTCACCTCCATCAACTTGCAGTTTAGCATTAGGACTAGTCGTACCGATACCAACGTTGCCGCCCCCCTGAATAACAAATTGAGTTCCGCCGCTTGAAGCGTTATATATGCTAAATCCATCTTGCGTAACATTGTGTACTCCAGCTACTAATTCTATATCATCGCCGCCACTAGCTGTGTTTGTATTGGATAATCTTATTCTCGCTGTTGTTTGGTCACCACTTGAAACGTGAAGCTTTTTTTGAGGTCCCGTTGTCCCAATCCCGACGTTGCCAGAAGAACTAAGGACCATTCTATATCCACCGTTGGTTTCCCAATAATAACCTAAGGGAGCTCTATAATACATTCTACCGGCAGCATCGTTGTTTATTCTAACACCACCTGCTCCAAACTCTATTCTTTCAGTATCGTCAATTCTTATATCTCCACCGCTAACATGAAGCTTAACAGCGGGGCTAGTAGTTCCAATACCAACTCTATTGTTTGGTTCGTCTACATAAACAGTGTCTGAGACTATTGTATTTCCATCACCAACCCATATTTTACCGGTTGGCAGGTTAGGTACATCGTTTTGCCTCATTATAGAAGCCACTGTTAGTGATCCTGCATTTCCACCAGAAACCTTACCAACAAGACCTAAGTTTTGTATTGCATTACCTTCACCTGTTGGCTTGGTAAGCGTAAGACCTCCTCCTGATTTTAAGTATATAGTATCTCCAGTTGTTGGTGTTAACCCGTCTATAGGGTCAGTTGTTATATTTAAAAGTTCACCTGTTATAACTACGTGCCCAAAAGCATTGTTTATTAAATCTGTCTCAAGTAAACCAATAGCCGGTAAATAACCTGTAGATATCAAAGCATCTGCTTCTGCTATTTCAATAACATCTGTAGCACCAACATTTCCTGTTTGGTAAACTGGTGTACCCTTTGTTATAGTTCCGCCTGAAGTATTTTTACAAGCTATAAGTACCCTAGTAGCGCCTGCGGCTATAACTTCTGCTTGGTCTATCCAATTTGTAATAGTACCAGTAGAAGATAGTAATTGACCAGCTGTACCTATGTCATCACTTCCATCTCTAAGCCCAGCTTGTACTTCTATGTCACTTTTAAACTTCATGTATTAAATTTTATTATTATCCTATTTTTTGTACTAATACTCTAATTGAGTTAGTTGGTGTAGATGCAAATGTTATTGTTGCTTGAGTCGTTGATATTCGATCTACATCTGCATAAACTGTTTCGTATGTTACTGTATCGTACAATTGTATTATAACATCTCTAGTACCTAAGCTGTGAGTTATAGTTCCTGTAGCTGATATTGTTGCAGAAAAAGATGTTTTAGAATTTAAAACAGGTGCTAATTCATCTAAATTTACACTTTTATTTGTATTAGTTGACACTTCAAAATAAGGTATTTTAGCATCCCCAGCTGTATCTCCAGTGGTCATTGCTTTAATATCTAAACCTACTGATGCTGTACCAGAAGAGTAACCTACATCGATACCTAACAGACTGCTTGCTGTTGCAGCATTAACATTACCAATACCAACTTGAGTTAAACTAGCTAAATCAATATTGTTTTGAACAGTTGTCCAATCAGCTAAAGCGCTTGGATCATCTTGTTCTGCTATAAGAACATCACCAACCCTTAATTGCTCACTGAAAAAAGTACCGTCAGCTGTAACCGTGTAAGTCCAACCTTTTTCAATACTATTTGGTGAAGTTGTTAAATCTGGAGTATTTGTAGAAGCATTGTATCCACCTTGATACACTAAACCACCAGCCACAGAATCATCTACGTAGGCTTTAACAGCTGCTGATGTTGGTAAAGTTGTATCGTTGTCGTTATTAGCAATACCCTCAGATTCTGTTACAATTGTAGCGGCTGTAAAGTTATCAATGTCTAAAACATTGTTTGCTACTGTAGTAGAAATACTAGTTGTGCCGGATCCAGTGACTTCACCTGTTAACGTAATTGTTGGATCTGCAGGTAGGGCAGCCCAGGTATTATCACCTCTAAGATATGTACTTGAGGATGGAGTTCCTGTGGCACTTAAACTATACGTTAAAGATCCTGAGCCTAGGATTGGTCCACCTGATCCAGATATAAATGTTGAGTTTTGAGTTCCAACAGCGGTAACTGTACCTGTGTATTGATCTGCTGAATTTATAGTGAAAGTATTTGTAGCGGTGGCGTATGTTACTGTAGTTGTCCCTGTGCCACTCCATGTTACAGTATCACCAGAAGCAATAGCTTCAGAATTAGAACCATCACTTACCGTCCAAGTATAAGTTCCAGGAATTGCGCTAATTGGAGACCAAGTGTTATCACCTCGTAAATATACTGTAGAATCAGGCGTGCCAGAAGCGCTTAATGATACTTGATAAACTGGCTCTGCGTTTGTTCCAGATTCAGTTGCTGTTATAAATGTGGATCCAGTTACAGATGTATCTGATATATTTATCCAACCTCCACTGTAGTATTTAGCTACAAGTTCAGTAGCTCCACTGTCAAAGTATATTTGACCAACCGCAGCCGTAGGAGCTGTGCTTGTTACTTGAAGCTTAGCGTTTAGTAGTTGATTGTCGCTAAGATTAATGTTATTTAAAAATGGTATTGCCATAGTTAGTTGATATATGCTTTACCAGACTCTGCGCCGGCAAAAGTTATTGTTAAATTGTTTTCGTCTATAAATGTTACATCTCCATAACCTTGTTGTCCTGTAGACAGAACCATAGTACATGAAGGGAATTTATCTAAGTCGTGTTGTATCGTCCAAGTAGCAGACGCTGCAGCTTGAGTAAATACAAAGTTTTTATCACTACCTTCTTTAGCTTTAGGATATGTTATTAAACCATAGGTTTTTTCAGAAAATAAAGAACCGTTTGACTCTACTAATGTAATATTGGCGTTATAAAAATCTGTCTCAGTAACATCTTGTGTTAAAGAATCAAGTTTATATACGCCAAAATTATTTAAGTCATCTACTTGAGCTAGCATAATTGGTTCATCAACTAGCGTTAATAGGTAGTTTAAAGCTAAAGTGTCAGCTAAAGAATTTACACTGATTCTAATGCTTGTTAGATCGCTAAAGGCAGTATTATTACCTCCTCCAGAAGCAAGACTTATAGTACCTTGTCTTCTTCCCCCTGCTAAGTTTGTTTGAAACTTGAAGTTGTTTTGGTTGACAATACCTATAGAGCCATTATCATTAAACAGATCTGCTATTGATTGCGCTGTAAAGTTCTTTGTAGCATTACCGCTATTAGAATCAGTACCAATCCATTTGTCTAGTAGCGTTACTACTGCATCTATTGCGTATGTACTAATTCTAGCCATTTAATCTTTTTTTGTTATAGCTTTACCTTTTTCCCAAGATCTTCCTACAAAATAAGCGCCATAAACAGTAACTAATAAAGTTTGAAAAATTGGTATATATTCTTCAGCTATAATAAATTCGCCAACATTGCCATCAAAAAACGCACAAATAGTAAATATAACAGTTAAGTATATAAGAACCATAGGGCGTATATTTTTGGATAAAAAGCTATCAGACTCCATATCTGCTTTCCATCTAGCCGTAACTTGCTCTTGAGCTTCTTTGTCCGCTTTTTCTAGTATCTCTGTAATTAAGCGCTGAGCCTCTAGCTTCTCTTCTTTAGTTGTTGTAAGGTTATCTAAAACCTCGCCAACTTCTTTTATGACGGAACCTGTGAGCCATTGCCAAATCTTTTTCATTTATATGGAAACATTTTATTTAACTTATCTTTTCTTTTACCGCATCCGCAGTCAGGATTTACTTTTTCAACTACTTTTTTAATACCAGTTGCTTTTGTAAATTTTTCTATTGAATCGCCTAGTCCTTTTGATTTCATTATATTATATTTTAAGAATGTCTACTGCAGCACCATCTTCGCCTAGCAGCTTTACCTCTTTTGCTTTTCCAGCTTTTAGATCTAGAGCAAAATGCTTTTTGTCTTTTATAAGCAGCTGTACCAACTTTAACATCACACTTTGTTACTGCAGTTTTTAATTTACTGCCCGGGTTGTCTTTTTTATATTTATCAACACCTTTTTGTGACATACCTCCGCCAGCCGCTGCACCTTCTTTTCTTCCGGCTTTTACTTCATTGTAATATCCTTTAGATTTTTTGCGAGACGGTGCATCTCCTTTTTTAGGAAATGGTGAGTTTTGTATATATGCCATAATTTATTTTTTAGATCCGTAGCCTTTCATTTTGAAAGCAGGTGATTTTTTCTGACCTTTATCAAATAAGTTTCCTGTAAATAATGCGTCACCTCCTAGCTTGATTGGTTTGAAAGCCATTGTTGCCATTTCAGTAAAACTAGTTGTTGGTGTAGTTGTTGTTTGAGGATCAGAAGAACCACCATTAACTCCTAAGTCTTTTTTAAACTTAGATTTAAACTCTTCTTCTGTCTGCGTTCCTTCTGGAGCTTTAACTGGTCCAGCATCTTGAGCACCTTTTAACTTACGATCGTACTCCATTCTCTGCGTAATGTATCTGTTACGCATACCAGTTGCTTGTTGACCTATATTTTTACTTCTTGCTACCGTGTTTTTTAATTCGTCTTTATAAGCGTCTAAGGTTTCTTGATTAATTTTCCCGGCATCAAACTTTTTCTGCATTCTTTTAAGTTGCTTAGAAGCTTTTTTAACATTCCTTGCAGCTATCTTTCCAGCACGCGTATTACCTCTAAGTTCTTGAGGCCCCATTAAATCAATAGACGAACCTCTCTGAGCTTCTTGCGTTTTTGGAGTAGACTTAAAACTTGCCTCAGGGTCTGTAGTAATCGTATTATCCGCCAAACCTTTTTTAGTAGGATCTAAAGTGCCGTATGTTTCTAAATTATATTTCTTAGCGGCTTCTCTCTGGTCTTCAGGTAAATCTGTATATAATATAGTTTTTTTGCTACCAGGTGTTCCGGTTCCTGTTGTTTCCGTCTCATAACCCTGTTCGTTCTGTGTTGTTGCCGTTTCGGTTACTTTCTTTTTATCATCTTTCTGCTTAGCAACAGAAGACTTATGTTGAGCTACTTTTACTCGTTTAGTTATTGGTGTATACATAGTTTTAGTTTTAATCGTTTGGTCCTTTTCTACCTATTTCTCCAGAGAAGTCTTCTGAAAGTTCTGTAGCTCTGTCTATTCCTTTACCGATTTCTGCGCCAGCATCTATAAACTTTTTGCTTTTGTACATGCCTTTTAAATCGTTCACTAAAGCAGCCATGTATTTATTTGGTGAAGCACAATTAGCAGCAACTGATTCTTTAGCTCGCTGTGTGATTGGTTTTGTTTTGTTCATTATCGTTGTTTGTTAGTTGTTATGAGTAAGCTTCATCTTCCCACTCAAAGCTGCCACCTTCGACATCTTTTTGACCGGAATCCATAGCTATTAAATTTCCTTTATCTCTTTTATATACTCTTGAAGGTGACTTAGTATCTTTCTTCCAAGTTACCATATTGTCGTCATAATGTAGCCTACCTTGCTTCATTTGGCAGTGGTGCACGTTTTCGTGTTCAACCGCTTCTCTCTTTTGAGAAGGTGACAAGCTTTTGTCTATGAAGGTTGTACCATCGTTATTAGCCTCAGCCATAATGTTGCCTTTTAAGTTCTTTTCAAACACAGGTCTACCCCACTCAGAAAGCTCTTCGTTGTACCCAAATATTTCGGCTTTAGTTTTAAGTTTAAACGCCATTATTTTCCGTAGTAACCTTTTTTATAATTTTTAGCAGGAGTATCTTTACCTTCTTTAGCCGCTATAGCATCTACAATTTCTTTAGGTAGATTAGCTTTTTGCTTAGCTGTTTGTTTTGCAGGAGCTGCAGCCCCTTTAGCGCTACCAGCACATCCGCAGTCTTCCGTAGAAGCTTTCTGCTTTTTCTTTGGCTTATTAACTAGCCTTCCATCTGGAGCTATAATAGGTCCGCCTGATCCATCAGCGTTTAATGCTACTTCTTGACCTGGAGGTGTAGTTAAATTTTTAAATGCGGCTTGTACTCTAGCAGTAATTGGGTTGTTAGCTTTCAT
>Ga0098050_1000859_pt1 | contig 10540 bp, 21 predicted proteins | sample 14_taG_FD_77070 | JGI IMG/M metagenome (GOLD analysis project Ga0098050, IMG submission 77070) | Marine viral communities from the Subarctic Pacific Ocean - 14_ETSP_OMZ_AT15311 metaG | ecosystem: Environmental > Aquatic > Marine > Oceanic | place: Pacific Ocean | collected 2015-01-18
AGATCAGGTCATACCCTATTCTCGCCTCGCTCCGCAGGAGCACAGTATCGTCTGAACCAACAGTTAAACGGCCTTCTAACAGCCGCAGATCGTACACTTTCCTACGAAGAGATAAGAAACATTGCAAACAGCTGTTCTATCCAGATAGCCAAGCCGCGGCAGGGTTTCTCCTATGCCTTTACGGGTTTTATCGAGGGAGAAGATCCACATGGAGTTCAAAGAGCAGGCAAGGAAGTCAAGGAACGCATTGAAAGAACTTATTCTACTAACCCTGTAAAGTATATTGAGAAGAAACTAAAAGAAGAAGGTGATAACTATTTCAAGCCTTTGAATGAAAAGATCTTGGATCTGTATGAAAACAATTTCACTTGTCAAATGAATGTGCGCCAACAAGCGGCATTCCTGTTGGTCTTTCTCCACTCTATGACAAGCGCTTTGGGTCGCCTGTGTGGAAACAAACGAAGGACTATTCAGCCAGCGTTCGAGCATTTGTTAGCTGGTTATCGTTTTGAGTTATCGAAGAGAGAAGAGGAAAATGTTAAGGTTGCTCCTTTGGGAGAGAAGTTCCGCTCGAAGTTTATGTGGAGCAGAGAGAACTATACAGGTTTGGAAGTTGATTTTAGTGACTTGCCCACGGAGATTGCGTCAGTTCTTACGGAGGAACAAAAAGAAATCATTGAGAACGCTCTAATGGATTCCGTTACGGAAGATATTAGTAGCGAAATTAATAGGGCTTTTATTTCAAGCGCTCATCATTGGTCAACGAACAACGGAGACCGCCAGGTTCGTCATGACCACTTGGAAACAATACTTGAAGGAAAGTTGATCGATCAAATAAGAGAACGTTTCAGTCAGTCTCGCGTTGGCAATACGCTAATGATAGATGCGGCGAAGTCTTCGGCTGTTCTTTCTGCTCCTCAACTTTCTTCGGAACTAAACGAAGAAGTACTTAGGCGAATCCACCGCTATACAAAGTCTCTCTATCGGTCGAATGGTTTCGCAAAAGAGTGTTCTGCCATTGCTCACTCTGGTGGTTATAGTCAGCCTTTTGAAGATGGTTTTCTTAAGTCTCGTTATGCTTTCCCTACCGTTCCTACTGCTGATGTGGGTATCCCCACAATACCGGGCACGATCGCTATTGATTCCAAGCACGGGTGGGGGTCTCTTCGGTCTCAAGTATCGCTAGCAGATATCATTTGCCCATTTATAGAACTTGCTGGGAGTGCCTAACACTTTATTTTTTCTTTTGTTCTCGCGGAACTGCGACCAAAAGTAGATCCCACAAACTATTTATTATAGTAGTTCTGCGAGAACAATAAAAAACAAAAGCGAATAAGGAGGGACCTATGCTTTGTTATACAATGTTGGAGACTTGGTCTGGATGGACGAGGACGAGTATGTATGCGCACATACAACTTACCTCAAAGGACTTCATTATCCAAAACCAATGATAAGCGAGTTAGGTTTGGTCATAGAAACCAAAGAAGAACAATGGCTTATGAAGATAAGTTGGGTTGAGACTAGTGCTAAAAGTTGGCACGGAATGGATGATCATTGGATCTCATTGATCAATAGACCTTGACTTCCCGCCCCCTTTCGGGTATAATAAAGGGTGTATGCTGGGATGGTGAAACTGGTAAACACAGGAGACTTAAAATCTCCCGACCTTTGTGGTCTTGCGGGTTCAAGTCCCGCTCTCAGTACTTCTCATTTCGAGAAAACAACAAACAAAAAGAAAAACAATGGCAAAGAAAATTATTGAATCAGTATCATTAGAGCCAAGCGAGACATATAAAGTTCGGTTTGGTCGGTCAAACTATAACCTAAATGCTGAATGGAAATACACGGTCGGTGATCTGGTAGAGTTCCACGATGTTGGAGAAGGATCAAGTTGGGCTTCTATTTCTTATACTTCAGGTGTAAGGGGGCTTATCAGTAAGAGGTTTATCACTGTGGCCGATCACGAACAAAGAAAGATCCGCAATGGAAACCAAAAAGACATTCTTGTTGATAGATTACAAAAGAGTTATGTCATCCGGAGAACTGACGGAACCGAGACAACGGTTTCTCCCGATCAAATCCAAAAGAAAGTAGAGAGTAATGCGGATAGGTGATCTTGTAAAGACAAAGATCCCACCAGCAGACTTCTCATTAGGGGTTGTTATCGGTTTGGAACCCAGCGGAGATCCTATTGTGAGATATGTATGGGGAGTCAACGATGGTGAAACCTACATAGAGTATGCCTCTACGCTGGAAGTTGTATCCCCAGTTGGATATCCTACGGATCGGCGGTGAATAAAACGGGCCGCCAGCCGTCTAACTATTACACCCGCCGAGCACGGAGCCCTTTGTGCGATCTGGCGAGACATACAAAAAAGAAATGTCTAAATCGGAAGTTAATTATAAAGTCGGTGATCTAGTTGAGCACGGTGGACCCTACTGTCCGCGCGGAATGGGGATCGTTGTTGAGCTTGATGAGGACGATGATCCTATTGTGTATTACTTGTGGGGTCGCCACGCAGGCGCACAGTTAGCTGAATACTCAAACCAAGTTACTCTAATAGGGAGCAGAAAAACAAATGTATGAAATGTATAAAGTAGGAAAAATGGTTCGTTTTGATCCTCGGTGTTTCTATGAACAGTATTGCGAAGAGGTTGTAGGTCCGCCGCTATCGTTTGAGGATTGGGGAGAAAATGAGCATTATGGCAAAGAAGATTTCGGTGTGATCACACGCGTGATCAATGAGGATCTTTATGAAATAGAAATTAGGTGGTTGGTAGTGGATCAGGGAAGAACCACAACTCACCCGCTGTGGGCTTTGAACGAAGGAACACACATACAGGTTGTTTCATAAATAACAAGCACCCGTAGCTCATCAGAAAAAAGTTGACATTTGTTCCTAGATGGAATATAATTATATTATGGAGTGAGGCGGTATTACGCAGGGTTCTACTGAGATGATATACGACCCAGATCAAGGAATAAGAGTCTTGTAAGGGAATACTTGGTCAATTGCAGGTGAAAATCCTGCCACTCCTCAAAATGAAGTTACCCCGCTTGTAGCGGGTGGGACTGGAAACAGTCAGTTAGGTGGTCTGGTTGCCTAACACCTTTTAGCAGAACAGGTTCGCGAACAAAAATGACGACCAGTTTTACTTCTTTTTATTTCTGCGTTGCTTTTCTCAAACTCAACTTCGCAGCATAAACACTTGACTTTCATAGCGTAAACTCCCATAACAATGTAAAGCCCCTCGCACCACAGCGGGTCTTCTAAACCCGTCTTTATACTAAGTGGAAGGAAAGCGTGTGGTTCAATTCCACCGAGGGGTATTCACCAAACCAATACTACTTATTACACAAAAATGGAGATTATAGATTATGTTATTACAGGAGTTGTTATTTTCGGAATCGTTGCGCTTTCTGGCTATGTGGGGATATTTTACGTTAATGCTCTCAGTGATTATCCTGATGACTTTGATCCTGATGAATGGCCCTAAGCGCGTACGCGCATTTGTTACTGGAAAACAAAGGAGAATAGATAATGGAATTTTGGGATAGTTTCTTTCTTTTAGTGAGTGTCACATCCTTTATACTAGCAGCTTGTTTGGTTGCTTATGCTATAATGGGAATAGTTTGGCATGCCGAAGGCACACTAATACGGCGGAGAGAGAAAAGAAAACTAATGAAAGTGGGAGAACTTGTAAGGTTTGACCACTCTCAGTTAGAATATGATTTGCTCAAGCGCGAATACCAAGGCTTCCACATCGGTCTTATCACCGCTCATGAAACAAAGCACGGGGAAATGTTTCCTTATAATGTGAAGTGGTTCATGAATGACGGGACTACCCGCGACGGTTTTGTTAGCAAAGACTACATAAAGCCTTACGAAGAATAATGACATTAGAAATAGGAAAACTTTATCGCTCTCGCAACTGGTCTAGACATGATCTTCGCGGAGAGCCAGCACTTTATTTAGGTGAAAGCATTTTTATCAGATCCGATAACTCAATGATCGTCAACTATGAGTTTCTAATCAAAAACAAAAAACATCTAGTTGATCGAACATTTCTCAAATACATGGTGAACTACAACGATGACAAGTATGGATGGTAAAACACAACTGAAAGTAGGTTCACTAGTAATGTGGGACTACCCGCGATGGTTTTGTTGGCAAAGATTACATAAAGAGATATGAAAAACAAAAGAAGAATGAGTAATTTAGAAATAGGAAAACTTTATTGTTCTCGCAACTGGTCTAGATACGATATTCGCGGAGAACCAGCACTTTATTTAGGTGAAAAGATTTTTAGAAGATCCGGCATGACGCCGATCGTCAACTACGAGTTTCTAATCAAAAACAAAAAATATCTAGTTGATCGATCATTTCTCAAATATATGGCAAACTACAACGAAGATGGAGAATACGAATCTGTATGGCCCGTCGCACAACGATGATAGATATGGATGGTAAAACTGTACAGTTTCACCAACTGAAAGTAGGCTCATTGGTAACGTGGGACGAAAACGGGGCTAGCACACAGTGGTCACAAGAGGACTGGCGCCACCTTTACCCAGAAGGAACATTTGGCATGCTAATGAAGATCGATTTTGATAACACACACCCCTATACAGTCCGCTGGTTCTTTTCAGACGATAAGCGTAACAGGACTAGTCAAATGGCCGCTTGGACATTGCGAGCGTATGAAGGAGTTTAGATGAATGAATACTACACAGATCCAAATGAGTTGGATTATGATGAAGAAGAAGAATACCCCGATACGCAAGATGTATTTGGACAAGACGATGAGTGGATGGAATGAGCGCATTTTTAGATCCAGAATTTAGCCTACCTTTATTGGGAACCCTGTTGATACTAGCCTTCTATCTGTGTTATCGCCACATTGACTTGCGGGAATAAAGTTATTGTTCAGGTGAAATACCTACGGATCGGCGGTGAATAAAAGCCGCCGTCAGCCGTCTAACTAATGTCCACCACGGCGCGCGGGATCCCTTCGCACGATCGCGAGAACCACCAACAAGGCAAAAGATCATTATGGTGTATAATGAATGTATCGTCTGTGAAGACGACGTAGAACCAGAAAACTGGAACAGGGGCTATCGCGCTTGTCTCTGTTGCCGTGAGAAAAGAGCGCAACAAATCGCAATGAAACGCAGACAACAAGTAGCACCCGCGTATAATAAGGGAAGTTACCAATTTATCACGAGCAGACAAATGTGCCGTGATCTAGGAAAATAAGAATGAGTAGATGTACAAATAGAGAAGTAGTAAGGCTGTGGTCTTATGGTGATGAAGCAAAAAATCATCGGGGAACACTTTGGACTGACGGTAGGAACTTGTATTCGTATAACTTGCGGATCGGCTTTACTTCACCGCACACCCACAAGAATGTGGTGATTGACTATACCGCACCTAGTGGTGGTTTCCATTCAGTCACAACTTCAACACACGTTGGCTATGCTAGATCTCAGGGCAACTATGTTATTCGCCCTGATAGTATCAAGAACATGAACCTTCCAGAATAATAATGGAAACACAACAAAACAATGAGATCGATGTGCTGGACATTCTTTCCTACTTGAAGCAGGAAGAAGTAGCAGCAAGACTCAATGGCTGGGAAGAAGACTTCACGGAAAGTATTCTTGAACAATGGATCGACAAACAGCGTCTTTCCCAGAGGCAAGAAGAGATCATAAGAAAGATCTATACCAAGCACTCACCAGAAGCCATTACTCTTACTCAAACTTATGAAGAGGAGTTTAGAACTTCGGAAGAAATGATGGAGCGCTGGCGACTTGCGGTTAGATATTATCGTGAGAGTGGATACTTTTCCCATGCTGTTGATGCTTATGATAGGATTGAAAACTACATTCCGCCTCAAAATCTCTATGAGAAAATGACGGATAATAAGTATGTTAATCGGTTCTTTGAGATGAAGCAAACTGAACCAAAGTTCCACGTTGGACAACTTGTTCGGCTGACATCAAAGCGTCCTGGCTCAACTTATTTTAGCTCTATTTTCTCTTCGGGAGCAATTAAAGAGTATTGTGGTTATGAGAAAGAGGATTGGAACCATGCTTCCCCTTTCGAGTTCCGCAAACTTTGTAGAGGTGGTGTGCGCTGGCGAGAACTAATGGAGAATAGAACTGCTCGCCTTGTTATTGAAGACATCCCAGATTTTGTTCCAGTCTCTAACGCAGCAGGATCAAGACTTTACAAGGTGAAGGACATTTTTGGAACGTATGAGCATGTCATTCTGGAAGAACGACACCTCCGTGTGATCTAGTTACTAATAGAGGAATGAGATGTTGCAAGACAATGAACTAAATACCATTTTTGCTGGGATTCAAAGGCTAGCCCATTGGGCTGTGGCTGTTGATGATCTTATCAAGAACGATGAAAACGAAGAACTAGAAGAGTACGAAACATTCTGTCAGATTTCAAAGTATTTTCATATGCATCTAGGTATGCTAATGAGTGCTTTGGATGAAGACGATCTTCCGAGTGCGTAATGATAACTGCTGGAGATAAATATACTTGTATTGAGCCGGCAGATTCTCACTTGCGCACCGTAAGGGTTATTCTTCAAGCCGTCAATGTTATAAACAACGATGACAGCCGATTAGAATACACTCTTATGCGGGTCAACGAAGACGGATCTGTTGAAGATGAACACCACGAAATCGTCAAGCCTTCGGGCTTGGCAAACATTCACCTTCGGCGCATCGAAGAGATAAAAGAAAAGGAGATAAATGCAAACATTTGAAATCAATGAAGAAGTTGTAATCAACAACAAAGGAGCTTATGACTGTGGTAAGATCGTTTTTATCAACGATGATACAGAAATACCAGAGTATGTAGTAGAATCTTATGTAACAGGAAGTTCGTATTTTGTTGAGAATAATGAGACCATAAATAGTTTTGAGAACGTTTATTAGAAAAGATGAAAGTAGGAAACTGGACAAAACCAAAGAACCCTAAATTTAAAGTAGGAGGTTTATTAAGAATACCCATTCCAACGCGGAGTAAGGGTTGGGATATTTATGTATTATTAGAGAAAGAGTCGGTGAGCGATCACTGGGGTGTTGTACGCCCTAACTGGATCACCCTAGACCTAATACGAAATACCAAAATGACTATCCGCGAAGAAACTATGAGGAAGTGGGTGCACAAAGAAATTGCCCATTATAATAACCCAAATGAATAAACACGAATTTAAAGTAGGAGGCTTGGTGCGGATTAACCGTACATTGGATCTTTCCCACGCTCCGTCAACCCCATCACGCACTTGTTATGTGTTGGTGGAACCAACGTATGCCACCTTTGATCGCTGGAACTGGACTATTCCACAATGGAACGTTCGCGATCTTGTAAGCCATAAAGAAATGGTTTTTGCAGAAGCAACCATAAAGGGCTGGATCAATGAGGGCCTCGCTTATTATAATAACCCAAATGAAAATTCAACTGGCGTCCGGTGAATAAAAGCCGCCGTCAGCCGTCTAACTAATACCCACCACGGGCGCGGGGGAACTATCCTCAAGTCGCGCCAACTCAAACAAAGAGAAAATAAATCATGTCGCTCATTACTTTTGATTTCAAGCAAGCTATTCCTCTCATCAAGCACATTCTTCGTGCTCAAGATCCCGTTATGATGCGCGGTCGTCACGGCATCGGCAAGTCCGAAGTTGTTTATCAAGTCGCAGGAGAGCTTGATCTTCCCGTTGTCGAACTTCGCGCTTCTCAACTCGGTGACGTTGGCGATCTTGTCGGTATGCCGCGTGTTGACGGAGATTATACTTCGTTCTGCCCTACTCAACGTCTTTGGTATGCTTGTAACCACGCTTGTGTGTTCTTCCTTGACGAAGTGGATCGCGGTCAGCGAGACATTGCGCAAGCGTTCTTTGAGCTGACCGATAGTCGCAAGATCGCGGGACAGCATCTTCACCCTGATACTCTTATCATCGCTGCGTGTAACGGCGGGGAGAGAGCAGACGCCGCACAATATAATGTTAACGATCTTGAGCCTGCGGAGCTTGATCGTTGGACCGTCTTTGACGTTGAGCCCACTGTTCAAGATTGGCTTGATTGGGCTATGGACGGAAACGTCAATAAGCTCATTACTGATTTCGTTGTAAATGAAATGGGTAGCGAAGGCTGTCGTGTTCTTGAACACATCGGTGATCACCAGCCAAACAAGGTTTATCCTTCGCGCCGTTCTTGGAAGCGGCTGAATGATTGTCTTGACGGTGCGGGACTTCTCTCCAAGGACAACTTTGATAAGCTCCTGATTCAAAACCTTTCGGTTGGATATATCGGTGCGGAAACCGCTATGTCTTTCCTTGGTTATCTTGAGACCTATCAGTTTGAGATCTCTCTTGACGATATTATTCTCGGGAAGGAAGAGATTGACTTCTCTACGTTCGAAGTTCTGGAACACACGCGGTTCACTGAAAAGGCAATTGCCACAAACTACTTCAAGACTCTTGGAGTGGAGCGGCTTGGTCTTTCGGCCTCACAGGCTGATGGTGCTAGCAAGCTGACCGCCAAGCAGAAGAAGGAAATGCTTCGTGTTGCTAATCGCGTCAATGACTGGATGTCGTCAGACACTTTCCCGCTTGACAACCTTGTGAACTTCTGGGGAGACATCACTTCCGGGTTCAAGCTCCTTGGTACCACTCTCCATCTTGAAACTACGTTTGGAGACACTGTGCAAACTGCACTCTTGAAGAAGAATGAGGCGGATCGTCAGGCTACTGCCTAATCGATCCACTCAACTTCACGGAGGAATAAGTAAATGACTTATAATATTAGAAACGATCTTTATGCCCTGCTTGCAGATGAGCCTTTCCTGGCTCGCTGTATGCTTTCAATTGAAAGACGAGCGGAAGATAAGATCCCAACTGCTGCTATTGGATTTGATCGGGTTAACTCTCGGTTTGCCATGTATTACAATCCAGAGTTTATGGAAGGTCTTTCCGTAAAGCATCGGCGTGGTGTTATCCTTCATGAGTTGTTTCACTTTATCAACGAGCATGTTACCACTCGGTTTCCTGATCTGAAGTATGGGAAGATCTGGAACTTTGCAACCGATCTGGCTATCAATAGTCACATTGAAGATCGTTTGCCAGAGTTTTGTCTTGTCCCTGGTCGTGGTCCTTTCGAGGATACTGACAAGTGGGTACCAAAACAAACTGCTGACTTTTACTTTGATATCCTGAAGCAAGAGCAGGATGAAGTTGAAGAAAAGATCAAGGAATGGTTGGAAGAGCATAAGGATGAACTGGAAAACGGTGATGGTTCTGGTAATTCATTTATGGATGATCACTCCACTTGGGATGAGCTTGATGAAGGTGAAGGAGGTGGTGTTGCCACCGAGATCGCCAAGCTGAAGGCAAAGGAGATCCTGCGAGAAAGCGTAAAGAAGGCTAGTCAAAAGAGTAATGGATGGGGAACTATTTCCCAGGGAATGAAAGACCGTATTATCAAAGGTCTCACTCCAACTGTTGACTGGCGCTCACTTCTTCGGTCTTTTGTACAGGCTTCTCAACGCTGTAATAAGACCAAGACCATTATGAAGGTCAATAAGAGGAAGCCTTATCAACGACCAGGATCGCGTCAAGCACACGTTGCTAACATTGCTATTTCTATTGATATGTCTGGTTCAGTTAGCGATGAACTGCTTGCTAGTTTCTTCACTGAACTAGACGCATTGTCAAAGTTGGCGACGTTCACTGTTATTCCCTTTGATCATGAAGTCTTGGAAGAGGAGATTTATGTTTGGGAAAAGGGAAGCCGTAGAGATCCTGTGCGCGTTCTTTGTGGTGGCACCAACTTTGATGCTCCAACCAAGTATGTGAATGATCGTAAAGAGTTTGACGCCTCGGTGGTGCTCACCGATCTTTGTGCCCCTAAACCAGACTCTTCCCGGTGTAGGAGAATGTGGATGACTAATGAAGAAAATGCGGGTCACATGTACATTAATCCAAAGGACTTCGGTGAGAGGCTGGTGGTGATCAAATGATGGAAGAAGCAGCACCAGAAGTAGGGTCTTTGGTAAGACCTAGTGAAAGGTTGAGGCATAAATACAAAGAAGGAGAACCGCTCCCGTTGGGGGTGGTTGTAGAAATGCGAGAAGTGAAGGACAGTAAAAATTGGTTATTTGTAAAATGGTTTGCCCTAGAAAATTATGAGTTGATTGAATGGGTAGGAGAGGAAGATGTTGTTCGAGTTGGAAAATCTGATAGTGAATGAAATAGAAGTTGGAGAACTGGTAAGACACAAGAGAGATAAGAACTCATTAGGGTTAATTGTGGACTATCGATCCACACTGTATGAAGTAACTTGGATTACGGGAGAGTTTATGACCAATGTTCATTCTGGTTATGAGTTGGAAAGAGTAGATGACTGAAATGTATAAAGTAGGAACGTTGGTAAGGCACAAACACAAAGAAGGTCCTGTCGGGGTTGTGTTATCCGGTGAGAAGGACCCGTGGACCTCGCGACACTTCTACCCATCGAAG
>Ga0098050_1000877_pt1 | contig 10435 bp, 9 predicted proteins | sample 14_taG_FD_77070 | JGI IMG/M metagenome (GOLD analysis project Ga0098050, IMG submission 77070) | Marine viral communities from the Subarctic Pacific Ocean - 14_ETSP_OMZ_AT15311 metaG | ecosystem: Environmental > Aquatic > Marine > Oceanic | place: Pacific Ocean | collected 2015-01-18
CCCCTGGTTCGCCGGTTTGGATCATCGTCGAACATTCCCGCATTGTCATGGGCACAAATGCCCAATTCGAGCATATACGCACATTCTGTCCCCACCCTTCAAAGGGTGAGCCTCTTATCGGCAAAGGAATGGCAACGCGCAAGCATTTCGTTAACCAATGTTAACGAAATTCGAATTTACACCAAAATTCGATCACACTTCTCACTACCCGCAAAGCAAACGCTCATCAGTAATGCGATGACAATTCATTTTTAGTTTGGGCCAACAAGTACGGCCCGACTTCCAGCGGGCCGAAAATCTTGCCAATCAGCGGGCAAATTTCTTGAACTTCAGACGCTTGGGATTGACGGCATCCTCACCTAAGCGGCGCTTCTTGTCTTCAAGGTAGGAAGAAAAGTCGCCTTCGAACCATTCAACATGGGAATCGCCCTCGAATGCGAGAATGTGCGTTGCCATACGGTCCAGGAACCAGCGATCGTGCGAAATGATCACCGCGCAGCCGGGGAAATTGTCGAGACCTTCTTCGAGCGCCTGCAAGGTTTCCACGTCGAGATCGTTGGTCGGTTCATCTAGCAGAAGCAAATTGTGGCTACCTTTGAGCATCTTGGCGAGATGGACACGATTACGCTCACCACCAGATAGGAGCCCGACTTTTTTCTGTTGATCTGTGCCCTTGAAGTTGAACGCGCCAACATATGCGCGCGACATGACTTCAACACCACCCAAATCGATGACATCCGTCCCCCCGGAGATTTCCTCCCAGACATTCTTGTCGGAATCGAGTTTGTCGCGGCTCTGGTCAACATAGCCAATCTTCACCGTATCACCGATGCGCAGGCTACCCTGGTCTGGCTTCTCCTGCTCAAGGATCATTTTGAACAAGGTCGATTTACCCGCACCATTCGGGCCGATGACACCAACAATACCACCAGGAGGCAATTTGAAGTCCAGATTTTCGATCAGGAGATTGTCGCCGAATGCCTTTCGCAACCCTTCCGCCTCCAGAACGACTCCACCAAGGCGCGGGCCGGGGGGAATCCGGATTTGTGCGGTCATGACCTTCTCGCGCTCAGCCTGCGATGCCATTTCCTCATAGGCGTTGATACGCGCCTTGGATTTTGCCTGACGCGCCTTCTGACCAGAACGAACCCACTCAAGTTCCTTCGCCAGGGTGCGCTTGCGACCGGACTCTTCACGCGCCTCCTGCTCCATCCGCTTGGCCTTTTGCTCAACCCACCCGGAATAGTTGCCCTGGAAGGGAACACCGCGGCCACGGTCGAGTTCGAGGATCCAGCTGGTAATATCATCAAGGAAGTATCAGTCGTGGGTCACGAGGATCACACAGCCCGGGAAGTTGATCAGATAATTCTGCAGCCACGCGACGGTTTCGGCGTCGAGGTGGTTGGTCGGTTCATCCATCAGGATCATGTCGGGCTTCGAAAGAAGCAGCTGGCAGATCGCGACACGGCGAACCTCGCCGCCGGACAGGCTTTCCACATCGGCGTCATCATCGGGGCAGCGCAGCGCGTTCATCGCCATCGAAATCTTGGAGTCGATGTCCCATGCGTCAGCCGCATCGATCTTCTCTTGCAGCGCCGTCATCTGCTCCATCAACTCGTCGGAATAGTCTTCGCCAAGCTTTTCTGAAATGGTGTTGAACTCGTCCAACATCTGCTTTTCAGGGCATTTTGAGGCGACATTGTCGAACACGCTAAGTTTGGGGTCGAGTTTCGGCTCTTGCGGCAGGTAACCGACTTTCACGCCCTCGGCCGCCCAGGCTTCGCCTTGAAAGTCCTTGTCTTCACCCGCCATGATACGCAGCAGCGTGGACTTACCAGACCCGTTGACACCGACGACACCGATCTTGGCATCCGGCAGGAAATTCAGGTGAATGTTCTCGAACACCTTCTTGCCACCGGCATATGCCTTGGTCAGGCCTTGCATTTGGAATACGATTTGGGGACCGGCCATTGAAAGCGTCTCCTGAAACTTTGGGGGAATATGTCGCCTCAGTTACGCGGACGTGGCCGAAAATCAAGCGGGTAAGCGCAACCTGTTCTGAGAAACATCTCTGGCAAACCTCGCTCAGCCAGAAACCTCCCCTTCTACCAAATTGTCGATTAGCCTTCGATGCGTTTGCGCTCGTCGTCGGTCAGCACACTTGCGAGACGCTCGAGCTCGGTTTCAGCACTTTGATTTCCCATATCCTGAGCCCGACTGAACCAGCGCCAAGCTTCGACAAAGTCGGGCTGGTCCTGGCCATGCCCACCTGCATGAGCAATTCCGAGGTTGAATGCGCAGCGATTGTCGCCGAGCTCTGCGCCCTTGTCCCACCACGATTGCGCGGTTTTGAACTCTTTAGGGCCACCAGCGCCGGTCATCATCATGACGCCGAGGTATGTCATCGCGTTCACTTCGCCCATATGCGCGGCCTGCTCAAACAAACGGCGCGCATCCGTCTCGTTACGCTCGCCACCAAGGCCTCGTAACTTCATGAACCCCAGATTGAACAATGCGGGTGGCAGGTCAGCCTCCGCCGCCTGTGCATAATATGCTCTGGCAGCGGCAAAGTCCTGATGGACGCCCCGCCCATGATGTAGCATGGCGCCGAAATTGTTGGCAGCCGCAGCATGTCCGGAGTCCGCAGCCCGGCGCATCAACGCCGCGGATTTCATCAAGCTCTCTCCGCCCTCGCTATCGAGTAGCAAGGCGACCGCTTGTTCGAACAGAACATCCCCTTCCGCCATAAGTGCACGATATGCATAAACCACTACTTGCATAGCGACTTTTGGCAGTTTTTGCCTCACAAAAGTTGAAACAAGTGTTTAGTTTTGGCGATTGGTTAGCTGTCCGATAGTCACTGAATCTGCATGCATGAGTGGCGAACACGAATACTCAGGGCACACTTCGATCAATCTCAAAAAAACTTTCCTCAGGACACTATCCATCCATGACAGAATTGACCCTGGATCGCCTCTTTGCGTCGCCTTCCCTAACTGGCCAAACAACACTGGGCATCAAGTACTCTCCCGATGCTGCACGGGTGACCTTCCTCAAGCCTCGGCCCGACGACCAGCAAAGACACGATCTCTGGCAATTCGACGTTGAGACAGGCGCGCCGTCCCTCCTTGTGGATTCCCTATTGCTTGAACCAGAAGAAATCGTTCTCTCAGAGGAAGAAATAGCCCTACGCGAGCGCAAGCGAATTGCGGGGAGAACAGGCATCCTCGACTACTCATGGGGTACAGCCACGACGATACTCGTCCCACTAGGGGGAAACCTGCACTTGGTCACCCTTACTGAAGACAGTCCGCAAGTTCGGCGACTAACCGATACCGATGCCTTTGACTATGATGCCCGCATTTCACCCAAAGGCACGTATGCCAGCTTCATTCGCGACGGGGCGCTCTGGATAGTTGATCTTGCGACGGGCGACGAGAAACGCGCCTCTCCCCCGGCCGAGCCGTCAAAATCACTGTCGTATGGCGTCGCCGAATTTGTCGCACAGGAAGAGATGAGCCGATACACCGGATATTGGTGGAGCCCGGACGATAAGTACATCGCCTATACGCGTGTGGATGAGACATCCGTGGACATCGTTCCACGCTTTGATATCGCCGCAGAAAATGTTGCCGTTATTGAGCAGCGCTATCCTCGCGCGGGTCGCCCCAACGCCATTGTGGACCTATTCGTTCTGGAGGTGGAAACCGGCATTGTCACGGAGATTGGATGGCGGCGCAACGACTGGGGACACGCAACCGACCAATATCTCGCGCGGGTCAATTGGACTGAGAGCAGCCTCTACGTCCAGCGCGTCAATCGGGCTCAGACACAGCTCGAAATGGTCCAATTCATGGCCTTCAAGCATTCCGAGAAAGGGTTGCGCCTTTATGAAGCCACCGTCGCTCAGCTTGATGAGCAACCCAATTGGATCAATCTGTCTTCAGATTTCGTGAGCTTGGGGGATACAGGCATTGTTCTCACGGAAGAATCTCGTGGTTACCGCCAAATTAGTTTGTTACCGCCTTCGACAACCCACCCCAGACAACTGATTGGCGGTGACTGGGTTGTCGACAAGCTGCAGCATGTAAAAGCCGACATGTCCGAAATACTCTTCACAGGGTTTCTGGATACTTCGCTTGAGTGCCACCTCTATCGCGCCAAGCCAGCAACTTCTGGCTCAGCAACTCCTCCAGAGGTCGAGCGCATCACCTCCATAGGCCAAACATGGTCCATTGCCATGGCGCCAGACGGGCGATCCTTTGTCGGAACATCATCATCCCCAAGCCACCCCCCTCAAACGGGTCTGTACGCTTCTGACGGCAGTTTGATTTCCTGGATTTCGGACAATGCGCTCGACGCAGACCATCCATATCACTCCTTTCTGCCGGATCACGTCACACCAGAGTTCGGAGTCCTGTCCGCCGATGACGGTCAGATTCTACACTATTCCCTACTGAAACCGCCCGGTTTCGATGCTAGGAAATGCTACCCGGTTATTGTGGAAGTGTATGGCGGGCCACATGTCCAAACTGTCACGCGCAGTTGGGGGAGTCTGTCAGATCAATATCTCGCCCGTCAGGGATACCTCATCTTCAGGCTCGATAATCGAGGCAGCTGGAATCGCGGCAAGAAGTTTGAGGATGTGATCCATCGCCGCACGGGCCTGCATGAGGTCAGCGACCAGATGATGGGCGTGGACTGGCTCAAGACACAACCATTTGTCGATCCCGGCAGAATTGCCATTCAGGGCTGGTCCTATGGCGGATACATGACACTGATGACCATTCTGCAAGCGCCAGCTGATACATTCGCGTGCGCTGTCGCGGGAGCTGCGGTTGCAGACTGGAGCCTCTATGATACATTCTACACGGAGCGGTATATGGGGACACCACAAAACAACCCAGGCGGCTATGAAGCCTCCAGTGTTTTTCCAAACCTCGACGCGCTTTCGACCCCCCTCCTCCTCATTCACGGCATGGCAGATGACAACGTCACCTTCGACAATGCCACACGACTGATGGCCAGACTTCAGGAATTGGGCAAACCGTTTGAATTAATGACCTATCCGGGCCAACGCCACGGCATTCGGGGAGAAGCGCTGCAACGCCACCTGATGCAAACGCGTATGGCCTTTTTGGACCGCAAACTGAAGAGACCATCAGAATGATCAAACCCTGGAAAATCCTGGAAAGCCGTCAAACCTACAAAGACGACTTCCTTTCGGTGCGCACGGATGTCTGCCAACGTGAAGACGGCCATGTAGTGCCCGCCTATCATGTGTTGGAATTCACAGATTGGGCCACGATTATCCCGATTACTGACGAAGGCAATATTGTGCTGGTCCGCGAGTATCGGCACGCCGGCGAGATCGTCCTCTTGGGCGTACCCGGCGGCGTCCTGGATCCCGGAGAATCCGATCCGGAAATAGCAGCCCGGCGGGAATTACGCGAGGAGACCGGCTACACGGCGCGCGAGTTGATCCCCGTTGGCATCTGTTATCCGAACCCGGCAACCCAGAATAATCAGCTTCATTATTTTTTGGCCACGGGCTGCCAGAAGACAGATGCTCAGTCTCTTGACGCAAACGAGGAAATCGAGGTCGTCGAGATGCCTTACAAAGACTTCCTGGAATACGAAGCATTCGAGACTCAACACGGCCTTCACGCGGCGGCACTGTTTTACACCGAGCGGTATTTCGGGAAACATCCCGAAAAACGACCGTGAGGAAATGCCCATGCCTGCCTTCCAGCCTACTGCCGACCAATTCAGGGCGTTTCGTGACGACCCGAACGATGGCCCCATTACCCAGGTAAATTTGCTGAAGTTTCGAGTTAAAGCTGAGTATCAGCCGGATGACCCCGAATTTGGCGAAGAGATCAGCGGGGAATACGCCTATATTCGTTACTCCGAAGCCTTCACTTTCGCGGCAAAAAAGGTCGGCGGCTCCACATTGCTCCTTGCATCGACCGAACGCTATTTCATCGGTCAGGGCGATTGGGATGGCGTGCTGGTCAACCAGTTCCCAGATCGACAGGCTTTCATCGCTACGCTCAACCATCCGGACTACAAATCCATGTCTCGCCATCGCGAGGCAGGCCTGCTTTGCCAGGAATTGATCGTGACCCGTCCCACTTGGATAAACGGGAGAAAGCTGTGAGCCGCTACGAAATCTTTGGCGCGCTCGGCTCGCCCTATTCCATGAAAGTGCGCGCCGCCCTGCGGGCCAAACGCCTTGTCCATACCTGGACCGGTATGACAGCCGACGACCGACAAAGCGTCATGCCAAATGTGCGGGCACCCGTGATCCCTGTCATCCGCCAGCCTGACGGCAGCTGGGTGAATGATTCAACCCCCTTCTTGCTGTCACTCGAAGGCGAAGGCCGAGACCTCTTGCCACCCGATCCGGTTGCCCGGTTTGCCTGCCTGTTGCTTGAGGACATGGCCGACGAATGGTTCATGAAAGCCATGTTCCATTACAGATGGGCATATGACCTGGATGCTGAATGGTGCGCCAATTGGCTGATCTATGACACGCTTCCCAACACAAGTCGCCTTGGCGTGGAAGAAGCTGCTGCCACCATTCGTGACCGGCAAATCAGCCGCATGGCTCTTGTTGGCTGCACACCCCAGACTGCCCCTCTGATAGAGGCCAGCTGGAAGCGCATCTGCAAAGTTCTGGAGGCGATGGCAACCGGGCCAACACGCTTCTTGTTCGGAGATCGCATTTCGCTCGCGGATCTTGGCTTTTACGGTCAGTTGAAAGTCATGAGTGTTGACCCCACTCCCATGACCTGGCTGCGAGCGGACACACCGTACTTGTATCGCTGGATTGATCACGCCGATGATGCGAGCGGTATCGAAGGTAACTGGTCTGATAGTATCAGCCCGGTCGTCCACGACCTTCTCGCAATAGCAGGGGAAACCTATTTGCCATTCCTGAAAGCCAATCTTGATGGGCTCAATTCCGGATCAGACAGTTTTTCGCTTGAAATAGAGCGCGGGCGCTACGAACAGGGCGTATTCAAGTATCAGGCAAGATGCCTGCAAACCTTGGGCGATGCCTGGAAAGATCTGGATGTTGTCGCGCGAGACAAACTTGCTGAGTGGATTGGACCAAACGCAAGCATCCTTTCAACAAACGTTTAGCAACTCGGGTACAAGACTGCGCCTGAAGAACGAAATTCTGTTTTCTTGTGGCTCGGCTCAACGCAGAGTCAGCGCGAATCCCACTGCGAGGCATATTATCCGTGACGAAAAAACCGTCTCCCATCTCAGAATTGCTGCACCACCGCGCCCGCAACCTTTCCAAGGGTGCACCGGTATCGCTTCCTATCATGGCGAGTACGACATTCCTGTTGCCAGGAGATCCGGACGGCAGCCATTTCTATGCGCGCAATGGAAATCCAACAGTCGAAAGTGTCGAAGCGGAGATAGGCATTCTGGAAAATGCCGAGACGGTGCTGTTCCCATCCGGCATGGCCGCTATCGCCGCAATGTTTCACACAGTGCTGCGCCCGGGAGACAAGGTTCTGGTGCATGCAGACGGCTACTACAATGTTCGAGCCCTGTTGAATGAACACTTCGCACCCCGGGGCATAACCGTCGAGACTTGTCCTACCGCCCAGATGGCGGATGCTGACCTGTCGGGCTGCCGGCTCGTAATGATTGAAACACCGTCAAATCCGGGCCTCGAAGTTTGCGACATCGCGGCTGTGGCTGATCGGGCAAAATCAGCCGGAGCCTTGCTGGTGGCTGATAACACGACTGCAACACCCCTGTGCCAGCAACCTCTCGATCTTGGGGCGGATATGGTCGTGATGGCTGACACAAAGGCCATGGCGGGCCATTCAGATGTTCTCTGCGGACATGTAGCAAGTCGGGACACATCCCTGATGAATCAGGTGCGTGGCTACCGTCGTTTGGGCGGCGCCACGGTAAGCCCGTTCGACGCGTATCTGCTGCATCGCGGGCTTGAGACCCTGGAATTGCGCGTTTCGCGGGCAAACCAGAATGCTCTAATTCTGGCAAATCACCTATTATCGCACCCCTCTGTGCAGACCGTCCGGTATCCCGGTCTCCCGCGAGACGCGAGCCACGCAGTTGCGTCTCGCCAGATGCGAGACTTTGGTCCGATCGTGAGCTTCACGTTAAAAGATCGCGCAAGCGCAGAAAAGTTTATTGATAACAATCCACTAATAGTGCCCGCCACGAGCTTTGGAGGTGTTCACACCTCTGCTGAGTGCCGAGTCCGCTGGGGAGACCACGTCGCCGACGGATTCGTCCGCTTGGCGTGCGGAATAGAGCCCGGTGAAGACCTTGTAAAAGCTACGGAAAATGCTTTACGAGATATCAGTCCGGTTTGATGCTGGGGAAGTGACTTTCACGGACAAGTGGTATAGCGTTTGCTCTCAACGAGCAGGGGTCTCGTTTCATGAAGCGACTGAGTATTGTCCTTTTCTTCGCCCTGCTGGGCTTTGGCGCTTGGGGCTGGTTCCGTCTGAACCAGCCTGAGCCGCCTATGGCGTTAACTGAGCCCCTGCGGATCGATCAAGGCGAGATCCAGGGCGGTGTTGATCCAGACAATCCGGAAATCCAGGTTTTCAATGGGATTCCCTATGCCAGCGCCCGTCGTTGGTCAGCGCCAACTTCCCCGCCGCAATGGGGCGCCATTACCCGGGATGCGAGGGAATTCGGCCCGCAATGCCTGCAACCCCGCGGACATATGAATGAGGTTGTCGACCGTATCATCGATGGTAACGGCTTGCCCTGGTGGAAACGATTGGCCGCCAGGCAATACCTCGCTGCCCAGCCTGAGCCCGCTGAAGCTGAGGACTGCCTGTTCCTGAATGTCCGAACGGCAAATCGCGGCAAGCCTCGGCTACAGCCGGTAATGGTATGGATTCACGGCGGCTCTCATCAGGCTGGGGCGGGTTCGGCGTCATATTACCAGGCAAATGGCCTTGTGGATAAAGGCGTCGTTCTGGTCACAATCAACTACCGGCTCGGACCATTCGGCTACATGGCGCACCCTGCCCTGACCGAAGAAGCCGGAACATCCGGCAATTACGGCCTGTTGGACCAAGTTGCAGCACTCCGCTGGGTTCAAATGAATATTGCGCGCTTCGGCGGCAATCCAAACAATGTCACCATATTTGGCGAAAGCGCAGGCGCGCAATCTGTCAGTGAGCTGATGGCAACGCCTCTTGCTGACGGCCTGTATGACAAGGCCATCTTGCAGAGTGGCGTCAGCAGTTACAATGCGCTTCACCTGTCCCACTCGCCATTGCCCAATGTGCAAAGCTCCGAAGAAGTCGGTGTCGAGTTCCTTTCATCGCTGGCCGATGGCACCGCTACCGCAGACCGGCTTCGCGCCATCCCGTCGGGGGCGATCATCGACCGTGTTCTGTTGAGGCAGGATTTGGTCAAGTACTTCTTGCCGACAGTGGATGGTAACGTCCTGCCCGTGCCAATCGGCGAAGCTATTCGGGACGGTGGCGCCAATCGGGTTCCAGTCCTTGCAGGCTATAATGCTGATGAAGGCACTCTATTTTACAGTCAGCGCAAATCGCCGACAGCCCTGCTGCCGAACATCTCTGGTTCCATCACACAACGCGAAGCGATGCTGGAAGGCGTGTTTGGTGTGAACTCATCGAAAGCGCTACAAGCCCTCTATGGCATGACATCCTTGGAAACGTGGGATCGGGGCGCCGAAAAAATGCTGGGCGATGACTTGTTCGGCGTCCATACGCGTTTTCTGGCCAAAGCCAATGTCGCTGCTGGCCAGCCAACTTGGCTCTACCAATTCAGCCGGACGCCGCCAGGAAAGTCTCAAACGCTCGGTGCATATCACGGGGCCGAGATCGCGTTTGTCTTCGATAGCCACAACGGCTTCCTTCCGGCAGCTGATGACGATGAAATCCTGACTGACAGAATGATTTCGTACTGGACCAATTTTGCCAAGACAGGTGACCCCAATGGCAAAGACCTGCCTGAGTGGCCAGCTTATGATCCGGACGCCGATATCTGGCTGGAATTGGACCATGAGATCAAACGCATCAGCGGCCTTCGCGCGCGCAAACTCGACATACTGGAAGACAATCTCAATTTGCGGATCGACGCCATCAAGCGATCAAAAACACCGTTTGAGCTGATCGAGAATACGGCACTTCTATCGACAGCCGCCGGGCTAGGCGGTGAGGAGCGTTTCGCAAATAGCGACTAGACCCGCCTGGTCGACAGCGTCAAAAGCATTCAGTTCTGTCGAGTCGACATCCAGTACGGCAGCGAGATCGCCATTTGCGTCGAACACCGGAACGACAACTTCAGAATTGCTCGCTGAGTCGCATGCGATGTGCCCGGGAAATTCATGAACATCCGGAACAATGATCGGCGCGCGCGTCGCCGCCACATGCCCGCAGACCCCTTTGCCAAA
>Ga0098050_1000886_pt1 | contig 10414 bp, 9 predicted proteins | sample 14_taG_FD_77070 | JGI IMG/M metagenome (GOLD analysis project Ga0098050, IMG submission 77070) | Marine viral communities from the Subarctic Pacific Ocean - 14_ETSP_OMZ_AT15311 metaG | ecosystem: Environmental > Aquatic > Marine > Oceanic | place: Pacific Ocean | collected 2015-01-18
AAGAAAAAACAAATAAAAAAAAAGATATTAAAGAGGCTTATGGATATAGGAAAAACATTTATTATTTCTCTTTAAATTGTTGTTTCAATTTTTATGTTTTTATTTATTATATTTATTTCTTCTTAAATTATAACAAATGAATTTCAAGGATTGTAGTAAGATAAATGTATATGACGATTATTATACGCCAAAATGGGTTTGGGAGAAAATAACTCATTTAGTAACAAAAGATAAGGTAATATGGGAAGCGTGTATGTTAAATGCATACAAATCTAAATCTATTGATATATGGAAAGATTTAGGTTATAAAGTTGTGGGAAATACAAACTGGGATATTCTAACTTGTGATATTCCCAAATGTGATATAATTATAACAAATATACCATTTGAAACAAATATCAAAAAGAAAATATTACAGCGTCTAATGGATATAGGAAAACCATTTATTATTATTATGAGTGGTATGAATTTGTTTAGTAATTATTTTCAAGATATTATGGATTTGGAAAATACACAAATTATTTCACCAAAAGGCAAATTACATTATTGTAAAGACGGAGATGAAGAAAAGAAAAATACTTCATTTTATTCTGTTTTTGTTGCATATAAAATGAACTTATCAAATAAAAATCTTTGGTGTAATTAACCGAACACTTTTGAATGGTCTATTAGAGGAGGCTCTTTCTTCTTATGGGTTTCTTTATACGCACACCAATCATGCTCTTTCTTTTGATTATCTCCTACTGCTGAATTAATAAGAGGTCTCATATTATCTCTTATACTCAATTGTTTCTTACTCGGACGTAATTTTTTTTTGTAAAAATTTTTAGCCTTTTCCATTTTGTTTAATTTATATTTTGTATAGAGAGATTATATAAATTAAACTATGTCCTTAGTATTTGTTAAATCAAGAGATAAACAAGCTAAAAAGACACGACACAATCCAAACAAACCATATTCTTTTTCAAACTACCTAACTCAACCTATTGAACTAAAACCTAATTCTCAGGTTGCTTATGTTTCTTCTACTTTCAATATTGATGATGATTTAAGTATAGGCGAAGGAACTATGAGGTGGTTGAATGGACTAAAAGAATTAGACTATCCTATAAGATTAATATCTGAAAAGATTAATGAAATTGGTAATCCTTCCAAAGTAGTCAATCAATTAATCTCTCCATTGAACGAATATGGTATTAGTGATATGTTTACAAACAAATTAGAGGCTGAAGAAACACTTGTAAATAATTCAATTAACAAAGCATTTGATTTTGGATACAATTTTTATTATGATAATGATACTGATAAAGTTCAATTAACAGCAACCCAGACAACAGGAGTTGATAATTTCAATTTGGATTTTAACGCTCTTAATCAAAATCCAGATTTTGTTGCTGCACAATGGGCGGGAGTTGTAGGTGGAGATTTTCCTGCTGGAATAAATTGGAATGATTTATATTCTACTAAATACCACACAGACCTTACAACATATCAATTTAATAGTCCTGCTGGAAATGCAGTATTTGATAATCCTGCTGTTCAAGGTCTTAGATTAGGTGTTGTTAGTGATGATACAGATGGAGTTGATAATATATATTTAGGAGGACCTAATTATTATAATACTGGTTATTTAACATCTGATTTGTTATCAAATACTGCTTATGATTTTAATGTTCCCACAAATGATGATAATATGCCTTTGTATAATAAGGGACAATATGGTATGATTACAACAGCAACTGGTATTCGTCGTGTTGTTGGTAATGTAACTCCTTCAAGTGACGCTCAAAAATCTAACACAGGGGGACATCAATATATTGGAGCTTTGAATTCAGGTGGATACGCTATATGGTCACCTTCTAATACTTCACAAGCATTAGCAAATAATCATTATGATGCTTCTATATACGGAACTTCTAAGGTTGGATTTACTGGTATTGCACCTACCTTTGTCGGAGTTCATTCAATAGAAATGATTAAACGTGTAACTGATGAGGGTAATACATTAGAAGAAAAATTACAGGATTTTGTTCGTTTATGTGATTTGAATGATAGTAGAAGTTTTAATCAACCAGTTGGAGCATTTCCACGTTATTTATTTGGTTTGAGAATTGAAGAAGAATTTAATGCTATTGGTTCTAATAAAACATTAGTTTATGCGGAAATAATGCAGAGTGATAGTAGTGAAGAAAGTTCATCATATGAAATTATTGGTAATCAAAAATTAGATATTGAAGCTTTATCAGGAGGTGTAAATACTTGTGTTCCTGCTGGTGAAAGTCCAGTTATATTTGACGCAGGAGCTGATTATCATATTCAAACATACGATAACGAAGGTGGTCAAACCCCTGCTATGTTGTTTTTTAGATTTAGATGGATTAATCCTTATCAAATGTGTATTGAATATACTTTATCTGTTGATGGAGCAGCAGGGACATATAATAATGCTACTGATGAACCATACGCACCTTCTATTACTTCAAATCCTAATCCATCAACCGAAGACCCTACACCAGACCCTTCAAGTGAAACAGTTTTATTAGATAATACTACAAATGGCACAACAAGACAATTAACTAATGATACAACATTTACTGATAGTGGAGCAGGTTCTGATTATTCAAGTGGTGAAGATTATTTTATTGTGTTTGATGCTGGGGCAGGTAAAAATGTAACTATGTTAATTAATTCATTTGCTTTTGAACACTCTACATTCGCTATGTATGATAGATTAAGTATTCAGGTTTCAGATGATGGTTTAACTTATACTAATGTTAGTTTAGCTGGATTTCAAGCAAGTGCTAATACCACATATCCTTATTCAACTTCATTTGCTGGTTCTTCATGGAACTCTTCACAATCAGAACCAGGGTGGATATTCCCTTCAACAGAAGCACGTTATGCTTCATTAGGTGGAGTTATTGCTGATACATTAAACTTAAACGCAAGATATGCGAGATTTGGTTTTACTTCTGATGGTAGTGCCACTGATGACGGCTGGAATTTAACATTAAAACCAGATACACCTTATTTGAGTGACCCTTCTGGATTTAATCCAGACCATTACAATCCTACTAATCAATGGTGTCTACTTGCCTCTATGAATATGAAAAATGTTACTGGTGAACTACGTGATTACTTTTTTCCAACATATATGGGGGATATGATATTAAACCAATTTCCAGTCGCTTCTTCAAACGGACAAAATATTAGAGCTGATTTTAAAACTTGCACCAAAGGATATTATAATCCACGTATTACCGAGCGTTCTATTGTTCCAGCACAACAATCTGATATAAATTATCAATATTATAAAAACCCTTCCACAGAAGATAAAATATTTTTTAATAATGATAATATGTCTCCATTAGAATTTGATTATGAAAATCCAGAAGCATCTTCACCAATATTTTTGAATAATGGTTTTGCTTCTACACTAACATTCAATAATACATTTACTAATTTAGGGGTGTATGATTATTTATTTGGTGATAATTATATGGTAAAATTACTTTCTGTTGAACTAAAAACAAAAGAAGATACATTAGAAATACTAAATCAAAAACAAACTATTGATGGAGGTGAAGTATTATATACAAGATTTAATCCCAATGGTTTAGAATTAGGATATTCTCTCGGTTATGTCAAACCAAATCAAAGAAGATTAATTACAACTGGTTTCGTAGACGGAGCTACAAAAGTTATATCGTTAACAGCCGAAGATGATTTAGATGTAAATAGTAAATTATTTAATTTACACGTCCAGTTAACTAACTTGCCAATTCAATCACAAAACGGAGTGGTTTCATCACAAAACAAAACTATACACGTAATTAATTCATTATGTATAGGAAAAGTATATGATTATGTTAATTATAGGTTCTTTTGCGACCAAGCCCCCAGATTAATATGGATTGATTTAAATAACGCACAATCTATTACTTTGAATAAACTTGACATTTCAATTACAGATGATGAGAACTTACAAGCAAAATTTATGAGCAATGATACAGATTTAGTTCTTATGTTTCGTTGTAAAGATGATGATATGAAAAATGATATGAGTAGTTATTAATTCGTTGTTTAATTTTTATTTTTTTCTATAATCAATATATAAAAATGTCTTATCAGGCTTCTGATTTCGCTTCTGCTATTCCAAGCAAATCTACATTCTCGCCCTCGGACCATCAAAAGAGTTATAAGGATGGTCAAACAATACGCTTTCATATTCAACCATTCAACTCGTTCGTGGACCCTCGGCAATCGTCACTAAACTTCAAAGTTCAAATTAAAAATGCACCTTCACTTGTTACTTTTAGTAAGCGTTGTGGTATTCATAGCGTTATTGATGCTTTGAGGATATATGATATGGACGGCACACAACTTGAAAATATCCAGAACTACGCTGAATTATCTGAAAAATTACATTTCTATTCTGAAAATAATACAATTAGGAATAAACGTGGTTTAACTGAATTGCTTGAATATGGTTCAAGAGATTTTGATGGAGTTGAATATGATAACCAACCGAGCAGAAATGCTGACCAATCTCAATTATTTAATCACGATTATTTGACGGGTAATGAAGCATCATACTCTACCACAACTGATTATTCTGCTGATGGTAATACTTGCGAAGTGGCATTTAGACTTTACTCTGGTATTCTTGGTTCTCCATCTGATAAAATGTTCCCAATTATGTTGACTTCTGGTCTTCGTGTAGAAATTGACCTTAACAGAGCTGATAAATCACTCCAATTATGGACTTTGAATGGTGTAGCAAATGATGATGGTTCTCTCATTACAGATGTAGGTAGAGCCTCTAATGATAGTTGTAGATTTGGTGTTGCTACTGCTTTACCAAATACAGCAAATCCTCTAACTTTGGTTACATTATACACAGAATTAAACCCAGGGTATAATCAAGTTATTGCTGGAACTGTTACACAAGGAGCTTTCGATGATGGAATGCAACTTGTTAAGAACCAACTTGTAGGTGCTGTAAATCTAAAAATAGGTTCAACCCTATATGGTATTCCAGCAGCTGGTGGAGCGCCAGTTAGTATGGGTGTAATTGAAGGAGTTGCTTGTAATTCAGGTGAAAATGCTGGTGCAGCTGCATCAGTTTTAGTAACACTTGATGGTTCAGGAGCAAATGGTGACACCTTTCAAGGTGGAGCAGGTGTTGGTGGAGTTAATGATGGTAATACTTGTTTTATTAGAAAAAGTGATATTCAAGCTGCTATTCCTTCTTTTGAAGTTTCAGATGTTAGACTTATTCTTAAAACAGCAGCTCCTCCTCAATCTTATATTGATAAACTTGTGAAACAAACACAAACTGACGAAGGTGCTTCTATTGAATATTTGACTTGGGATGTTTACAGGAACAATGTGACATCATCAGAACAACAAATACAAATTAATATGCCCACTATAAATAAGAGAGCATTAAGTGTATTTACTCTTCCAGTTGCTAATTCTTCGGCTAATTCTCTACTTACTGATAATAATAATACAATTGTTGATGATGCTGATAATTATCAATATGTTGTAGCCAATAAACTCCAACCTACAAGAAAAGTTGATTTGAAACCTATTTCTCAAACTATTAGTAAAATCGCACAAGTAGCATCTTATGAATTTGAGAAATCATTAGCATCAAGTAAAATTCACGTAAAGAACCTTGATTATCAAGAAAGCAGTTTCGCTATCGGTCGCCCACTTGCTCGTTTCGGTGGAGTATATAATTTAGCTGACGATGGAAATCTATCTCTCCGTATTGAATATGGTAGTCCTTCTAAAAATAAATTGTTTATCAATTATGTTGCTGGTTATAGAAAATTAATTGTTTCTAAGGAAGGTAAAATGGTTGAAGTTTAGGGTGTCCCTTAAAAATATGTTTAATAAATTATAATTTCTATATTAAATGTATAATAATAATGAGTGACAAATACGCTACCAAAAGTAAAAGAGAGATATATCAAGTTCTTCCTACGAATTTAGGTGCAGGTGTATTCGCCCCTTCACGCAATGGTCTTTCTCAGATGATTTTTGAATTGCCACAACTCCCAGCTATAATGAACGGAAAAAGTTTAAGAATTAACGGAACATTTACACTAAAACAAGGAAATCAAGCAGCACCTACAAATGCTACTAATTTTTTAAAGGAAACTCCAACAGGAGATATTTTTATTGATAGTAGAACTGGTATTTTGAGTTGTTTTGAAACTCTTACTATTGGTTCTCTACGTGGCACTACATACAGCAGTATTAAAAATTACAATCGTCTTATGTCCTCTGTTCTACCACTTAATGAAAGCACTAAAAACTATTTGAATGGTGTAGATACTCATTATGGTTGTTTGAGTAAAGATGTCTCTACCGCAAAAAAATGTGATAGAGCATTTGATTTTAGTGTTCCTCTAAATTGTGGGTATTTACAGGGACAACCTATTAATATGTGGATTACACAAGGTCATAGAATTACTATCACTCTGGCACAAGATAGTTTCGTTATTCATAATAATAAACAACGTAATCCTAACTCTACTGCTGGTCAATCAAATGGTGGAGCATATTACGAATTGTCTGATATTACTCTATCTTTTGAAGTAGATTGTCCTGATACGGAAGGACAAAACGCAATTCGCTCTATGACAAAGGGACAAATGACATACAACTCATATTCCTCATTTTACAACGTTATTGTATCTAACGACCATAATCTCTCACTTCTATTTAATACTGCTAAAACTATTGCTGTTATTGGTAATATGGTTCCTTCTGAATGGGTTAATAATTATGATTATGATAGTTCAAGAACTCAACAATTACTTTATGATGATGATACAGGAGCTTTGAATAATGCAGCTATTATTGATAGTTATACTTATACTATTGGTGGAGTTCGTGTTGGATATGATTTTGAGATAGATAGTGAAGTATCCCAACAAAATGGAACTATTGACGCAGTTAAGAACCAAATTGAACTTAATGCTATTCGTGAAGGCTGGTCTGCTGGTAATTTGGTCAAATCTATTCAAACTGAACTTTCAAATCCTTATGGTTTAACAGCTAAACAACCACGTTTTGATAGGTCTCGTTATGCAATTGTAGGAGAAGATAAATTTCAACAATACAATATCGGTCTATGTTATGACCATATTACAGAAATAGGTCAAGATTGTAGAACTCGTCCATTTGCTTTAAGGATACAATCTACACTTCCACAAGGAAAATCTCTCAATCCTCATAGTTTGTATTTGTATGTTCTTCACCAAAATACTATTGTATTTGATAATGGTTCTGTTTCTGTTTTATCTTAAATGTAAAAATTTGGGTTATAAAAAATGTTTAACGAAAAAAATATAATCTTAATATAGTATATAATATGATGAACGCTACGCCAGATGTTCTTAAAGTGGGTTATCTAAACCGCCCAGAAAATCAAAGACTTGAAACTGATATTATTGACCCAGTTGTTTTTACACAAAAATCAGCACGATTTGTTTTTCCTAAATCAGGTATTCTATCAAGTGATAGTCAATTACATATTTCACAAATAGTCAATAACTCTGTTTTTCCAGGGGTTGATACTAATTCTTTCTATCCTACTTCTACAGGGGCTTTGGCTATGATACAACGTGCTTATCTTACAATTGGAGGTAAAAGAGTTTCAGACCAACAATCTACTGGTAATTGGAATACTTGGAAAAGATTACATTTTTCTAATGATTATAAAGAAAGAGTTGCTACACCTAAACAAGCAGGTAATGATGTTTTTATGGGTTCTGCTTCTGAAAATATCGCTCCTGCCTCTGCTGACGCTATCCGCTCTCGTGGTTTTGGTGCGCCTTATGGACAACTTGGACGCAGAAGTTCCGAATATTGTTCTATTTTTAATAATGCAATTAATGTTGGGAAACAATCATCTCAATTAACTGGTGTATCTGATAAACAAAAACGTCTTATTACAACTGATGAAAATACTACACCAGCTTTTATGATTTCTCTCAGTCAATTAATTCCTGCTCTTGTTGGTGTAAATCTCCCTTTGTTTGCCATTAAGGAAGAAATAGCTCTTGTTATTGAATTTGCTCCATCTTCATACGGTCATAGATTTATGTGGAACGGAGCTGATACTGCTGGAAATAATTTGGCTACTAATGATAATTACAAAAAGTCAGTTTCTACTATCGTTGAAAAAGATTTATTCTTACTTTGTGATTATTTGTTCTACGACGACCTTATGGAAGAAATGGAAGATGTTATTATGAATAAAGGAGGTTATAATCTTTCTTATGACGATTTGATAGTTCAACAAACATCAAGAAGTTTTGCTGTCGGTTCATACACAAATGATATTCAAATTCCCCTTGCTTCAAGGAAAGTAAAATCTGTTGTGGTTCAAAAAGAATTATCTGTTCTTAAAGACACTACTAAATCATCTAATAGTTCTATTTATAACTCTACTGAATTACGTCTTGGTTGTGAATATCAACTTAAAATAGATAGTAAAAATATGTATTCTTTACCAGTTAAGAATAGAGGTTTCCAAAAGAGTGAAGCCGACCAAGTTGAAGGCGTCCCTCTTGTTTTGTGTGATTACCTTTATACTTGGAAAAATCAAACAGACCAGACAACTGGGGCAATACCAGCAAATGGTGAAGGGCTTACCGAACGTGCTACTAACTCACATTTACAATCACACGAATGTGCTACTCAAAACTGGATAGGTATCAAGCTTGATAATGCTTATGGTGAAGGTGTCCGAGTATCTAACCAACCACTTATTTATACTGAAAAAGGTTCAGCTACTGCTTCTGACCAGTTATTAGGTTCTACTGATAGAACATATCGTGTGTTTTCGGTTGTTCAAAAGATTATGAATATTTCAGCAGGTCTCGTAATTGTTGTGGAATAATAATCTCTCCATAGATAAAATGATAAAACTTATTCAGGGTAATTGTTTAGAAGAACTAAATGAAATATCAAATGGTTCGGTTGATTGTTTTATTTGTGATTTACCTTATGGTTCTACAATATGTAAATGGGACATAAAAATTGATTTAGATGAATTATGGAAACAAATGAAAAGAATAGCAAAAAATAATCATACACCTTATTTCTTTTTTTGTGATATGAAATTAGCAGTAGATTTGATAAACTCTAATCCAAAATGGTTTAGATATGATTTAGTTATACAAAAATCAAATGTAGTAGGATATTTGAATTCAAAAAAAATGCCTATGAGAGAACACGAGTTGTTATTAGTATTTTATAAAAATTTACCAACATATAATATAGAAGAAAATCATACTTTTAAATCTATACACAGACGTAATAAAAATGATAATTCTATATATGGTAAATTTGAGAGGAAATTTCATAAATCATATGAACCACCATTACCACGCTCTATCCTCAAAATGGATAATAATTCACATAAACGTTTTCATAAAACAGAAAAAGCAACAGATATATTAGAATGGATTATTAAATATTATACAAAGGAAAGTGATACAGTGTTAGACCCTACTATGGGCTCGGGTAGCACTGGTGTAGCTTGTAAAAATTTAAAACGTGAATTTATAGGAATAGAATTAGATGAAAATTATTATAATGTCGCAAAAAAAAGATTATCTGATAATAATATAAATGCCTCCGAAGGATAAATCAACAGGACTGAATAAGAAATATGTTCCGAAATCTTTGAGTAAAGCTGATAAAGCAAAACAAGTCAAATCTATTAAAGAGAAAACAGACAGACCAAAATTAAAATCGGCTAAAACAAAAGAGAGCAAGTGGACTACCAAGGCTAAGAAATATTTTGATAATAATACCTCAATATCCAATATATCAAAAAAGACAGGAGTATCTACTACTGGATTAAACAAAATAATAAAAAAGGGACAAGGAGCTTATTATTCAGCTGGTTCAAGACCTAATGTAAGTGCAAGTGCGTGGGGGAAAGCAAGACTGTATAGCGTCTTATTCGGTGGACCAGCTCGTGCGGTTGATAAGGATATTGTTAAGGAATACAAAATCCCTTTATTGCGTTAAATGATTAATTATAATGTATAGGAATATGTTATAATTAATTGAATGCCCTTTTCTGTCAAGAAAACTGAGGATGGTAAATTTGGACTATATAATAAGACCAAAAAGGAAATGAGTAAGAAAACATTTAAAACAAAGGAAGCTGCTGAGAAGATGGCATCACATTACGATAATTTTTCAAGTATGAGAAAAAAGAAATCTGAACCAAAGGAAGAAGTAAAGGAAGAAGAACCTAAACCAAAGAAAAAGATTGTTAGAAAAAAGAAAACACAAGAAACAGAAGAATATTAATATGTATGTATATTATAAATGATAAAAAAATTATTATTTATAATACCACTTGTAACTGGATATG
>Ga0098050_1000896_pt1 | contig 10360 bp, 9 predicted proteins | sample 14_taG_FD_77070 | JGI IMG/M metagenome (GOLD analysis project Ga0098050, IMG submission 77070) | Marine viral communities from the Subarctic Pacific Ocean - 14_ETSP_OMZ_AT15311 metaG | ecosystem: Environmental > Aquatic > Marine > Oceanic | place: Pacific Ocean | collected 2015-01-18
CACGCGTGGTGATCTCGTCCCGCAAGCCGGGCCCTTGCCAGGAGGTGGCTGACGCGTTGAACGCCAAGCATGGCGATGGGACGGCGATTGCGATCCCAGCCAATATTTCTTCGAAGGATGACCTGAAGAATCTTGCCGAAAAAACACGGGCCGAATTCGGCCAGATCGACATTCTCGTCTGCAATGCGGCGTCGAACCCGTATTATGGCCCGCTGGAAGAGATCGATGACGAATCCTTTGAGAAGATCTTGTCCAACAACATCATCTCAAACCACTGGCTGATCCAGTTGGTCGCACCTGAAATGAAAGAGCGCAAGGATGGCGCCATCGTCATCATCTCGTCGATCGGCGGCCTGAAAGGCTCAAGTACGATTGGCGCATACAATATTTCCAAGGCTGCCGACTTCCAGCTGGCCCGCAATTACGCACTCGAGCTCGGCCCTCACAATATTCGGGTGAACTGTGTCGCACCAGGCCTGATTAAGACAGATTTCGCCCGGGCCCTGTGGGAGAACCCCGAAATGGCGGCACGCGTAGAAAAAGGTACGCCCATGCGTCGCATCGGCGATCCGGAAGATATTGCCGGCGCCGCTGTCTTTCTCGCGTCCAAGGCGGGCGCCTACATGGCCGGCCAGATGGTGGTCGTGGACGGCGGGTCCGTGATCGTTTAATCCGTGCATCTTACAGACTCTCCTGAATCTGGCCCCGTCGACGAAACCAGTTTCGATACGTTTCGCCAGATCGACATTCGCGTCGGAACCATTATTGAGGCCGCGCCGTTGGAAGGCGCGCGCAAGCCTTCCATCCGTCTTCTGATCGATTTCGGACCGGGCGTCGGCAAAAAGAAATCGTCGGCGCAGATAACCGAACATTATTCCCCCGAACAACTGGTTGGGCGACAAGTCGCGGCCGTGGTCAATTTTCCGCCGCGCCAGATCGGCAAATTCATGTCCGAAGTCCTGACGCTAGGATTTCCGGACACGGATGACCGAATCGTCTTGTTCTCTCCAGATCATCCAGTCCCCAATGGCGCGAGACTCGCATGACAGAACGCACGCTTTCCACCCAAGCCAAAACCTTCCTCAGCAATTTGCAAGATGGCACCTGGCAACCTCCGCTCGGCCTCAAGAATCTCGGCATCCGCCCGGATCTCTGGCTGAAGGAATTCGACTATGGCTATACGCGCTACGAATGGCCAAACACGGGTGATCGCGACATCAGCGAGAACCGCGCCTTCGGCGGTTGGGTAGCTGGCTTTTCAGACCATATCGTATCCATCACAATGGCAAGCGCGCTGGCCGAAGGCGAATGGTTCACGACAATGGAATTGCAGACCCGCATTCTACGCCCTGTCGGCCACGGCCTGATCACGATCGAAGGTCGACTTGTCAGTCGCGGTCGCACGACTGGGCTCGTCGAAGCCGAGTGGAAAGATACCAATGGACGCCTGTTGGCAAAGATCACCGCCGCCAAGGCCATCCGGACGCGCGACGAGTTGGGCCAGCCTGCCATCTCGAAATAAGGCAATATCACGACATCAGGAACCTGAGCATTAGCGCTCCGTTTATAGCATAAGCTATTGAAGGAGCTGACCATGATGAAGTCATTGAAATATGTTGCCGCAGCTGGCGCCCTAGGCGCTGCAACCGCACTCGCCACATCTCCCGCATACGCTCAACTCGGCATCGGCGTAGGGGTAGACACCGATGTGGACGTCGGGGTCGGGGTAAGAACCGCTGATCCTCATCCGCGCCATCGACACGAAACATATGTTTACGATGGTTACGAGTCCGGTCATTGGCACACGCGCCATGAGATACGTCGTGAGCACCGCTGGAACGCGCGCTACAAAGGCTATGACTGCTACGAATCGTTCCAATATACTTGGGAAGACGGCGAGCGCGTTCGCTATGACACCACGTTCTGCTACAATGACAATGGCCGCAAGTATGAACCCGATGGCGTTCGTGCAACCGTGAAAGTGCGCTAGCAACTCGATGAACTGACCGTCAAATCCCCGTGCTTGAGGCGCGGGGATTTTACGTTGGGAGCAACAGGCATGCGTCGCCATACGAGTAGAAACGGTACTCGCTGGCAATAGCGCGCGCATAAGCCGCCTGCATGATCTCCGTCCCCATAAGGGCGCAGACCAGCATGAACAGGCTGGAGCCCGAAAGGTGGAAATTCGTCACGAGGGCGTCTGTTGCGCGAACGGCATCACCCGGCTTCAGGAAGATATCCGTAGGGCCGGTTGCCGCGTGCAGGATACCATCCGTATCAACACAACTCTCCAGTGTACGCATAGCCGTTGTGCCGACTGGCACCACACGGTGTCCACCGGCCCGCGCTGTGTTCAGCTTGGCCGCCACCTCCGGCGTCAGGCGTCGCCATTCCTCATGCAGCCGATTCGCTTCAAGCTGCGCCGCTTCCAGGGGTTTGAACGTGCCGAGTCCAACATGGAGGCGGACGGTCTCTCGCACAATGCCAGCCGCATCGATGTCAGCCAACAAGCGCGGTGTGAAGTGCAAACCGGCTGTAGGAGCGGCAACGGAAGCTGCATCCTCGCCAGCAAACCTGGTCTGATAAGTTTCCCGGTCCAAGGCATCCGCCGGGCGACGACGCGCGATATAAGGCGGCAACGGCATCGCGCCATGGGCATCGAGTGCATCGGTCAACTCATCGCCCGCAAGCGAGAAGCACAGTTCTATTTCGCCGCCTTCATGACGACCAGTGATCTCAGCGGAAAAGCCTTCGGCAAAGACAATCGTGTCGCATTCTTTCAGCCGACGACCCGGCCTTGCGAGTGCGCGCCAGCGCCGCGCATCCATCCGCTCTGTCAGATTGACATCGCACGCCACGTCCTGCCCAGACTCATCGCGCGCCGGACGGACGCCGGTCAATGCAGCGGGCAGCACACGCGTGTCATTGAAAACCATGACATCACCAGCCGACAGGTAGCGTGGCAGGTCACGTATAGTCGCATCTTCCAACCGCCCATCGCCATGCACCACCAGCAGACGCGCAGAATCCTGCGGATCGGCCGGGCGCAGCGCAATCAAGTGCTCCGGCAGGTCAAACTCGAATTCGGACAAGTCCATGCGGCGATGCCCCGACCAGAAAGTCTCTAGTCTTCAACGACCGTTGGAACGGGCGGCAGGCTACAAACATGCGGACGACCGGCCCCCGTGATGAGGCCGGCAAATAGGTCGCTGTCCGTGCGCATGACCCAAGCCTGGGGGCGCTCACCTTCCGGCAGGTCAGCCGCTACGGCGGCCGATTCCAACGTGTCCGGATCCGTGACCACTCCATCAGTGCCATCCGGACCTTTCTTGATCGACATGACCACATCCTGCCCGTCAAGCACACGGCCCCAGGCGGTGTACTGCTTGTCGAGATGTTCGGTATGTCCACGCATCAGGAAGAATTGCGAATTGCCGGAGTTCACATCATTGCCAAGGCGCGCAGTAGACACCACGCCCGCGCAATGCGGGATCCAGCTTTCGATGGTTTCGTTCCCGAGGTCTTGAGCCAGCCAAAGCGGGCGGGTCGCGATCGGAAAGCCGTTGATATAGCCATTGTCTGCGTCGTCGCGCTCACCAATCGCATAATCCAGCGGCATCTCCTCCGGATTGCGGCGGAACGTGAATTCAGCTTCGATGCCCGGCAGGCCAGAGCCCACACCATTGATGGCGCGAATGTCGCCACCTTGCGCCATGAAACCTTCGATCACGCGATGGAACTTGGTGCCCGCATAATCGCCAGACCGGATAATGGTGGAGAACTGCTCGAAATGCTTGGGAGCAACTTCCGGGAACGCTTCGATCAGGATGCGCCCCTTGTTGGTATTGAAAATGAACAGGCGCTCTGGGTCCACGGCACGCCAGCTGGCCCTATCGGCCTTGGCGTCTTCAACCGTATAAGTTGCCGGGGCGTCTTCCGCTGGCGCTGCGCTTTCTGTGGTATCGGCCGTGGCTGTCAGGGCGATGGCGGAAGCGGCAAGCGCGAAAGCGGCAAACTTCATTTTTCATACTTCTCCAGCAGGGCCCGTTTTACGTCGGGCGTTACAAACGGCGTGATATCTCCGCCCAGGCTCGCGATTTCCTTCACGAGCCGAGAGGCCACGGCCTGATGCCTAACATCGGCCATCAGAAACACGGTTTCAATGTCGGGATTCAGTTGCTCGTTCATGGCGGTCATCTGGAATTCGTATTCGAAATCCTGAACCGCGCGCAGGCCGCGCACGATAATGTGTGCTTCACAAGCCTCGGCGAACTTCATGAGCAATCCATGCATCGGCATGACCTTAATATCGGCCAGGCCCGGTCCGTTCATTTTGGCGCACTCCGACCGCACCATGTCGACACGCTCCTGTAGCGGGAACAGGGGTTTCTTGGCTTCATTGATCGCCACGCCGATAATCAGCGTGTCCACCAGCTTGCGGGCGCGGCCAATGATATCAAGATGGCCGTTCGTCGGCGGGTCGAATGTTCCTGGATATAGTCCAACGCGATGCAAAAGCCTGTCCTCCCCGCCTTTCAGGTCCGATTTACGTACGGGATTTAGTCTCCCGCATCTTCGGCATCATCCATAGCGGTTTCAGCGTCTTCCACAAGCCGTGCGACAGAAACCACGCGTTCGCCTTCGGCTGTGCGGAGCACCCAGACGCCCCCCGTCGACCGACCGGCGATGCGGATCTGCTCAACAGGCGTGCGGATCAGCTGGCCTGCATTGGTGACCAGCATGACCTGATCGCCGTCGCCCACCGTGAAGGATTGCGCAACCTTTTTGACCGGCCCCTGCTCCTTGTCGCGTCCCCAGATATTCTGGGCGACAAGGCCTTTGCCGCCGCGCCCGGTGACACGGTAGTCATAGGCCGACGAGCGCTTGCCCATGCCGTCATCGGCAATGGTCAGGATGAATTCCTCGGCGGCGCCAAGTTCGGCAATGCGTTCAGCGCTCAAGGCAGCCTCGTCGACGGCTTCTTCGCCATCATCGTCCGAGACTTCCTCTTCCTCGCCCGTCGCAGCGCGGCGCATCGCGGCGGCATGCTTCAGATAGCCGCGCGCTTCTTCCGACGTAACGTCCATATGACGCAGGATGCCCATGGAGATCACTTCATCTCCTTCACCCAGACGGATACCCCGGACACCGGTCGAATTGCGCCCCGCAAAGACACGGACATCCGGAACGGCAAAGCGGATACACTGGCCAAGCGCTGTGGTCAGCAGGATATCGTCCTTCTCGGAACAGATCTTCACTGACACGATGCCGTCATCATCTTCCAGCTTCATCGCGATCTTGCCGTTGCGGTTCACGCGAGTGAAATCTGACAACTTGTTACGGCGGACCGTGCCGGTCTTCGTCGCGAACATGACGTCCAGCTCATTGCGGGACTCATCGTCCTCCGGCAGCGGCATGACGCTTTCGATACGCTCATCGGCGGCCAGTGGGAAGATATTGACCAGCGCCTTGCCGCGCGAGTTCGGCCCACCAATCGGCAAGCGCCAGACCTTCTCCTTGTAGACCATGCCGGCCGAGGAGAAGAAGAGGACTTCAGTATGCGTGGTCGCCGAGAACACGTCCACGACGAAGTCCTCGTCCTTCATGTTCATGCCCGAGCGGCCCTTGCCGCCCCGATGTTGCGTACGATAGGTCGAGAGCGGGGTACGCTTGACGTAGCCGCCATGCGTCACGGCCACGACCATGTCTTCGACCTCGATCAGGTCTTCGTCTTCCATGTCGATGCCGCCAAAGGCGAATTCCGACCGACGTGGAACAGCGAATTTCTCTTTAACTTCAGAGAGCTCGCCCTTGATGATGTCCAGAACGCGTTGGCGCGACCGCAGGATGCTGAGGAATTCCTCGATCTTCTCGGACAGACCCTTGGCTTCATTGCCAATCTCGTCACGGCCGAGGCCCGTCAGACGGGACAGCTGCAGCGCAAGAATGGAGCGCGCTTGCTCATCGGACAGATAGATCGTGTCGCCGTCGCCCTTGCGGGTCCGGCGGTCCGCGATCAGATCCAGCAGCGGGCCCATATCCATGATCGGCCAAGCTTTCTCGAGCAGAGCTTCGCGGGCTGCATTCGGATCGGGCGAATAGCGTATGATGCGAATGACTTCGTCTATGTTGGCCACGGCCATGGCCAGGCCGACAAGGACGTGGGCGCGGTCGCGTGCCTTGTTCAATTCGTGCTTGGTGCGGCGAACCACGACTTCCTGACGGAAAGCCACAAAGCAATCGAGCACTTTGCGCAGGTTCATCAGCTCCGGGCGACCACCATTCAGGGCCAGCATGTTGACGCCGAAACTGGTTTGCATCTGGCTGAAACGGAAGAGCTGGTTCAGCACCACTTCCGCGCTCGCATCCTTTTTCAGTTCGACCACAACACGAATGCCGTTCCGGTCGGATTCGTCCCGCAGGTCAGCGATGCCTTCGATGCGCTTGTCACGCACGAGTTCCGCGATCTTTGTAATCATCGCGGCCTTGTTCACCTGATAGGGAATTTCGGTCACGATAATGGCCTGACGGCCATTCTTGGCTTCTTCGATATCGGTCTTGGCGCGCATGATCACGCTGCCGCGGCCGGTGGTCATCGCCTTGCGGCTGCCGGACATGCCCATGATCTGGCCGCCGGTCGGGAAGTCAGGACCAGGGACGATTTCGAGCAGGGCGTCTTCATCCAGCGTCGGGTCTTCGATGATTGCCAGTGTCGCGTCGATCACTTCGCCCAGATTGTGCGGCGGGATATTCGTCGCCATACCGACCGCGATGCCGCCAGCACCATTGACCAGCAGGTTCGGATACTGCGCCGGCAGGACAATCGGCTCTTTCTGGGATCCGTCGTAATTGTCCTGGAAGTCGACCGTATCCTTGTCGATATCGGCGAGCAGATAGGTCGCCTCCTTCGTCATGCGGCTTTCGGTATAACGCATGGCGGCTGGTGGATCATTGTCGATCGAGCCGAAATTGCCCTGACCGTCTACGAGCGTCACGCCCATCGAGAATGGTTGGGCCATGCGCACCAGCGCGTCATAGATCGCAGAGTCACCGTGCGGGTGGTAGTTACCCATCACCGCGCCGACGATATTTGCAGATTTCTTGTACGGCTTGCTGGGCGTATTGCCGCCCTCGTTCATCGCATAGAGAATGCGGCGATGAACAGGTTTCAGACCATCCCGCACATCCGGTAGTGCCCGACTCACGATGACGCTCATCGCATAGTCGAGATAGGAGCTTTTCAGCTCGGATTCGATAGAAATCAGCTCAATGCCGTCCGGAAGGAACGCGCTGCCCTCACCGCCATTTTCTGGCGTTTCCGGGTCGTCTGGCGGAGTTGTGTCGTCGCTCATGGAGAATTCGTCCTGGCTACGGTGAAATTAACGGGAATCACCTGTTCCGATACAGGAACATGTCTAGCATCCCGCCATGATTGAAACAAATGCGACAGGGCCAAAATAGCAGTAAATACGGGCGAAATCACCCTAAAACGGGGTCTCGGAAGCAGGGCTCAGCGCCCCGATGGTTTCGAGCGCTTTGCGGACCGCCTCTCTGCGCGTTTTCAGTGCCGGATTTTCAGCGTTCATGTCCAGATTGAACGCGAATGTATATGTACCCGGAGCGCCACCTTCGGTCTGTTCCAGCCAGCCAACATACCAGCCGATATCCGTTTCACCGGGCACACTCTTCCAACCCGTCTTGGCATGGATCGACCAGCCATCACCCGCCTCGGCGAGCATCATCGGAATCGCCTGCTCATAGGTCCGCGCCGAAAGCGGCAAAGTGCGGGCAGACAGTTTCGCGAGAAACACGGCTTGCTCCCGCGCGGAGGTCTTCAGCGGGCCCTTCAGCCAATAGGTCTGAATATCATCCTCGGTGCCCGTGTCAGCGTTCCCATAGCCAAAGCGCGCGAGCCAAGTGCTCAGCGCGACATTGCCGATACGCGGCGTGACCGTCTGGTAAATCCACACCGTGGAACGCTGGAAGGCCGAAGCGAAATCCTGACTTTCATTCCACCCCGGCAAGAACCGCGTCTCACCATCCCACTCAAACCAATCATCGGGGCCGCTGACAGCGCCTGTCTCCAAGGCAATCAGCGTGTGCGGGATCTTGGAGGTCGATGCGGCCACGAAACGCTCAGATGGCCGCTCACCGCTGGTGGTCCATGTTCGACTGTCTTCAAGCCGGTAGACGACGAGCGCCGCTGTATCCGGCGTCAGGGATTCGCTGGCAAGGACAGAATCAAGATTTCCGACCGGGACGATCGGCGGAGACTGGCATGCGCCCAGTAAGGCGACCACAGTCGCCGCCAACCAGTGCGCAGGATGCCAGCCTGCCCGCATAGCGCTAGAACGGGATCTCGTCGTCGAGGTCCTGGCTGAAACTTTCCTGCGGACCGCTCATCTGGCGCGGCGCGCCGGCCTGCCCCTGATAGCCGCCGAAATCATTGCCGGACGACCGGCCACCGCCTTCATTACGGCTGTCCAGCATGGTCAGCGTGGAATTGAAGCCGCGCAGCACGACTTCAGTCGTGTAGCGATCCTGGCCATCCTTGTCCTGCCATTTGCGGGTCTCGAGTTGGCCCTCGATATAGAGCTTGGAGCCCTTTTTGATATAATTCTGGACAACGCGGACAAGGCCTTCGCTGAAAACCGAAACGCGATGCCATTCGGTCTTTTCCTTGCGTTCGCCCGTATTCTTGTCCTTCCACGTCTCGGACGTGGCGAGCGAGAAGCTGGCGACCTGGCCGCCATTCTGGAACTGGCGGACTTCCGGGTCCTGTCCAACATTTCCGACAAGAATGACCTTGTTCACTGATCCTGCCATGGTTCCAACTCCGCTCCGGTCTGTTTCGCTTTCGATTCGAATCCGCTTTTACTCTGCTCAAGGCGGTGTGTCGCCCGCTGCGGTGAAAATTCCCCCGCCTTCGGCATGAAAAAGCAGCGCCCGCTGTATGTTCACATTTTGTTCTTGTCGTCAAGCTGGACTCAAGGCACACATAGGACCTAGCAGATATTTAGTCCCGTTTCGCTGGCGAAACGAGCATCAATCCAGCAGAGAGCCCGTCAATGGCAGAGTCTCCCTTCATCCGCGTGCGCGGCGCCAAGGAACACAATCTCAAGAATGTCGACGTGGATATCCCCCGCGGCGAGCTGGTCGTGATGACCGGCCTGTCTGGATCAGGCAAATCCTCGCTGGCATTCGACACGATCTATGCCGAAGGCCAGCGCCGTTATGTCGAGAGCCTTTCGGCCTATGCGCGCCAGTTCTTGGAGCTGATGCAGAAGCCGGATGTAGAGAGCATTGAGGGCCTGTCGCCCGCTATCTCGATTGAGCAGAAGACGACCAGCCGGAACCCGCGCTCGACTGTTGGTACGGTCACCGAGATTTACGACTACATGCGCCTGCTATGGGCACGCGTCGGCATCCCTTATTCGCCAGCCACCGGCCTGCCCATCGAGAGCCAGACCGTCAGCCAGATGGTCGACCGCACAATGGAACTGCCCGAAGGCACGCGGCTCTACCTGCTGGCGCCTATCGTCCGTGGCCGGAAAGGGGAGTACCGCAAGGAATTCGCCGAATTGCTCAAGAATGGCTACCAGCGGGTCAAGGTCGACGGCGAGTTTCACGAACTGGAAAACCCGCCCAAACTGGACAAGAAATTCAAGCATGACATCGACGTCGTGGTCGACCGGATCGTCGTGCGCGAGGGCATGGAACAGCGCCTCGCCGAAAGTTTCGAGACGGCGATCGGACTCGCCAATGGCATCGCTATCGGCGAATATGCCGATCTCGAAGACGGCGAGACCGAGCCGAAGCGCATCACCTACAGCGCCAATTTCGCCTGCCCGGTCTCCGGCTTCACAATCCCTGAAATCGAACCCCGCCTCTTCTCGTTCAACAATCCCTTCGGGGCCTGCCCGACCTGTGACGGCCTCGGACAGCAATTGAAGGTGGATGCCGGACTGGTTGTTCCGGACAAGGATCTTGACCTGCTGAACGGTGCGATCGCGCCCTGGGCCAAATCGACCTCACCCTACCAGACCCAGACTCTGCAGGCCTTGTCGGCGCACTACCGATTTGACCTGAAGAAGCCCTGGAACAAATTGTCGGAGGACATCCACCAGATGATCCTGTTCGGCACGGGCGAAGAAGAAATCAATTTTGTCTACGATGACGGCATGCGCCGTTATGAGGTGAAGAAGACGTTCGAAGGCGTCATCCCGAACCTTGAGCGCCGCTATCGCGAAACCGACAGCCAATGGGTGCGTGACGAGATCGCGAAATTTCAGGCAGCCGCACCCTGCCCGGCCTGCGGTGGCAAGCGTCTGAAACCTGAAGCGCTGGCGGTGAAGATCGA
>Ga0098050_1000897_pt1 | contig 10351 bp, 12 predicted proteins | sample 14_taG_FD_77070 | JGI IMG/M metagenome (GOLD analysis project Ga0098050, IMG submission 77070) | Marine viral communities from the Subarctic Pacific Ocean - 14_ETSP_OMZ_AT15311 metaG | ecosystem: Environmental > Aquatic > Marine > Oceanic | place: Pacific Ocean | collected 2015-01-18
GGCCCCTGCCCAATACGCCTCATCTGCTTGTAGCAGTAGCGTGTCTTCAAGGTGGCGGTTAAAGTTGCCGGTGACATGCTCTGCCCTGCTAACAATTTTGTGGTGTGCTTTGACCAGGCCGCCAAGTAACTCTCCAAACTTAGTCTTACCTGTGCCCTTCCGGCCTCTAAGCACCAAGCCGACACCGACCTTAGTCATTGGGTTCTGCACCATCTGAGCCGCCCACGCGATAATGTAGGTAGCGTATGCGGCGTTGCCGTCAGCAATCACATTGGTCACGAAATCAAGCCACGGCTCAACATCGCCCTCTTCAGCCTCAACTGACCACCCGCGCCAAAGGTTGTACTTCTCAAGGATTTGCATGTCAGGGGCAAAGGTTAAGCCTGCCGCATAGGTTCGTCGGTCTGGATTCTCTAGCCACATATCTACGAGGTTAACTAGCTTTGGCTTCTCATCGCCTGACAAGACACGGCAGTTCATGTGTTCTTTTTTCAGGTCTTCGAGCTTATAAAGCACGATGTTGTTGTGCTTGTTCAGGTCTTCACGGATCACACGGGCCGAACCTTCGACGTGGACGAACGCCCACTCTCTAAGCATTTTGGGAAGTTGTTCTTCCTTTATTACATGACTTACAGCTTCCTTCTCCATAGCCTTGACGCTGGCAAGAGTAATAGGCGCTCTGCCCTTGCTGTCAAACGTGGCGTACCTGCGCTCACACTCGCCGTCACGGTACTTACTGCCGTCGGCTGACCACTCATCCCAGATGTGCCAGCCATCGTCACCGCCGTCAAAGTGGTGGTGCAGCGCCATGCCGACCCTGACCCACTCGTCATGGTGGCAGTCGGGGTCTACGGACATGAGTAACTCGCGTACATCTTCCGTGGACATGTCTAAACGTGGTCGAAACATCGACAGATCATCGGGATCAACTTCTGCCGGTGCCATGCCCTTACGGGCTAACTCCCACCCATCCTTTTGCTGCGCTAGTTCTTCAAAGTAAGTAACAAACGCTTCAGCTTGATCTCTGCTAATAACAGGTAGGTCGGACTGTGAGATGTCGGCGATGCTCTTGCCGCGCACCCACTTATAAGGCTCATTGGTCGCAGGGTGGATACCGAAAGCCACGAACTGTTGCCCGTCAGCCAGCACCTCCACCGCGTGTTTACTGCCCACCTCATCCTCATACTCACAGGATCGAATCTTTGAAAAGCCACCCTCCACCCTGAAAGGCAGGATGCACTTAGGCTTCTGGCCTATGCGAATCGCAGACTTACCTACGTTCTCATCGAGCCACCGCAAAAGCTTATGGTTTAACGGGGCATCAAGGCAGTCGATATCAACAGCCACTGTGTTGCGGCATAGCACCCCCACCCCACCATCGGCGTGTCCGTTGCCTAACCACTTATCTACATCGTCGTGCGTCGCTCTTATGTCTTGCCACCCCTTTAACATTGGGGCTTTTTTCCCTTTCATTATCGGGACAATCTCGTAGCCTCTCTCGACTAGCGCGTGTCCGTGTTCTTTTAAAAACGCCATTTGCGTTTACCTCTTCACTTCCACGTTTTAACGAATGTAACGAGTTGCCCTTGCTGTTGCTTCGATCTCCATTGCTTCACACATATTCGCCATCTTGGCGAAAATCCACGCACATACTTTTGCGAAGAACGCTAATGCCGACCAAAATCCTTCCTTAAATTTATCTGCTGGTTTCATAGATCACCTCTTTTGATCGCTTAAAGTCAGCAACAATATCTGGACACATGCGCTTCCAAGACACTTGGCCCTCAGACATCAACTCCATTTGCAACGCCCTGTGGGCGGGAACGATGCCGGTCTGACGCCACTTGCTTAGTGCTTGTTTGCTAACGTCAAGTCGCCTGGCAAGCGCGTTGAAGTTCTTTATTTGTGCTGCCTCAAGGACGCTATCAATCGCCTCTTTAACCTCAACAGCGTACTCACTGATGTAAATCATAATTTCTACCTTTTTAAATTAAATACAACCGTTTGTGGTTGACACAATAGTTATGTGTGCCTATGGTGTCAACCACAAACGGTTGTATTTACTATATTTAAGTTAGAGGGAAAGAATGAAACACGCGATTTTAGGTGCGAGCAAAGCACACCGTTGGATGACCTGCCCAGCCAGTATCCAGCTAGAAGCAACGATCCCTGATCAAGAATCTTTTTATGCGGCTGAAGGCACAGCCGCCCACGCTCTTGCTGAAGAGTGCTTGATAAAACAAAAACCACCAGAACACTTCATAGGCGTAGAGTTTGAAGGCTTTATTGTCGATGAGGTTATGGCCTCTCACGTCGCCACCTATGTTGATTTCTGCAACAGCCAAGACTCTGACGAGTCGCACGTTGAGTTACGAGTGGACTATAGCGAATGGGCCGCCGGTGGATTTGGAACGGCAGACTATGTAGTGCTGCACGATGGCGTACTGCACGTTATCGACCTGAAGTACGGGCAAGGTCTGAAGGTAAACGCCAACCGCAACGAGCAACTAATGTTGTACGGTCTGGGCGCGGCTTACGAGTTCATCGACAAGGTAGATACGGTCAGCATGACCATCGTGCAGCCCCGACTGGATCACATTGACACCTACTCGATGAGAGCCAAAGACCTGTTCAAATGGGCAGACGATGTAGTGAAACCTGCCGCCCGACGCACTATGTCAGCAGAGCCAGCGTTTAACCCTAGCAAAAAGGCTTGCCACTTCTGCAAAGCCAAAGCGACTTGCCGCGCACTGGCAAAGCACAACTACGAACTAACCCTTTCTAGCTTTGACAACCTTGAAGAGCCACTGCTAGTGCAGGTGCCTCACACCTTAAATGTCGAAGAGATAAGCAACCTGCTGCCGAAGATGGATGCCTTAATTGGCTGGGCGCAGGGTGTGCAGAAACACGCACACAAGCTTCTGACCGATGGCGGCATTTTGCCGAACTACAAACTGGTCGCAGGTCGAGGGCAGCGCAAATGGCTGGATAGCGATGTTGCGGAAGAACAACTTATTCAGATGTTGGGCGATGAAGCCTACACATCGAAACTCATTTCACCGACCCAAGCAGAGAAGGCGCTAGGCAAGGCGAAGTATGGAGAGATCGTCGATCTCATCCACAAACCCGAAGGTAGACCACAGCTTGCGCCAGACACCGATCCACGTCCGGCTGTTAAGCCTAACGCTACCGAATTCTTTAATGACATAACTGCACAATAGGTAAAATTCAATGAGCGTAATAACACTTAAAAATGTAAGACTTTCTTTCCCACAAATCTGGACTGCCAAGGCATTTAACGAAGGGCAGACAAAAAAATACTCTGCCAACTTTCTGTTGGATAAAGACACAGACAAAGAGCAGATAGAAAATCTAAAAAAAGCAATTAAACAGGCTGTGACCAATGAATGGGGCGGCGTAACGCCTAAGAACTTAAAGATTTTTTTGGGTAATGGCGAGGACAAGGCGCATGACGGGTATGAAAATACGATGTATGTTTCAGCCAGTTCAAGAAATCGCCCGACAATTATAGATCGTGATCGCACACCGCTTGTTGAAGAAGACGGTAAGCCGTATGCGGGTGCCTATGTAAATGCCGCAATTTCACTTTGGGTAATGAATAACAATTACGGCAACCGCGTTCTCTGCAACCTACTTGCTATGCAGTTTGTGAAAGATGGCGAGACCTTTGGCGCTGCTGCTGTTAAAGCCGATACGTTGTTTGATGACATCAGTTCTGAGCAAGCGGCTGATGCAGAGACTGATGATTTTCTTATCTGAATAAACAACATTTAGTTGTAATTACTCTTTTAAATTCGCTTACAACGCAGGGCTTTCACAAGCCCTGCACAGGGCTGCCGAATGAAAGCAACGCTTAGTTACCCCTACGTTGGGGATAGATACCCCGAACTCACAGGCACAGAGGTTGTGGTCAAAGAGATTGCTGACCTTGCCGACATACCCTACACCCTGCTCAAAAACCGCATGGGTATGAAGAGAAAGAGATCAAATAGTTTGCGGTCAGTTTTTATTGAAGACAAAGACCTTGACCCTAAGAAACGCAACAAGCCGTCGAATTCGCAACGCCTTAAATATCTTGATGATGAAAACAAACTATCCAGTGAGTGGCTAAAGAGGCCACTGCTATGAGAAATATTTCTATTGATTTTGAAACGTACAGTGAGTGCGACATATTTAAAGGTGGCGCGTATGCTTACGCTGACCATCCTTCAACTGAAGTTCTTTGCTTGGCATGGGCCGTCGATGACCGACCCTCACAGCTTTGGACTCCAGACAAACCAATCCCAACTGAACTGTTTAGCCTTATGAAAGAAGGCGCAACGCTCTGGGCGTGGAACAGCTTCTTTGAGATGAGCATTTGGAACCAGGTACTGGCTTGGCCTGAAGTACCCATCAGCCAGTGGCGTGACACTGCCGCCCTCGCAGCCGCACAGGCTTACCCCCGTGCCTTGGGTAAATGCGGTGAGGCGCTAGGTCTTACTGGTGATGCCGCAAAGTCTAAGCGTGGCAAGATACTAATCCAGCGGCTGTGCAAGCCATACCGTGGTGAGCGCAGGAAAGACCCTGAGTTACTACAGGAACTGTACGACTACTGCCTGCAGGATGTCGTGGCAGAACGGGAGATCCGTTACAAGCTCCGCAACCTCAGAGGTCTTGAGCAGGAAGTCTGGGAGACTGACCAGTTAATAAACTGGCGTGGTGTGCGCCTTGATCGCACAGCGATATACAACGCCCTAGAGATCATCGACAAGCACAGCGTCAAACTGAACGCGCAAGTGCAAGACATCACCAACGGATTTATGGACTCCACAGGCTCACGCGCCAAGGCGTTGCAGTGGACAGAATCTCAGGGCTACCCGCTTAAGGGGTACGACAAGGCGGCGATATCTGCCGCACTGGCTGACGATAACTGTCCAGAGAACGTCAAGAAATTTCTTGAAATAAGGCAAGCACTGTCGAAGTCCAGCACAAAAAAATACGACTCGATGAAGACTGTCCTTGGTAAAGATGGCCGCGCACACGGGGTACTGATGTACCACGGCGCAGCGACCGGGCGCTGGTCTGGCCGACACTTCCAACCGCAAAACCTCCCACGTCCAACGATTGATGATGTTGATGCGGTGATTGAGCAGATGAAGCACTGTGACCCCGCCCAGATCGACGGTGAGCCGATGGAGGCACTGGCAAGCTGTCTGCGCGGAATGCTGATCTCGTCTGACGGACACCGGCTCATAGTCTCTGACTACTCTAGCATTGAAGCCCGTGTGTTGGCGTGGCTTGCTGACCACTACTCTGTGCTTGATATTTTCCGTGACGGCAAAGACATCTATAAGTTCACCGCCGCCAACATGTACAACGTCAAATACTCTGAAGTCGATTACGACCAACGCTTTGTTGGCAAGGTGGCGACGTTAGCCCTTGGCTATCAGGGTGGTGTTCGTGCGTTCCAGAAAATGTCAGAAGCCTATGGCGTGGAGGTTAGTGAAGATCGTGCGCTGAAAATCCGCAACGACTGGCGACAGGCTAACGACCCTATCGTGAAGCTGTGGATTGAGACTGAACGCGCCGCCCGTAACGCTGTGAGTTACAAGGGTAAAGAGTTTATGGCGGCGAGGGGCCAGTTTAAGTTCGTCAACGACGACCTACTGTTCAAGCTGCCCAGTGGCCGCATCCTGTCATTCCCAGAAGCCAAAATGGTTCAGGGCGACCGGGGAATGGACTTAGTTTACAGCGGCATGAATAACCACACCCACAAGTGGGGACAGATCAAAGCCTATGGCGGCTCCCTAGTTCAGTCGATCACTCAGGCCGTTGCCAGAGACATTCTTGCTGAAGCGGTGTTGCGTCTTGAGAAGGCTGGCTACCCGGTGGTGTTGCACGTTCACGATGAGATCGTGGCCGATGTGCCGAACGAACATGGATCATTGGAACACTACGAAAAACTTATGTGCGTTTTGCCTGAGTGGGCTGAAGGTCTGCCCGTGACAGCGGAAGGATATGAAAGCCAACGGTATAGGAAATGAGAGAGTCCTACATCGAAAGGAAAGTCACCGAAGCCGCAAAGGCTAACGGGTGGTTAGCATATAAGTGGGTGTCACCGTCACAACGTGGCGTACCAGACCGCCTGTACTTCAAAGATGGTCAGCTTGTCATCGTTGAGTTCAAAGCCCCCAACAAAAACCCGACACCTTACCAGGCGGCAATACACCGTAGACTCCACGCCGTTGGCTGGGTTGTCCACATCATTGATGACATCGCGAAAGGCAAAGCACTCTTATGTTAACCAGAAAAGACCTACACGGATATCAACACCGCGCTGTCCAGTTTGTTATTGATAACCCCAAGGCCGCGCTTTGGATCGACATGGGTTTAGGCAAAACCATATCAACACTCACAGCCTTGACCGACTTAAAACGGGACAAGCAAATAGGCAAGACGCTGATCGTTGCGCCGTTGCGCGTCGCGCAGCACACATGGCCGACAGAGATAGCAAGCTGGTCGCATATCGAACTACGATATACCGTGCTTGCAGGTCTTACAGCACCAAAACGTCTTAACGCTTTAAATGAAGACACCGACCTGCACATCATTAACCGCGAGAACATACCGTGGCTAGTGGAGCAGTTCGGTCAGCGTTGGCCGTATGACTGTGTTGTGATTGATGAGAGCAGTAGCTTCAAAGCTCACACCTCAAAGCGATGGAAGTCTATGCGTAAGGTGCTTGGTAAGGTTAAGCGCATGGTACAGCTCACAGGCACACCAGCACCAAACGCGCTGCTAGAACTGTGGCCGCAGATGTATCTGCTAGATAAAGGGCAGCGCCTGGAGAACAGTCGTGGAAAGTTTCTTACGAAATACTGCACGTTGGTTGGTAACCCGCAGTGGAACCAGTGGGCGGTAAAACCTGAACGCGCCGACGCTATCCACAAAGCGGTCGCTGACGTTGTGCTGCGGATGAAGGCTGAAGATTATATTGACCTACCCAAGCGGGTAAACATCAACATCCCCGTAGCCTTGCCGCCTAAAGCCCGCAAAGCCTATGAGGAGTTAAAGCGCGACTTCCTTTTAGCCTATGCCGATGGTGAGATTTTAGCGGTAAATGCTGCCGTGCAGATAAACAAACTGTTGCAGATCAGTAACGGAAATATATACACAGAAGAAGGCGACTTTATTGAGCTTCACACCGCCAAGTTGGACGCACTTCGTGAGATCGTTGAATCGACCAACGAGCCTATTCTTGTCGCTTACAGTTACAAGTCCGATTTAGCAGTATTAAAAAGGGAATTCCCACAGGCCGTTGTCATTGACGGTGACAACGCTGTGTTGGACAGGTGGAACAAGGGTGACATCCCTATCCTTCTAGCGCACCCTGCAAGCGCAGGGCATGGGCTTAATCTACAGAAAGGTGGCAGCCTGATCGTGTGGTATGGCCTGTCGTGGAGCCTAGAGCTTTACCAGCAGTTTAATGCGAGACTGCATCGACAGGGACAGACTAAACCTGTGCGTGTATTGCATATACTGGCTGAGGACACGGCAGATGACGCTGTTTTAAGAGCTTTAGCGGAAAAAGAAGGCGTTCAAGACACGCTACTTAGCGTAGTTGAGCATATTAATACAACAAATACTTGACTAACCACATATTGGTGGTTTATCGTTAGGAAAACTGGGGTTAAAGGAATGATCCCCCGTCATAACGAGGAGTATTCATATGGAAAATTTTAAAGATAGATTGGCAAAAAGCTGTGATGCAAGTGTTGACATCCCAGATTACGGTCATGGCCGTCAAGTCTACATCGCAAAAGCGTTGTCTATTTCGCAGGAAGGTGTTCGTAAGTGGTTCGCTGGTGAGTCCAAACCTAGAACGGCTGCGATGAAAAAGCTGGCAACCCTGCTAAATGTAGACTACGCCTGGTTATCATTAGGTTCTTCACTTCTTGAGACAGAGAAGTTTAGAGCAGTTGCAAGACAGCAAGATGCAGGGGTTTACGCACTGACAAGCTTTTTGATCTCTAACGGATATACAGTCGCGTTTACAGAAGACGCGCAGGATGAGAGTGACATAACGGCTTTTATCAATGGAAAATTGGTTAAGTTTTTGGCCAAGACGGCAGAAGCAAATGCTGAAACGACTGGTAAAATAGAAATTTCAAATGCGCTTACGAAAAACGGTATTACATGTGTCGGTTGCATTTCTAATAGTAAATTGGGCGAATCGGCAATCGCTTATGATTTCATAGATTTAAGCGAAATGGTTAAAGGCGCTACACACATCACCCTTGATCATAAAAGTAAGTGCTATAAAAGTGGTCAGAAAGTTTTACAACCCTTAAATATATACAGGAGTTAACATGGAAAAACCGTATTTAACAATGGGGGAGTTGGCAAGCCTATTCGGGCTGACAACTCAAAGCCTGCACAACTCTATTAACGAAGAGAGGTTTCCCGTGCCGACGTACAAGATGGGGAAGTTTAGAGTCGCGGATAAAGTCGTAGTGCAGCATTATTTTGACAGTCGTAGAGCCGTAGGGTTGTCTACGCTGGCAGAAAGAAATTTTTCTTTTCCTTGAAATACAACAAGATGTTATATAATCAATTAAATATACATAAAGCTTTTTGCATAAATATTGCTTATACACAAATGAATTAATTATACACAGGAATTTACAAAAATGGAAAAGATGAAAACGCCAAGTGCAATCCCAGCAAAACGCGATCCGTTGATTGATAAACCGTCGCATTACACCGCTACAACGATTGAAGCGATTGACTATATATCCGACACGCTTCAAGACGGTCATGGTTTTTACCTAGAAGGATCACTTAAAAAGTATTTGCACCGCTGGCGATTTAAGTCGGAAACAACCGAAGGCAAGATTCGTGATTTAAAGAAAGCTGAATGGTTCCTGAAAAAATTAATTGAAGATATTGAAGAGCATGGGGTACCGGAATGCCACATGTAAGTAGAGGCATAAAACTAACTGAAAAGCCGCACTACGCGGCTTTTTTTTATGCTGTCTTTTTAATGCTTTGCTGCTCCAGCATCTGTAGAACTTTATTGGCGTTTATGTGCGTGTATCTTCTCAACATATTGATGTCTCTGTGACCGCTAAATGTAGCAACTACCATACTGTCAAAACCTAACTCAAAAAGACGCGATATGGCCTCATGTCGCAGATCGTGATACCGCAAATCCTCAACAGTTGATCTCTCCCGGCCTTTGCGAAATGCTGATGTGATTGATTTTGGGTTGTGTGGGAATATAAATTCGGATTTAGACAGAGAACGCGGCTGACGATTGATGATATTTCGCGCCGCTGGGACAAGAGGTACAACCTCATCTCGCTTTTTACGGGGATGCTTTCGCTGACGGATAATAATACTTTTTCCATCTTTACTTAAATCTTTCCAGCGTAAAGCGCCAACCTCGCCAACGCGCATCGCTGTCGCTAAAGAAAACGCCACCCACTCCGATACAGGTAATTCCGAACTGACATGGCTCAGAATCTCGTTAATCTCTTCATCGGAACAGCGGCGATCTCGTTCATCGCTGGAGGCGATTACTTGGAGTTTAGCGCAATTCTCCATAGCCTTACGGTACTCATCGAACTTAGGCTTCAACCCCCACATATTTTCAGCCGTGGACAAGATAACGCCAATATATTGCATATCCATTTTCACAGTGCTTGGGGCGCAGTTGAGTCTTCGACGTAATGCAAAATCCATAAGAACGTCAGCGGTTAATTCTTTGAGTTTATAATGCCCAAGCTCGGCGCGTAGAGCGTCAATAACGTAGCCCTTAGTGCGACCAAAAGGTTTTATCGCACCAATTTCTTTCACATAACGGTCGATCATGGCCTTAATAAGTGTTTCTTCTTCCCGAAAATCACCTAAGTCAAGCGCGTTTTCCGTAGCGGCCATCCATGCTTTAGCAAGTGATTTCTTTTTAAAGCTTTTACTAATTGATGGGCTGCCGACGCGCCTGATCAAAACACGGTAGCTTGCAGCCCCTAAAACACCTTCACGCTTCTGAATTATGCCCATTTGGTACACCTTTGATTTTTACTCAAAGGTCAATTATAGGTTTTATGCCAGAGAATTCAATGGATACAAGCCATTATTGACCATGAAATTTGGTACAGTTCGTGGTACAGTAAGAAAAATAACATAAATGAAGAAAAGGTATAAATCGTTATAAATCAACGAGTTATAGCATTAGGTAAAATGTACTAAAATTAGGCAAAATAAGGCTAAGTTATTGAAAATTAAGAGAAAATTCTGTGTAGCACCCATGCTCGATAGTGGCCACTACCTTATAAATCAATGACTTATA
>Ga0098050_1000904_pt1 | contig 10312 bp, 18 predicted proteins | sample 14_taG_FD_77070 | JGI IMG/M metagenome (GOLD analysis project Ga0098050, IMG submission 77070) | Marine viral communities from the Subarctic Pacific Ocean - 14_ETSP_OMZ_AT15311 metaG | ecosystem: Environmental > Aquatic > Marine > Oceanic | place: Pacific Ocean | collected 2015-01-18
CGCGCATCACAGGTGTGAAGCAGATGATGCGTCGCTACGAGCTGTGCTACATGATGCTCGACTTCGCTGTCAATCGTCCGAACGCATCGTTCAAGACGTTCCTCAAGGCCGTCACGCCCATCGTGAGTTCCATGTACGGCCACGACGAGCAGAAGGTCACCGAGATTCTGACGCTGTCGGAAGCCTTCAACAAGATGCTCCGCACAGGGCAAATCAACCGAGAGACCATCGCGTGGATTGACCCACACCGCAATATGACCGACAGGTGGGACAGAGACCTGACCCGCCACGGGTGGTGAGGCGAACGGGAGTCGTGTCCTCAAGGACACGCTCCCTCCGTCCATCGGTGTGTACCGATGCTGATGAGACCAAAAGGTCGAAACGGAAACTCACACAAATGGGTGGCGCACCTACCGCCAACACTATCATGGCACAAGCCGACTACACACAGAAGATTCAGTTTTGGACTGAACAACTCGCTCTCGCGGACAACCCGCTGACCGCGCACAAGACGCGCTACACGCTGACGCGCTGTCAAGATTCGCTCGCCCACTTCGAGGGCAAGCAACTCGCCATTGAGACCAATCGCGTGGCGTTGCCTGACCTGACCGAGGCCCAAGCGCAGAAGGTTGCTGACGCTGACCTGCTCGTGTCCAACCTCATCGTTGAACTCTCGGAGTCAGACCCACGTTGGACAGCGATTTGGGAGGAGTTCGACCTGCTCGAAGCCGTTGAAGACCACATCAAGAAGTTGCAGTCATGAGTCAGTCACGCATCCACGCCACCATCAAGTTCCAAACGGGGCTTGGGGGTGTGCGCCACGTCACCAAGTTGTGGAACGGGCAGAGCCACATCGACAACTACGTCACGTTCATGAAGCGCAACCAAGGTTGGACGTTCGATGAAATTTTCGTCACCCCAAAATAAATTTGGATACGTACAACTCTCGTCGTATCTTTGTCGAAATCCGTGTCCTCAAGGACACACAAACTCAACTCAAATGAAAAAGTTTAAGTACATCGCAACGTCCATGTTCATGGCGTGTTGCACCCTCTGCATGGGCATCGCGCTCGTGTGGTCAGTCATTGCAAACTGCAATGCATACGAAGGTCAGAGCATCATCGCGGCCATCATCGTCTCCCTGATGGGAGGAAGCATCACCATCGTTTCACTTGGCCTGTTGTTGGGCTACATCAAAGAAGGCGAATCATGAGCGACGACAAGAAGTACATCGAACTCTACGACCTGATGGTCGAGTACGGAGTATGCAACGAGGAGGAAATCTCTCTCGTGTGTAGCATCAACGGAACATCTCTCTACAGCTTGGAGTGCATCCTGTTCTCCCGCACAGGGTATCGCAGTCTCGACCAATGGAAAGAGATGGAATTAAATTTGGAAGGGTAGAACTTTTGTCTTATATTTGTCCAATCAATGTCTAATCGTGGGGTGTGTCTTCAAGGACACGCCCCTTCTAACTCAACTCAAATGTGTGTAATCATCATCAAGCAAAAGCAAAACAAGATTGCTATGCAGACGTTGGAGAATGCCTCCCTCGTCAATCCTCACGGCCTCGGTGTAACGTGGCTTGACACCTTCAAGACGGACTACCTCGACTCAAGCGAGTACGCTGTCCTCGACACCGAGCGTCCGTTCATCGCTCACTTCAGGTACGCCACCATCGGCAAGGTCTGCAAGGAGAACACGCACCCGTTCGTATGCGGCAAGAACATCGATGAACTGTTCATGATGAACGGTACGGTCAAGGGCTACGGCAACAAGGACATGACCGATACGCAGGACATCGCCAACAAACTCGGTGATATGCCACGCGCATCATGGAAGAAGTTCCTGTCCAAGTTCAAGGCCGTGCGCTTCGTGTCTGTCAACACCAAGAACAAGTCGTTTCAGATTTACAACCGCGACCTGTTCACGTACAAGGATGGCGTGTGGTACAGCAAGACCAACATCTTTCGTGACAACGTGGTCGCTGTGTACGGCACGCTCAAGCGTGGGCATGGCAACTACATGAGGTGCTTGCAGGGTGAGTCCATCTACATGGGGGGCGCAGTCACGGCAGACAAGTATCCCCTTATCATCGACGGACTCCCATTCCTATCCCCCAAACAGGGTATTGGACACCACGTTGAGGTGGATGTGTTCCGTGTTGACGACGATACGTTCGCTCGGCTCGACCACCTTGAGAGCCACCCACGTTGGTACGTTCGAGAGCAAGTGCCTGTTGTCTTGGACAACGGACGCAGGGTTGTCACGGCATGGGTGTACTTCAACGATGTAAGCATCGAGGGCAAGGAGCATCACAAGTCATACGAACGTGTGGCACAGCCACGCCTGTTCGCTGAACGTGCGGAGCCATTCCAACCGACCATCGACGAGGACGACTGCTTCGAGGTGGCTGACGCGGAGTTCTCCGACGACGGCCACGTCTGCCCAACGTGCTTCGCTGACGTGGAGTACGACGGGTTCAACAACTACCACTGCGGAGAGTGCGACACATGGCACGCAGAGAAAGACCTCATCGACATCAGCGATACCATCGAGGATGTGTTCAAATTCAACGACCATGAGTAATCCATACGACAATGACACCACGCCCACCTTTACCGGTGAGGTGTGGGTCAGTGTGCGAGTGACGTACACCGACCATGAGTGTGCCGACCAAAGCACACTTGAGCAAGAAGCAGTAGCTGACGTGCAGAAAGCCATCGAGAATCTCGGTGGCGTGTACGCTGAGTTGGAGGACTCAGACCTCATCATCACCAATGAGGAGGAGGACTTCATGTCACGGGCTGACCGCCTGTACGAGCAAGCGAACGACAAGTAAGTGGTAAATAATTAAAGGATATAGACCACAGGTGCGCATTGGCGTGGGGGGTGGCATCTAAATGATGTAAGACCTTATCCCGAAGGTTCGATTCCTTCCGCACCACAAACCCGTGTCCTTGAGGACACACAATACTCAATTCAAATGTTTGACGTAAACAAAATTCCTACCGAGTTCAAGGGCTTGGAGGGCAAGACAATCAAGAAGGTTCGTTGGATGAACGACAGCGAGATGAAGCAAGCCATGTGGTACAAGCGACCCGTCGTTGTGTACTTCACCGACGGTACGTTCATGATTCCGCAGATGGACGACGAAGGCAACGATGGTGGTGCTATCTACTACCAAGGAGAAAACGACTACACCGTTTTATTTACCGAGCAATGAGCGACATCACCACAACGATTGCCAAGATGGTTGAACGCTTGGACGAGCAGTCTGATACCATCTTTCGCTTACGAAAAGAAATGGGTCGGGCAGAGAGGTTCAAGGTCACCCTCATGCATGGTGGCGAGAGACCTGACGAGGTCAGACACACACGGAGCATCCTTACAGCACGCCTGTGGTGTGACCAAGCAGAGCATTCAACCATTGAGGTTCACAATCAAATCGTAGAGTAATGAAAGGACTCCTCCTACTGTTGAACGAGAAGAGAGCCGAGGCCAAAGACCTCATGGCGGCAAGCGATACGCGAACCCGCCATGAAGGTCTCGGCATGATGGAAGTAGTAACTGAACTCAAGGCATGGATTGCGCGGCAGAAGAAGACCGAGCGATTCCTTACGCAAGAGAACACCATCGTCAAGGATGGTTACGTCTACGTCAGGGTCAATGAGATTCCCTTTGACGAACTGAAATAGTGTGAGATATATTTGCACAGGTATAATTCTTGTATTATATTTGACTAATTAAATTCTAATTCTATGGCACAGCTAATCAAAACAGATGGAACTATCGTCGAGGACGTAGCCATCGAAAAGTTGGAACAGCAACAGAAGTTGGTAGACGGGTACGTTCAGTACGTTTACAAGGAAGACCTTGTCTTCATCGTGAACGAAGAAGGACTGCTTCGTAGCATGGACTACAACCCCGTCGCATCCATTGCGAGTGGACGCGACCTCGTGGGTGACGTTATCCTCGCATCACAATCTGAGATAAAATGATTGACACAAGCCTCCTCTACCTCAAGATGCATCAGCCACACAATCGTGCGCTGATACAACGCCTCCAACAACTCATCGGAATGGAAGAGCCGACCATCAAGGACTTCCAAGAGACAGGACTCATGATGTCTCGGCAGGACTTCGAGAAGTCAGCCAACCCCACGGGTGAGGAGACCATTGACCTGCGCAGTAACTGCACCGACGTGGTGTGGTACGCACTTACCGGACAAATCATTGAGTGCCTCGACTCCGGATACTTTATCGGAGAGGCCAACGGATACACCAAGCGAAGTAAAACCCTCGACGTAGTCGAACAATTCATATTTGAAAATGGCAGATAAGAAGCCCACCAATCGAGACCGTGTGTCCTCAAGGACACAGCACAGTTCAACCGTTGTAGTCCACGACATCTTTCAGGATATCATGGATGTTTTCAGCGGGAAGTTTAACCCACCCCAACCAACCCCCGATGAAGGAGCAAATCTTTGATGGATACGCAGTACAGATTGCAGAGTTGTTCAACCTCAAGGTCGAGGACTTGTTCGTCAAGTCCAAGAAGCGCGACGTAGTAGACGCACGACAACTGCTGTACTACGCCTGTTCAAAGAGACCCATGCGTGTCGTGTACATCCAAGAGTTTATGAAGCGCAACGGCTACGAGATTGGGCACACCTCTATTCTTCACGGGATAAAGGTTGCAGGTGACAGGGCTAAGTCCGACAAGGACTACAAGCAGGTCATCAAGAGACTCAAGATGTAAGCATGAACTACACACAAGACCAAGTGTTCGAACAGGCACTTGAGGATAAGTACGCAAGTAACATTGACGGCAGAGGATACGAGGGTCGTATCTCTTACGGCATTAAAATTACTCGCGACAACCGCACGGGTGAGGTTGAGTTCTTCAACACCGCACATGGCGGAAGCTACTACGTAAAACTATCTCCCGCAGAGGAGCATCTTTTTTACAGCAAGGGTTGGAAGTACGGCATCTATGTCGTATATTTGTCAAACAATCGTCTAAAACTTGAAACAATCGAGAGGTCAATCAGGAAGGAGGTGAACAGCACCAACAACCACGCGACACTCAAGTCCCTTCGGGGCAAACGTGACAAGGTTCTTACACGGTACAACAAAGTGAATCTTTTACTCAAATCAATTCAATAACAATGGCACAGAAAAAATCTGTATTCGAAACGTTGAGCGCAATCAACGTCAACGACAAGGTGGAAAAGAAATCCAACCTTACTTATCTATCATGGGCGTGGGCTTGGGCCGAGGTCAAGAAGCAATATCCTGACGCATCATACGAGGTGTCACGCGACCCACAAACAGACAAGCCGTGGTTCTTCGACCCGGCACTTGGTTACATGACCATGACAAGCGTAACCATCGAGGGTGAGACCCTTGAGATGTGGTTGCCTGTAATGGACGGAGCGAACAACGCAATGATGGACGCACCGTATACGTTCACCACTCGCTACGGTGAGAAGGCAGTCAACAAGGCAACGATGTTCGACATCAACAAGACCATCATGCGTTGCCTCACCAAGAACCTCGCGATGTTTGGACTCGGTCACTACATCTACGCAGGTGAAGACCTCCCTGAGTCCAAGCCTGAACCCGTGTCCTTGAAGACACTCAAGGTGAACGACGACAACTACAAGAACATTGTAGCGTACATCAAGGAGAACAATGACAAGACCATCGAGGACATTGTCGCTATCGCAGAGCGCAAGTACAAGCTGACTGCCGCAGTCAAGAAAGCACTGACCGCTGAAATCGAGAAGGCATGAGCGAAGCTATTGAAAAGCTACGCGACGACGAGCATTACTATGGGGAGTTTGGACAGAAGTATCTGTCCAACTCCGACATAGGTGCGCTGTTGAAGAACCCTCGTGACTTCAAGAAGAAGCAACCTGACAACCCCGCGTTCGCCAAGGGTAGGTACTTCCATCAGCTTATCCTTGAGCCTGAGAAGGCAAGGGTGTGGGACTTCGTTGATGTAGGGTCGCGAAGCACCAAGGCATACAAGGAATACTGCTTGGAGAATGAAGTTCCGTTTGCCCTGCTTGAGAAAGAGCGCGACGATGTACAGCACTGCGTTAAGAGTATGCTCGGACACATGGACTTGTTTGAAGACATACGCCACAGCGAAGCAGAGTATGAAGTCCCTGCCATCAAGCAGATTGCAGGTGAGATGTGGAAGGGTAAGGCAGACATCGTCCACCCTGAGATGGTCATCGACCTGAAGACCACATCAAACATAGCTGACTTCCGTTGGAGCGCAAAGAAGTACAACTACGACAGCCAAGCCTACATCTACTCGCAGATGTTTGGTCGTCCACTTGTCTTCTACGTTGTCGAGAAGGGAACAGGAACCATCGGTGTGTTCGAGACCTCACCCACGTTCATCGAAGGTGGAGAGGCCAAGGTTCGCAAGGCCGTCGAGCAGTACCGTAAGTTCTTCGGAGACAATCCAATAGAAAATCTCGATGCATATTTTATCCACGAAATTCTTTGAAACTGTAGAAAGTTTCGTATATTTGTTTAATCAATACTTAAATCATGTCTAATAAAAAAGAAGCTATCTTCCCTGACGGTCTCATCCTCAAGAAGAAAGACACCGACCCTGATTGGGTCATCGGACACCTCTCCTTCAAGGTGGAGGAGTTCATCAAGTTCCTGACCAAGCACGACAAGAAGGGTTGGGTCAACGTGGAAATGAAAATCGGCAAGGAGTCAGGCAAGCCCTACACCGAGTTGGATACATGGGAGCCTAAGCCACAAGGCGATACCAAAAAAGAAACTGTGGCTGAAAGCAAAGCTCAGGGAGTAGAGTCCCCTGCAAAAGACGAGGCTTTGCCTTTCTAACCATTTGTGTTGAGTAGGAAGGGGGGCTTCGGCCCCCCTTTTTTTACCTCCAATAATGCCGATAAAAGATGGCCCCTATCTAACTACTACTCTTTACTCTACTTTTATTTTCTCTTGTATTACGAGAAGAAAATCGACATTATCGACATCTCCTTGATAATGAATACTTTAATCAACACAAATTCAACACAGTCATGACATCAACCGTCACACTCTTCAGGAATATCGTAGAGACTGCCACTCCCTTCCATCGCCCCGTCGATGTAGTCCTACAAAGAATCAAGGAGGGAGCAACCAAAGACCTTGTCAAACGAATCAGGGCAGAGCGCAACAAGACAGAGCGCAATGAATTGAAGAAGGGTCTCCCTGCCATCTGCTTCAGCGGCACATTCAACAAGCGCAACGACAAGTCGCTCGTTCAGCACAGCGGAATCATCTGCTTGGACTTTGATGGGTATGAGAAGAAGAAGGAACTCATCAGCCACAAGGAGAACCTAACCAAAGACCCATACGTATACTCGGCATTCGTTAGTCCATCAGGCAATGGCTTGAAGGTTTTGGTGCGAGTCCCCGCTGACCCTGACAACCACGTCAACTACTTCAACGCACTTCAGAAGCACTTCGACAGCCCGCACTTCGACAAGACGTGCAAGAACCTGAGCCGTGTATGCTACGAGTCGTTCGACCCCGTGCTGTACATCAACAAGAACGCTTCGCTGTGGGATAAGATTGATGAGCCTGAGTATCGCGAACTCGTATCGCGTCGTGACCCACCCACCATACCTATCACCGATGAGAACAAGGTGGTGGACATCCTCATCAAGTGGTGGACGAAGAAGTATCCTATGGTCGAGGGACAGCGCAATCAGAACACGTTCGTTCTTGCTATGGCATTGAACGACTACGGCATCAACAAGAGCCTTGCCTCCTACGTCCTGAACAACTACGCCACACAAGACTTTACGGAGAGCGAGATTCAACGCACGATTGATTCGGCATACGAACACACGCAGAACTTCGGCACGAAGTATTACGAGGACGAGGACAGGGTCAACACCATCCGCACGAAGATGAAGCGCGGTGTGTCAAAAAAAGAAATACGCTATCAACTCGAAGAGTCTGCACTTGATAGCGATACCATTGATGCTGTCCTCAACCGAGTGGAGGAGGAGAACTCAATGCAGACGTTTTGGGAGAAGAACGAGAAGGGTACAATCAAAATCGTACACATCCTGTTCAAGCAGTTCTTGGAGGACAATGGCTTCTACAAGTATTGCCCCGAAGGTGGGCGTAACTACATCTTCGTCAAGGTCACCAACAACTTGATTGACCACACGTCGGAGAAAGAAATCAAGGACTTCATCCTGAGTCACCTCATTGAACTCGACGACATCAGCGTGTACAACTACTTCGCTGACAACGTCAGGTTCTTCCGCGAGGAGTTCCTATCCCTGCTCTCAACCATTGACATCTACTTCATTGAGGATAGCAAGGATGCGTCTTACCTATACTACAGGAACTGCGCTGTCAAGATTACGAGGGATGCAGTAGAGACCATCGACTACCTCGACCTTGGTGGATACGTTTGGAAAGACCACGTCATCGACCGCAAGTTCATGGAGTGTGAATACCAAGGGTGCGTCTACGGTCAGTTCATCTCACGCATCTGTGGTGACAACGATATGCGTATCGCTACGATGGAGTCCACGATTGGATTCCTCATGCATGGATACAAGAACCTGTCGTACTGCCCCGCTGTCATCCTCAACGACGAGGTCATCAGCGACAACCCTGAAGGGGGAACAGGCAAGGGCTTGTTCATGAACGCCCTCAGTCAGATGAAGAAACTCGTGGTCATCGACGGCAAGGCGTTCGCGTTCGAGAAGTCCTTCCCATATCAGACCGTAAGTGCAGACACGCAGATACTGTGCTTCGATGATGTGAAGAAGAACTTCGACTTCGAGAGGCTATTCAGTGTGGTCACCGAGGGTCTGACGTTGGAGAAGAAGAACAAGGATGCCATCAAGATTCCGTTCAGCAAGTCTCCGAAGATTGCCATCACCACCAACTACGCCATCAAGGGTACGGGTAACTCGTTCGCTCGACGCAAGTGGGAGGTCGAACTGCATCAGCACTACAACAAGAACCGCACACCTCTCGACGAGTTTGGTAAGCACTTCTTTGCCGATTGGAACGACGAGGATTGGTGTTTGTTCGACAACTATATGGTCGCTTGCTTGCAGGGATACCTGAAGACAGGGTTGGTGAAGTCCACGTTCGTGAACCTGCAGGTGCGTCAGCTATCAGCAGAGACAAGCCACGACTTCATCGAGTGGTGCGGACTCATCGAGGGCACACCATCCAATACGCATCTCGATATAGGTGTGAAGTTGATGAAGCAAGACCTGTACTACGAGTTCATTCAGGAGTATCCTGACTACGCTCCCAAGGCTAAGATGACTATCAGCCGCACACGATTCTATAAGTGGCTGACAGCATACGCAGTATTCACCACGGGCATAACCCCTGAAGAAGGTCGCGACCCATCAGGTCGTTGGTTGCGCCTTCGCAACAAGCATGAAGCAGAAGTTCAAACACGTTTAATCTAATCACCATGAAGAAAAATCTAATCAAAGAAGAGCGCAACCTTGCGGTTCGTAGACTCAGCGCACGAGGTGTATCCAACAAGGACATCTCAAAGCGTCTCGGTGTTACATACGGAACAGTATGGAACATCATCAACAATTACCCACACTCAAAACAGAAAGAGATGAAGGCTCTTGAGACCAAAGGAGAGAAGCACTACAAGAACGGAGGCATCGAGCCTGTAGAGTACATCCTCAAGAACAAGATGGGATACCTTGAGGGCAACGTCATTAAGTACGTCACGCGCCACCGAGACAAGGGCAGGTCTCAGGACATCAAGAAGGCTATCCATTACTTGGAGATGATTCTCGAAGCGGAATACCATGAAGCCTGAGATATTCATGTGGGGTGACAAGGAGGTCTTCGCACGCAAGACGTGCTTAAGCGATGCTGAGATGTATCGCAACATCGAAAGATTAGACCGAGTCATCAACGCTAAGTCTGAGAGGAAGGTCGGGCGTGGTCGTACCGCCACCACGGTGGAGGTAAATAAGTACCGCAACGTTGACCCCTTGGTAAGAGAACGAATTAGCAACAGCCTTGAATACTATTCCGAGCAGATGAAAAAGTCATCAGAGATAGAGTTTAGAGACTACCAAGAAGACATCATCAGTAGGGGTGTCCGTGTCCTTGAGGACACGGGCTTCCTCTACTTGGCGATGGAGGTGCGTACAGGTAAGACCCTCACAAGCCTAGGTATCTGTGACGAGATGGGTGCTGACAACGTCTTGTTCATAACGAAGAAGAAAGCCATCTCTTCTATCACCGCAGACAGCGACAAGCTGTGCCCG
>Ga0098050_1000905_pt1 | contig 10303 bp, 13 predicted proteins | sample 14_taG_FD_77070 | JGI IMG/M metagenome (GOLD analysis project Ga0098050, IMG submission 77070) | Marine viral communities from the Subarctic Pacific Ocean - 14_ETSP_OMZ_AT15311 metaG | ecosystem: Environmental > Aquatic > Marine > Oceanic | place: Pacific Ocean | collected 2015-01-18
AGAGGTCGTCACGCGAAAACCGTGAAGGCAAGAGACAAGAAACAAAACTTCTTTACGCAAGGAGCGACCCGTGGCTAATTTATTCGACCCAGCAAACGCACCGACTGGCGTCCCGACAAATATCGTTGTCGGTGACTTTGTTCAGTTTAAGGTTTCAGAGTATTCAGCAGACTACCCAAACACTGACTATACGATGACCTTCTTGGCTCGCATCGCAACGGGAGCAAACACTGAAATCACATTCGACGCAACCGCCTCCGGTGAAGATTATCTTTTCTCGGTCAGCAGCGGAACAACGGACGACTTCGACGCTGGGCATTATCACTATCAGCTAGAGATCAAACGCAACAGTGACAGCGAGCGTCTAATTGTTGATCGCGGCGAGATAGACATTCTCACTGACTTAGACAACAACATCGACCCACGAACTCACGCTGAGATTATGCTCGGAAAGATTGAGGGCATATTGGAAGGCAAGGCAGATGCTGATGTCTCCAGCTATTCAATCTCTGGCCGGTCTTTAACTAAATTCTCGCCGGAAGAATTGGTTCAGTGGCGAGACTACTACCGTCGTGAAGTTGCCGACCAGAAACGGCAAGAGGCAATCACGCACGGACGCAAGACTAGCGCAACAATCCTGATGAGGTTTTAATAATGGCATTATTCGACAACATCTTTGGTCGCAAGCCCAAGAACCAAAATCGGGCTAAGATGCCTAAACATTATCGCTCTTATGCTGGGGCTAATCAGGGGAGATTGTTTGCTGACTTCTTGACCAGCAATTCATCTGCCGACCAAGAGTTAAACAACTCTTTGCCAACGCTGCGTAACCGTAGCCGAGACTTGGCCAGAAACAACGAATATGCTCGCCGCTTCTTGAATATGATTAAGACCAATGTCGTTGGCGAAAAGGGCTTTACCCTTCAAGTTCGCGCTCGCAATGATGACAACAGCTATGACGTAGTCGGCAATCAGATTGTAGAGAACGCATTTTCCACTTGGGGGAAGATGGGCAACTGTGAGGCATCAGGTCGGATGTCTTGGCTTGATTGCCAGCGTTATGTTGCAGAGACAATGGCTCGTGACGGCGAGGTTTTCGTCAAGAAGATATACAACAAGAGATATAAAGATGGCTTTGCTATCCAGTTCATCGAAGGTGAAATGGTCGATCACGACAAGAATGGTCGCGCCAAGAACGGAAACGAAATCCGTATGGGCGTGGAGATTGACGAGTTTGCTCGTCCTGTTGCTTATCACGTTAAGACACGCCATCCGAATGATATTGCTTTGGCTACCAATCGCAATCAGCGCGTAACTGTTCGCGTTCCTGCGGAGGAAATGATCCACGTCTTTATCCAGCAACGTATGCACCAGACCCGTGGCGAGCCAATGATGGCCCCGGTCATCGCATCGCTGAAGATGCTCGGTGGTTACCGTGAGGCTGAATTGGTTGCGGCTCGTGCCGCTGCCGCTAAGTTCGGTGTGATTACGACACCGTCCGGCGACGAGTTCATTGGTGATGACGAGACGGTCGATGGTGTTCCTATTGTGGATATGGAACCGGGTTCATACAGCCAGCTTCCTGCTGGCTTTGACTTCAAGATGATTGATGCAACGCATCCGACCACAGCATTCGACAGCTTTGAGAAAGCAGTCCTTCGCGGTATCGCTTCTGGTCTGAACATTTCCTATACAGGGTTGTCAAACGACCTGACCGGCGTTTCGTATTCATCCATTCGCCAAGGCACAATCGAGGAACGCGACAACTATAAAACGCTTCAGTCATTCTTGATTGAGCATTTCTGTGAGCCAATCTTTAACGCTTGGCTCGACAGCGCATTGGACTTCGGTGCAATGAACATTCCAGCCACGCAAGAGAAGTTTAATAAGTTCTCATCTGGCGTATATTTCCGTGGCCGTGGCTTTGCTTGGGTTGACCCGCTCAAAGAGATTAATGCGGCAATCGCTGGCATCAGCAATGGTCTGTTGAGCATGAATGATGTGGCGGCGAACTATGGCCGTGATGTTGAGGAGCTGTTCGCACAAATCCAAAGCGATAAAGAGATGGCCGAGCGTTATGGCCTGTCTATGGCCTTCGAGCCATTCGGCACGAAACAGCCAGCCGAACCAGAGGTCAGCGGCGAACCGGAGGCAGAAGATGGCGACGTATAAACCCACCGACGGAATGATTACAGCCGCCAAGCGTGCGCTTGAGTGGCGGCGTGAATACGGTCGTGGCGGCACAGCAGTCGGTGTTGCTCGTGCGCGTGACATCTCGAACGGCAAGCGGTTGTCTGAAGATACTGTCAAGCGGATGCACAGCTATTTCAGCAGACACGCAAACAACAAAGCCAAGCACTATGCCGCCAAAGAGAACGATGGTGGGCCTACTGCTTGGAGAATTGCGTGGGATTTGTGGTCTGGAAACGCTGGTCAGACTTGGGCCAAGGGAATTACCGACCTATTGAAAAAGGAAGATAAAGAGCGTAACATTGACGATGAAACTCTAGCAAAGGACATAGAGATGACCGAAGAATTAATCGAAGTAGAAGCCGAAGTGGTCGAGACTGAAGAACGTCATGTCATCGCTGTTGAGGAAGCCGACGAGACAGTAACCGTCACTTTTGATAAGCATCACGAAGAAGCTGAGACCGAAGAAGTCGAGGCAGAAGAAGTCGAAGAAGTTGAGATGGAAACATCTAGCTACAACGACGAAGAACGCTTCTCGTCAGATAAAATTCAGCATCGTGCGACTGACATGAGCAGTGGCGCGATTGATGAGGAAACACGCCGAGTTAAAATTGCAGTCTCCAGCGAAGAACCTGTTGAGCGCAACTTCGGCAAAGAAATTCTCGACCACACCGAGAAAAGCGTTGATCTATCGTTCCTGAAGTCAGGCCGTGCGCCACTTCTGCTCGATCATGATCCTCGCCAACAAATCGGCGTGGTAGAGGATGTAACTCTCGATGGTTCGTCTCGCGTGTTGCGAGCTACAGTTCGGTTCGGTAAGAACGGAATGGCTAAAGAGGTGTTTGATGACGTTACGGATGGTATCCGTGCGAATATCAGCGTTGGCTACTCAGTCAACAAAATGGAGCGAGAGGGCGAGGATAGCTACCGCGTCAAGTCTTGGTCTCCAATGGAAGTATCGGTTGTTAGCATCCCGGCAGACCAGTCAGTCGGCGTAGGACGCGCAAAAGATATTTCATCTGAAACCCAAACTGAAACTATCGAAACTAAGGAGACAATTATGTCTGACATCGATATCAATGTTGTCGCAGACGAAGCTCGTTCTGCTCGCAACAAAGAAGTCGCCGCAATCATTGAATTGGGCGCAAAACATCAGCGTAGCGATATTGCTACCAAAGCTGTTGCCGAAAACAAATCACTTGACCAGTTCCGTGGTGAACTGCTCGAAGTAATTGGCGACAAGCCACTGGAAACTGCCGAAGTTGGTCTGAGCAAAGACGAAGTTCGTGAGTTCTCAGTAATGCGTGCTATCCGTGCAATGGCCAACCCATCAGACCGTCAGGCTCAAGAAGAAGCCCGCTTCGAGATGGAAGTGTCAGAAGCCGCACAACGCGCAACTGGTCGCTCTGCTCGTGGCGTAATGCTTCCAACCGAAGTTCTGCGCTCTTGGGCCAAACGTGACGTAAACACCTCTGATGACTCAGCCCTGATTGCTGAAGACTTCCGTGGCGGTGATTTCGTTGACGTACTTCGCAACGCTTCAAGCGTAATGGCTGCTGGCGCAACCGTTCTTAACGGTCTGCAAGGCGACGTTGTAATCCCGAAAAAATCAGCCGCTTCGACTGCTGGTTGGATTGCAACTGAAGGTGCTGCCTCTGGTGAGAGCGAGCCTACCTTCGGCCAAATCACAATGTCACCAAAAGTAGTTGGCGCACATACTCAGATTACACGTCTGATGATGCAGCAGTCATCGCTCGACATTGAGAACCTGATCCGCAACGACCTTGCTCAAGGCATCGCCCTGTCAATCGACGCTGGCGCACTGTCAGGCTCTGGTTCATCTGGTCAGCCTACCGGCATCAGCAACACTGCTGGCATCAACACGCCAACAGCTTTCGCTGGTGTAAACCCGACCTTCGCAGAAGTTGTTGCAATGGAAACTGCCGTTGCTGAAGACAACGCCCTGTTGGGTAACTTGGCCTACATCTTGCCAGCCTCTATGTTTGGTGCGCTGAAAACAACTGCGAAAGACGCTGGTTCAGGCCAGTTCGTAGTTGGCCCAGATGGTCAAATCAACGGCTACAATGCAATCGTGTCTAACCAAGTCACTGCTGGCGACCTGTACTTCGGTAACTTCGCTGACGCTCTGATTGGTCTGTACGGCGGTCTCGACATTGTTGTTGACCCATACAGCAACAGCACAAGCGGCACAGTCAACGTGACTGCACTGCAAACTGTTGACGTTGCTGTTCGTCATGCTGTGAGCTTCGCTTACAACAACGACGGTGCGTAAGCACTAAATAGTGATGGAGAGAGGTGACCCCTAACACCTCTCTCCTGACCTTTTTTACATAAGGTGGAAATATGTTTTACTTAGTATTGAAGAACACAGTAGCTGGCGGCAAACGAGTTCAAGCCGGTGATGTAATCGAACTTACCGACACGAATGAAAGCAGTTCGCTTGTCGCAATGGGTCGCGTAGAAGCAACATCTGCTCCGCAACCAAAAGCTAAACCAGCCCCTAAGAAGGCTAAGAAGGTAACCAACCGGGCATTCACTGACGTTGACTTCCCAGAGGCTGAGTAATGGCTGTAGAGACCGCGACAGAGCTGGCAATCTTCTTTGAGACTGACGACTTCGCGGTCACTGCTACCTATACTCCGGCTGGCGGTTCGTCTACCAGTATAAAGGGTATCTTTGACAATGAGTTTTATGAAGCTGATGCTGGTGGCACTGTTACTTTCGCCATTGAGCAGCCTCGCTTTACTTGCGCTTCTTCAGATGTGGCTTCTGCCGTAGAGGGTGATGCGATTGTTATCAATGCAATCTCATACACGATTAACGTAGTGCAGCGTGATGGCACGGGTGTAACGACACTGGTCTTGGAGAAAGTGTAATGGCACACGTCAGAAAGAGTATCAGAGACAACGTGGCTACGACCGTCACCGGGCTTTCCACTACAGGATCGAGCGTATTCAAGACGCGCACAATTCCACTGGCCAGCGCAAAGTTGCCAGCCCTTTGTGTTTATACGCGCAATGAAATCATCAATAACAATACACTAACACCACCACGCACACAGATAAGAGACCTAGAGGTAATGGTCGAGGCTTATGTGAAGGGTGCATCCGGCGTGGACGACACACTGGACACGATTGCTGTAGAAGTAGAAGAAGCACTGGCGACAGACCTGACCCGTGGCGGTTATGCCAAGGACACTATGGTCACCAGCTTTGAGGTTGATTACGACGGAGAAGGCGACCAAACGGTCGGCGTTGCGCGTTTCACAATCTCAGTCAAATATGCTACTTTAGAGAACGATGTTGAAACAGCCGTATAGGATGATATGATGGCGAAACGTATTACAGTTTACAAAGGTTCTAGCACGATGGAAGTCTGGGAAGACAAAGTCGAGAGCCTTGTGAAAAAGGGTTGGTCTACAGAGAAAGCCAAACCAAAAGCCGAGGTGAAGGCTAAATCACCGAAACCCGAAGCAACCAAAACCAATGAGGCATAATTATGGCAACACATACAGGTAGCGAAGGAACGGTAAAAATTGGCTCAGATACTTTGGGCGAAATCCGTTCTTATACAATCGAAAGCACTGGCGAGACGATTGAAGATTCGACAATGGGCGATAGCGCACGGACTTATAAAGCTGGCTTGACCACTTTCAGCGCGACGTTTGAAGTCTACTTCGATGAGACAGACACAGCACAAAATGCTGTTGACGCTGGCGCATCAATCACGTTTTCAGTATACCCAGAGGGCGATACTGCTGGCGACACTTACTACACAGGATCAGGCATTGTGACTGGTCGTTCAATCACTGCGTCATTCGACGGAATGGTTGAGATGTCATTGAGTGTTCAAGGTTCTGGCGCACTGACTGAAACGACCGTTTAACATTAACAGACAAGGGGTGGCACTATGTCTATTTTAAGCGAACGTATTTCCGCGAACAGATCAATGCGGGAACGTAAAAGCATAAGTGTAGAGGAGTGGGGCGATGGCAACGCTCCTCTACACATCCATTATGGAGCAGTTACAGGTCAGGACATTGACCGGGTAACCCGCAAGCATAAGGATTTCCTATCCAACCCGACTATCGCTGCAATGGTGGAATTAATCATCATCAAGGCAGAGGATGAACAGGGTGAGAAACTATTTACCATCGAGGATAAGAAGGTTCTGTTGAATGAGCCTATCACGCTTATCACTGGTATCTTCTCGTCCGTGTTCGATGCTGCGACCGTCGAGGAACAGGAAAAAAACTAAGAGGCGATCCGTTCAGGTTCAATCTCATCACGTTAGCCGAGAAGCTGGGCAAGACGATACGAGAGATTGAACAAATAGAACTAAGTGAATATAATGAATGGGTCGCTTACTATAAAATCCTAGAGGATAATCGAGATGGCTGATGTAAATATTATTATTCAGGCGAAAGCCCAGCAAGCCATTAGCGAGATGAAGCGAGCCGAGAATGGCGCGAAAAGTCTCGGCAGATCGATTAGCCGCACTACGGGCGTCTCCAATCAATATGGTAAGGTTGTCGATAAGAATACTCGCGGCTTATCTACATTCGCCAAATCAGGTTTACAGCAAACCGGCTATCAGGTCGGTGACTTTGCCGTTCAGGTAGGCGGCGGCACAAGTATGCTTCAAGCCTTCGGCCAACAGGGTTCTCAGCTCTTTGGTATCTTCGGTGCTGGCGGTGCTATTTTGGGTGCGGCCATCGCCATTGTCGCTGCCCTTGGCAATGCGTATTTGAAGTCAACTGATATGGTTAAAGACTTCTCCGAAGAAATTGACGAGCTGACTACCGCTACCAAAACTTACACCGATTTAGTCAAGGGCGAGAGAACAACCCTAGAAGATCTAGGGAGAGATTACTTCAACGTAACTGAAGAAGTTAAAGCCCTTCATGCGTCCAAGATTGCTCTGGCAGAGTTCAATCTGAAAGAGCAACTGAACCAAACAATAAACGCGCTAAGAGGCGAGTTTGATGCGTTTGGCCAAGTTGCTAGGGTGCAAGAGAAAGTGAATAATGTTACCGACAAAAGCTCTAAGCAATACAAACTTCTCCAGAGGCAACTAAGACTGGCTAAGACCAATGCTTTTGAATTGGGTGAGTCTCTTGGGTTACAGAGAGAGCAAACCGAAGCCCTTATGGGTAAATTTGAGGCTCTGTCTACAATCGATGCCTTTGGTGAACCATTAAGGGCTGCGACAATACTGACGGAAATAGCAGACATGTTAATCCCGCTAATGGATGGAGCGGATTTAGCAACTCTCAAGACTGTTGGGAGCATTCAATTAATGGCCGAGCAGTTCCTCAAGGTAAAAGCGAACGCGGATATAGTGAAAACAGAAGTTCCCAACGCATTTGGCCTAATCAAAAAGGACACCGATAGGCTATCACAAGGAATTGCCAACTCATTCGGCCAGTCGTTCAAATCTGTCATTCAGGGTACGGAGAGTATCAAGGATGCGTTCAAGAATATGGCCGCATCGATTATTAGCCAGCTTATTGATGTGCTTATTATCCAGCAGTTGGTCGGCACAGTTGGCACGGGCGGCAAAGGAACAGGTACGGGTCTCGCTGGGTTCTTCAGTCGAACTGGTAAGGCCATCGGCGGCTCTGTTCAATCGGGGTCTACATATATGGTGGGGGAACGTGGGCCAGAAATGTTTATACCAAATTCATCGGGAACGATTGTGCCGAACAACAAAATGGGCGGCGGTGCTGGTGTTGTCGTCAACCAAACAATCAACGTCAGCACGGGTGTCGCGCAAACTGTTCGCACCGAAATCGCAACTCTTATGCCGCAGATTGCAGAGGCGTCGAAAGCAGCAGTGCTGGATGCCAAGCAACGTGGCGGCAACTTTAGCAGGGCATTCTAATGGCTATTACCTATCCGCTAAGTTTACCGACTGTATCCGGCATCAGGTCTATCGTGTTACGCACGAAGAACTCTGTCGGACTTTCTCAGTCCCCGTTCACCTTTAAGCAACAGGTCATTTCATACGGAGGCCAATCGTGGGAGGCAGACATTTCCCTGCCGCCTATGAGCCGAGACGACGCGGAGGAGTGGGTTTCATTCTTGCTACAGCTAAAGGGTCTCGAAGGGACGTTCCTATTGGGCGACCCGTCTGGCGCAACACCTCGCGGCTCTGCGGCGTCTGTTGCTGGAACGCCAGTCGTCAACGGCGCGAGCCAAACTGGTGGGTCGCTTGCGATTGATGGATTGCCAGCAAGCGCAACTGGATACCTAAAGGCAGGGGATTATATCCAACTCGGCTCGGGGTTGGGGGCAACACTTCATAAAGTATTGAAGGACGTTGATAGTAACGCAAGTGGCGAGGCTACACTTGATGTCTACCCATCCGTCAGGTCTGCGCCGGACGACGGGGCCACCGTCACTGTTTCAAATGCCAAAGGCGTTTTCAGGCTTTCGTCGAATCAAACGCAATGGAGCATTAACGAGGTCACATTTTTTGGTCTTACATTCGGGGCGCAGGAGGCCATAAAATGAGCCGAGACATCCCCTCCCAACTAACATCCAGCCTAACCAATGATGTCATTTATCCGTTTTTTGCAGTTGAGCTTTTTTTCGACACAACAACAATTCGTTTTTGGTCTGGTTTGGGTGAATTAGTTTTCAATGACGAGGTGTTCGTGGGTTCTGGAAACCTGTTATCGGTTTCAGCGATTAATGAAAGCGCAGAGGTGTCTGCTCAAGGTGCGCTCCTAACCCTGAGTGGATTGCCCAGCGAGATGTTGAGCCTTGTATTGAGCGAACCCTATCAGGGGCGAAAGTGTATTATATATTTCGGAACCCTTGCGGATGGCGAGAGCCGGATGTTGCAACAGGATGGAGATTTGGTTTTGCAACAAAACGGTAGCGCAATCATTGTCGGGGAAGGCGAATCCTCCGACACAGTGACCCCTATATTCTCTGGTTATATTGACCAGATGAATATCGCAGAAGGGCCAGACTCTTGTGAAATTTCGGTTGCGGTAGAGAGCAGATTGATTGACTTACAGCGTCCAAGAAACCGCAGATACACAGACTCAAACCAAAAATCTCGTTTTCCAAGCGACAACGGATTTGAATTTGTCGAGAGCTTACAACAAAAGAAATTTGCTTGGGGGCGATAATGAAGCGAACCGACTGGTCTGAAAGGCTGAATACATATATAGATGATGTGCGAGATTTGCGCTTTCAATGGGGCGCGAATGATTGTCTTACATTTTCCAACACAGCGCATGAAGCCATGACTGGCGCACAGTTCGCGCCTGACTGGTCGGGACAATATAAAACCGCTCACACTGCCAAGAAATGGTACAAGTCACTGTTGGACGAGCAGGGTTTTGAAACCATTGTTGAGGCCATTGATGCGCGTCTTGTGCGTCTGGATGTCGTCTTGCCTCCGCGAGGCAGTATAGTCGGACGGGCAGAAGGCGCGAGTGGCGTCACAGAGATTGCACTAGGCGTCTGCGTTGGTGAAACTGTTGCGTTCATTTCATGCGAAGGTGTGGTATTCTTACCCGTGCAAGATGGTGATATATTCTGGGCGGTGGACTAATGTTTTTCAAAATTATCTGGGTTCTGTTACTGACAACAACCGCCGCGACCGCCGCCCCAATTATGCCCGTTGTCGCTTGGGTAACTTCCACCAAGATTGGAATGTACTTAGTAGCACAGCCGCTTTTTATGAGCTTAGTGAAGACTGTAGGATTAAGTCTCGCGGCCTCTGTCCTCGGCCCAAAAGTTCCGAAACAACAAAACACAACTGGCTATGAATTGTCGGGCGTTGCGCCAGCCGCAGAACACGCCATCATCTACGGCAGGAGAAAGGTCGGCGGGATTATCGTCTTCAAGGAAACAACAAGGGACAACAAAGACCTCCAGCTTGTTATCGCCTTGGCTGGACATGAAATTGAAAGTGTTGACGAGGTTTATCTAAACGACAAGAAGTTGACTTTCTCAACATCATTGGGTGAGACGCTTTCAGATGTAACTGCGCCGGAAGAATACGCTGGCAAGGTTTACGTCACTGCACACCACGGTTCTGATACACAAGTTGCAGACGCAGACCTCGCCAATGA
>Ga0098050_1000908_pt1 | contig 10294 bp, 10 predicted proteins | sample 14_taG_FD_77070 | JGI IMG/M metagenome (GOLD analysis project Ga0098050, IMG submission 77070) | Marine viral communities from the Subarctic Pacific Ocean - 14_ETSP_OMZ_AT15311 metaG | ecosystem: Environmental > Aquatic > Marine > Oceanic | place: Pacific Ocean | collected 2015-01-18
AAATTACTGTAGGTAATAAAGTTATTAAGATAGATATAATACAACAGTCTCCAGTTCAACTCTTTGCTACATGTTCTGATTGTGGAGGGTGGAATGGACCTAACTCTGGACAATTTACAAACAGACAATACACTAGACCTTTAAGAGGAGGAGTAGTAATAGCTTCTTCAAATAATTATCCTTCTATTGGTACATTAGGAACATTTGTACAAGATGTAGCGTCAGGAGCTATATTAGCACTTACTAATAATCACGTAACTATAGAAGATCCTACATACACAAGCAATAGAAACTTAGCTGCTGTTACTGTAGACAATGATTATGATCCAATAAATAAAATATATCAAGGTTCAGAAACAGCTGGTAATTTTACTCAACCTGTTAATGAAGTAGGAATAAGTTTAAGATATGCTCCAATTCACTTAGCTACTACAGGGTTTGTTAATCAAGTGGATGCTGCAATACATTCTGTAGACTTTCAAGACATTGAGACTGAAAGTATACCTTCATCACAACAGTATGCATCATGGCAACCTATAGGTCTTGAAAGTGTAATAACTAATCAAAATCCTCCGTTTGCTACAACAGCTGAATTAGATGATATATATAATACAAACCCAGACATTTGGACATCAGGAAGAACTTCAGGAGCTAGAGGTAAAGGAGTATGCGGACTTCTAAGAGTGTATCAGGCACCTGTTGCTACTACTGTTGGTACTGCCCTTGGGAATGTAAGCTACAATGATATCATTGCTGTAATTCGACCAGATGATACTACTCCAGAATCTCAACAACCAGGATGTTTAAATCCTGGACTTCAAGGAGACTCAGGTTCTGCTGTATATGCTGAATTTAATGGTGTTAAGAAATTAATAGGCCTACTTTTTGCTGGTACTTGTACTATGGCAATGATGCCTGCAGAATATAATGGTAACCCATGTTGCTCTGGTACGATAGGTGTAAATTCATGTAGTACAGTTTTTTATCTTTGTAGAATAGATAAAATTGCTGAACAGCTAGGGATTCAATGGTGGGATGCTGCAGCTGTAAATCAATACACTGTTAAAAAAGATACTATAGAGTATGTAACAGAAGTTGGAGGAAGTGACCAAAGAACTAAATTCTGTAACGGTAGGTTACATTACCAAGCAGGATTAACTAATACATTAAATAACCCTTGTATACCAACACCTTAAAAATATAAAATATCATGTCAAATAATTGCTCAAATTGCTATAACGGATGTACTGAAGTATGCTCAGACAAATGCGTTAAATATACAGGAGTAGATGTCCCTGTTTTAGGAATAAAACATGGAGACTCTTTATCTTTTGTAGAACAATCTCTAATAACTTATTTATCATCAACTCTTGATGGAACAGGAATATTTCCTATAGTTCCACCAGCTACAATATGCCCTACAGTACAGGGTAACTTAGATGATTGTAATCCATTATCTTTAAATAATTATTTAGAGGGCATAATTAAATCATTGTGTCAAATTGAAGAAACTATAGGTGTTATTCAAGAAGAAGTACCTACGGAACCATACCTCCTAAGATGTCTTAGTGTTCCAGGTATTGCTGATGATGATGATCCTACTGCTAATACAAGTACTGATACACAAGCTGTAATACAAGCTGTGATTGATAAGGTTTGTGAAATTCAGCAGAGCTTAACTAATTTATTAACATATGTAAATAATACTTTTGTTGCAATTTCAGATATAAATACATATATTGAAAACTACATAAATAATAATCCAACTCAAACTTTAATTAACAACAGAATGGTTCCCTTTTCTGCTACACCATATTTTGGAAGCTTAGGTAACTTTGATGGATCAGGTGCTGGTATAGGTGAATGGGATAGAATATTTTTATGTAATGGCGCTAATGGAACTCCAGACCTTAGAGGAAGAGTTGTTGTAGCATCTACAACAGGAATGCCTGGAGGTGGTGGTCTTGATCCAGCTGTAGTTCCAGTTCTTGGACAAGTTCCAGAATGGAGTTTAGGTACTACTAGTGGAGCATATAGAGTAACGTTAGAGTCATCTGAAATACCTCCACATACACATGTTTCAACTGTAACTTCTAGCCTTACTCCAGCAAGTCATACTCACAAGGTAGTTTCAATGGGGACTACTAACACTCAAGATCCAGTTCAACCTGACCAACAAATAAGACAAAGTTATTCAACTGGTGGTAACTTAGGATATGGATTGAGAGGAACATCAGCCGCAGCTACAAATGGATTAACAAGTGAAGTTACTCAAACTTTAAATGTTGGTGTATCACTAGCAGATACAGGAGGTGGGCAAGATCATGCTAACTGGCAACCTGGATACGGAGCATATTATATAATTTACATACCTTAAAATAAAAACAAAATGGCATACTTACCTGTAAACCCTTGCTGCACTGATGTAGTTTTAAATAGCCCTTGTGGATGTACATCAAATTGTAACTCTTGTACTAACTCATGTGGAACAAATGGACCTTTGTCAAGCACAGTTGTGTATGATGGGCCTACAACTCCATGTACAAATATAGAAGCTTGCGACACATTAAATGTAGCATTATCAAAAATAGATGCTCTTCTTTGTGCATTACAACTTCAACAAGTTGAAAACACTCAAGAAATTGCAGCAATGAAAGCTCAAATAATTGATATAAATAATCAAATAACAAATATTAATAACAACTGTTGTTCATAATTATGACTGTACTTTTAACAATACCTACTATAGGCAATGATGCTGATAACTTTGAACTTTATTCAGATAAAGATAACTTTAGTAATCCTTTTGAAACAGGTATATCTAGAGCAGATTTATTAATTGGATATACTAGTTCTGTTGTACCAGACTATTCAAGTATAGTAAGAGTTACATCTAAATATAAGTGTATTAATTCTTTAGATATTACACTACAATAAATTAAAATAAACACAACAATATAAGATATGTTAATACAAATAACCATAACTATTCCTCCGTCTGGCATTGCTGGACCGTTTGATTTATTTTCAGATGCAGATGGATATGTTTCCCCTTTTGAAACACAAGTACCAGCTACAGAATTAGAGTCTGGTTATGTTGTAGAACTTCCTCTAGGTGCAACTATTATTAGAGTTTGCTCTGTAGGTGACTGTGAAAATTGTATTGACATACCAACTAATTGCCCAACTACTACAACAACATCATCTAGTAGTACAACAACAACAAGTACTAGTAGTACATCTACTACTACATCAACTAGTTCAACAACAACTACTACTACTACAGAAGCACCTCCTTATAAATTTAACTGGCGATTACAAACTCAAACTCCATCAACTATAGGAACTGTAAATCTTGAAATAACTGTAGACGGAATATCTGTTGTAGACTCTACAATAAGTGTAGGTAACACTTTACAGTCTGGTCAATTGCTTATTCAGGCTGGAGCTATTGTACAAGCAACTATGACTAATGAAAAAGTAGGATCTTGGCATTTTGGAAATAAGATAGTGAAAAATGGAAATTTATATCAACCAAACGATATATGTAATCCTTGTGTTGATGAATTAATAACTCCACTTTTCCAATCTTATGTAATGGAACCTTTTGCACAAGACTTTATCTTTGATGGTGTAATTATAATTCCAACTACAACTACAACTACAACTACAAGTTCCTCAAGTACAAGTACAACAACAAGTACTACTACTATCCCACCAACAACAACAACAACTACTACGTGTGACTGTAGCTTAAATGGTCTTTCTGCGGTATTTGTAGTACCACCAACTACAACAACAACAACAAGTTCTAATCCAAGTGTAGATCCAGGAGGAATATCATCTCAAACAAATCCAAGTGCAGCAGATTGTTTCTTAGCAATAGATAGTATTTGTTATATACAACATCAATCAGTTGGAACAATTAATGTAGGTGATAGAATATTTAATAACCCAGGAGCAACTAGTCCATTTAATGGAAATGGGAACTACTATAAAATACGACTTAATTCAAATTCTACTGAATACTCTGCTAAAGTAGACAGTAACGGATATGTATTATCACCTGTATCAATATGTTTCTAATTAAAAAAATAAACTATGGCAGCACCATCAACCGTAAGAATTAGCTTAACTTCAGCAGGAGTCTGTTCTGGACCTGTAAATATATTTTCAGATGCAGATGGTTTTACAATACCATTTGCATCAGGTATCTCAATAGCAACATTAACAGGACCCTTTGGTTTTTTAACACCTGTTCCTTTTGGTACAACTATAGTTAGAATCAAGAACTCAAGTTTTAATTGTCAAAATTACGAACAAGTACTAATAATATAACAAATGACAGGAGCAATACAATTTTCACAACTAGGTGTAGATACAGGACCTTTTTACTTGTACTCAAATGTAAATGACTACACAGCACCAATTGAATCAGATATAACTAGAGATCAATTACTAGCAGGTTATCCAACAGATAAAATACCTGACGATACAGAAATTATTAGAGTAGTCTCTTTTGGAAGCTGTGTAAACACTATAGAAATACTAGTGGAACCCCAATAATAAAAAAGTCTTGTTTTGTTGGTTTTACAAGGCTTCTCCTAGGGTGTAATAGCCCTGGGAGTTTTTTATTTATAACTAAACTAGTTATAAAGAATAACCATCCTTAGTAAATTTATTTGTAATATCCAAAATAAATTCCATATCTTTACCATATTTAACTAAACCCACACCTTATGTCTTACTCTGAAGATTTACTTGTCAAGTTAAAATCATTACTAGCTTGGAAGAAAAGTAAAAAGTTTTATGCTGATAAATTAAATATTACAGAAGATGAAGTAAATGAATTACTGAAGGAAATAAAGAAACAAGATAAAGATCCTGCAGAAGACTTTGTCAAAGAGGCTGGTAAACTTAATGAGCAAATTGAGTTTGTAAAAAAAGTAAACAATGAAAAAGGAACTATAGAGAGTACAATAACTCTTGACTTTGAGCCAAAGAATGATATAGAGCTAGCAGAGTTACACAAGATAGATTTAGAAAAGTATATAATTACTAACTATTGGTCTAAAGTTCTACCTAGTGGAAAGTTTACATCTTCTATCTTTTCTAAAAGAAAAGGTCCACAAGATTACACAGCTGATGATTTCAGCAAGTTCTTAGAGAACTATAAATCAAACTACATTCCTATTCCTGCTCCTGAAATAGATAACAATAAAGCTCTTGTAGATATTGAATTATCTTTATCAGATTACCACTTAGCTAAAAGATATGTTGATGGAGATAATGATCCAGAAACTAGAGCTAATAGATTTGTGCAAATAGCAGAAGGTTTGACTCATAAAGTTAAATCTATTTATAATATAAATAAAGTAGTGTTTCCTATATCTAATGATTTTTTTCATACAGATAATTATCAGAACACTACAACTAATGGTACTCCTCAAGATATAATATTAGACTATGCATCAGAGTACGAGATGGGATTTAATCTTTTAGTAGATACTATTAAAATGTTAAAGACCAATTCTAAACATGTTGAGGTTATTTTAGTACAAGGTAATCACGATAGAACTAAATCATATTACTTAGCTCATGCGCTAGATATATTCTTTAAAGAAGATGATAATATATCATTTGTTAGAGAAGAAGGATTGATTAAAGCAACTGTAGTAGGTAATACGTTTATTGGATTTCATCATGGTAATTGTAAGATTGATGCTCTACCTTTACTATTTGCTACACATCCAACTTATAGTAAGTGGTTTGGAGATGCTACGTATAGAGAAGTTCACACAGGTGACAAGCATCATTATATGGCAAAGGAAATAAAAGGAGTTAGGATACAACAAATGCCTAGTTTATCTGGAACAGATAGGTGGCATAAAGATAATAATTTTGTACATAGTGTACGAGCTGCTCTAGCTTTGGTTTATGATTTTAAAGTAGGCAAAGTAGCTGAATTTGAAGAAAGAATATAATTATGGCAACATTGAGAAAATTAGTTTCAGATATAAGATCTACACATAAGATCTTATCTACTGATGCGCTTATAACTGATAGAGCAATAGCATCTGAAGTTAGAGTTAACGCATTGACTTTAATTAAAAGAGAAACTAATATAAGAAAACTCTGGGCCAGTGATACTTTATTTACTACTATTCCTTGTTTGGAAATGGTTGAAGTTCCTATCTCTGAATGTTGTGAGTTTGCTGATGAGTGTACAGTTGCAAGAACAAAATATAAACTCCCAAGAATGTCTGAAGGAAATTACCAATATGTAATTCAAGGTGTATATTCTATAAATGCAATGGGAGGAAAGGGTACTAAATTAAAAGAGATAACAATAAATAGATACTTAAATTTATTAAAGTTACCAATAATTAAAAAGCAAAGTTACTTTTGGATATCTAATGGCTATATGTACATTAGCAATCCTTTATTAAAGTCAATAAGATTAGCTGCTTTATTTGAAGAAGATGTACCTAATGAAATAATGTATCCAGATTGTGATTGCGGAAGTCCTAGTTATACTGACGAGGATTACTGTAAGAACCCTTTAGATAAAGAGTATGCTCTTCCAGGTTACTTAGAACAACAAGTACTAGCTATGACATCTACAAAACTTTTATCTACATACTTCCAACTTAAAGATGATATGAGTAATGAAGGTATAGATGGTCAGGCTCCTAATGCACAACCTACTAATTAAAAATTGTATAAATGTCTAGAGTCTCTGTGGATTGGAGAAGTGCAAGTAAAGATAACTACAAAGATTTTTGTAAGAATAACCCTCTTGTAAATTTAAACTTTGATGAGTGGAGAAATATACTTTATACATTTAATGATTCTTTTAAACATCACATACTAGAAACAGGTGAAAAGGAAAAACTTCCCTGTGGGTTTGGAGACTTCTCAATAAACAAGAAGAAAAGAAGAAAAGTTAAAGGAGTAGGAGGAAAAGAGTTTATCAATCTTCCTATTGATTGGCAAAAAACTAAAGAGAAAGGTAAAGTTATATACAACTTTAATTATCATACTGAAGGATATTTCTTTGGGTGGTTATGGTTTAAAGAGTCTGCAAGATTTAGAAATGCAGACCTTTGGTATTTTAAACCATCTAGAGACACATCAAGATTGCTATCTCATTATATAAAAACTGATAAAAAGTACCAACATACGTACAACGAATGGAAAAAATAAGTTATGTCATACTATTATAAATATAATTTCGTATCACCAGAGCCTCTATATGCAACTGTAAAAGAAGAACTTAAAAGTTACTTTGATACTGGTGCAGTAGATGATTTGTTATTCCCTACATATTTAGACAAATGTTTAAAGAAGCTGGGAAGAACTACTTACATAATTAGTGAACAAGTTTTATTTATAGAAGACTTTGAAGCAAGATTACCAGATAACTTTCATGCAGTTAGAGAAGCGTGGATGTGTACATCTATACCAGGGAATCCTTATCCTTCTGCTACATCATTCTATTCACAAGCAGCTAATGCAACAACAATACAAATATCTCCACTAACAATAGGAGGAACTCCTTGTAATAATCCTGAGTGTCAACATCCAAGTTGTGATGGTACGTGTATGCCTGAATTAGTTCAAGCTGTATACAAAACAAATAATGAAATAGCTAGATCATATAGACATAGTTATTTATTAAAACCAGGAAATATATCTACTAGAAAACAATGTGATGTAAATTATAGAAGTGACTGGAACAACTTTGCTCCACCAGTTCGTGAGTTTACTCCTGGTTCTGCTACTTATGATTCTTTTGATATTAGAGACAATAAGTTTGTCACTAATTTTAGAAATGGTGTAGTTCATTTATTGTTTTATTCTGCTGAGTATGATGATATAGGTAATCAATTGGTTCCTGATAACTATCGTATAGCTGAATATGTAGAAGCTTTTATTAAATTTAAAGTGTTTGAAATATTAACTAATCAAACAAATGATGAAACTTTTAATCAACTTCAACAAAAGTTAGCATACTACAAGCAGGAATATAATGAAAAATATATAGAGGCAGAGATTGAGGTTAAAAAACAAACACCTTGGGAAAAGCAAAGAAGGATTAAAAAAGATTTAAACAGGTTCAATATGTATGAGTTACCTAATCGAACCAATAGATACGGAAGTAGAAGAAGACGCAATAATTAAGAACTATGGCTAAAGATCAATCAAATGGTACTTCTGGGACATCTGGAAAATCAAGAAGAAGAACCAATATAACGATGAACTCTGCAACTGCTAGAACAGGATTAAATCTAGACAGTTCAATTAATCAGGTTGGTCCTGGAAGGCTTACGTATGCTTTAAATGCTGCTATAGAAAACTTTGACTCTAGTTCTGTTAATTATCAGAATGAGCCAGGTAATGAGTTATGTCTTGTTTTTACTACTGGTTATAAATTAATTGGGGAACATTTTATTCCAGAAAAAAGAAAGAACATTTTCTTTTTATCAAACCCTGATACAGGAGGGAGTGAGATAGGATACATGGATAATAATGATTGTGTGTATCGTGTATTAGTTAATGCACCTTGTTTAAACTTTAGCACACAGCACCCTATTCCTAAAATTGTACACAGAATAACTAATTGTACAACAGAGATATACTGGACAGACGGAATTAACTCTAGAAGATATCTAGATATAGAAAACATTCCTTATAAACTCATAGCAGGAACACCTAGTTGTGATCCTGTATATGGTAATGAATTAGATTGTAACCAAATTAAATTACAACCTAATTTTTCCATACCTTCTTTAGAAGTTTCCAAAGTTGAAAATGTAGGATCTTTAGTTGCAGGAACTTATCAGTTTGCAGTTCAATACGCAGATGCAAGTGGTAATGAACTTACATCGTACTACTCTGTAACAAACCCAACACCTATTGCTGATGAGTTTGTAACAACAGTAAACTTTGACTATCCTGTTGGAAAGTCTATTGTTATAAGTGTAAATGATTTAGATATAACAGGGCAGTTTCAGTACTTTAATTTAGCTGTAATAAAAACTATTAATAATATAAGCTCTGCTGAATTAGTAGGTACTTATAATATTGAAGAATCTTTTAAAGATATTACTTATACAGGAGCAGATCAAACATCTATTCAATTAGCAATGATTGATATTTTTGAAAAGTTTCCATATTATGATATAGCTCAAGATGTTACAGCTGTACAAGATATTCTTGTATGGGACAACCTTACGTCTATTGATAGAATTAATTATCAGTCTATTGCTAATCAAATAGAACTTAAGTGGGAAACACATAGAATTCCAGCAAGTGAAAACTACGCAGATGAACTAAATGCTACTAACTTACGTGGATATATGCGTGATGAGGTATATGCATTTGAAATAGTATTCTTACTACGAAACGGTAAACAAACAGATGGTTTTCATATTCCAGGTAGAGAAGTTAATCCACCTGTAGACAACCCTCAAGATATACCAAGTACAAATAGTGATTTTATTGGTGAACCTGATTACTATATAGGTAATGTAGGATATAAATCATATTGGAAAGTTTATAATACAGCAACAGTTTCTGAGTTTTCTCCAAGCTATGATCCTACAGATACAAGTTATAAAGGACCTTATCAATATGGTGAATTTGCATTTTGGGAATCTACAGAAGAATACCCCTGTCAAGATGATGTGTGGGGAGATTTAGCTGGACAAAAAATTAGACATCATAAATTTCCAGATGTTTTAGTTAGCCCTATTATTGAGAACGGTCAAATTGTTTATGATAATGATCAGATTGTACCTACTATGCAAGATGATGCAGTATTTCCATTAGGTGTTCGCATTAGCAATAGTGAAATTAATTCATTAATTTTTACATCTGATTTATCAGATGATTTAAAAGATGACATTGTTGGATATAAGATTATAAGAGCAGACAGAGGAACTAATAAATCTGTGATAGCAAAAGGTATGCTCAGGAATGTAAACACTTACACTCGAGATGATCAAGACTATTATTATCCAAATTATCCATATAATGATTTAGGCACTGATCCTTATGTATCTGAAACTAATAACGCTTGGACTGACGAATCAGATCCTTATTTATTATATCTACCTTCAACTGAAACAATATTTGATTGGAGTGATTTCTTTGGTGGTGGTACTGGACTTATTGAAATTACAATAAATGATGAGCAAGGAGTATATGAATACACAAGCGCAGAAAATGGTAGAGTTGCACAAGCAACTATTGAATTAGACGAAAGGATTGAAATATGTTCTCTTACAAG
>Ga0098050_1000911_pt1 | contig 10289 bp, 12 predicted proteins | sample 14_taG_FD_77070 | JGI IMG/M metagenome (GOLD analysis project Ga0098050, IMG submission 77070) | Marine viral communities from the Subarctic Pacific Ocean - 14_ETSP_OMZ_AT15311 metaG | ecosystem: Environmental > Aquatic > Marine > Oceanic | place: Pacific Ocean | collected 2015-01-18
TATAGGAAGACCCCCCTATAGGAGTCCCAAAAGGCTTGTGTAAAAATTTTTTTTATTCTATAACGTGAAAAACGGCTAACATCGGCTTGCAAAAATGACAATGACAGTAGAACCTGAACTAAATGTAAAATTATCAGAGTCTTCACCCCCCATAGATTTAAAGGATCGTATGGAGTCAGCAGCTAATACTGCCGCAGAACTTGCAGAACATGGGTTAGACGTTGAGCCGACCAAAGAAGATAAGGATACGGCTGCTAAAATTGTTAACGCATATGCAAGTAATCCCGAAAAGACTTCTAAAAAGGTCACAGACAAAAGAATTTCTACGTTAACACCTGCATCACTGCTCCTCACAAACAGTATTATACAGGAATTTGGGCAGTCTATTGTAGAAAGTTCCATGCAAATACGTCATCTTGTGACAAACAAGTTACTACTGGAGACTGACAACCCTGATCCTCGTGTTCGTATACGTGCATTAGAGCTTTTGGGTAAGATTAGTGATGTAGGACTGTTTGCAGAGAAGTCTGAAGTAACAATAACGCATCAGTCTACGGACGACATTAAGGAAAAACTACGTAGTAAGCTCGCAAAACTTGTAAATCCACCCGAAGAAGTTAAAGCAGCCGTCATTATCGACGGAGAAGCGTTGGATGTGGATAAAGAATTAGGTTTAGACAGTGAGTGAAGTTGCTTTAGACTTTTCTGAAGAAGAGATTCAGGTAATGTTAAACAATTTAGACCATTATACCCCCGATGAAGTGGCAGAGATTGACCGTATGGTCGATGAACTGAGTGTACGCAAAGAAAACACCCTTGCTTATGATGATTTGATTGAATTTTGTAAACGTATGCAGTCAGACTACATTGTTGGTAAGCATCACAGACTATTAGCAGATATGCTTATGGGTATAGAACGAGGAGATAAAGATCGTATATGTGTAAACATACCACCACGTCATGGTAAATCTCAACTTGTGTCTATTTTCTTCCCAGCGTGGTTTTTGGGGCGAAATCCAAATAAAAAAGTGATGATGGTGTCCCATACCACAGACTTAGCGGTAGATTTTGGACGTAAAGTACGTAATTTAATTGCTACAGATGAGTATACGTCTATATTTCCTACGGTTAAATTAGCAGCAGACTCAAAATCAGCGGGTCGTTGGAACACTAACTCTGGAGGTGAATATTATGCGTGCGGTATTGGGTCTTCTATTGCTGGTAGGGGTGCTGACCTCTTGCTCATTGATGACCCCCATTCTGAACAAGATGTCATTAACGGAAATTTTGAAGTGTTTGAAAAAGCCTATGAATGGTTTACATTCGGAGCGCGTACTCGGCTTATGCCTGGAGGTCGAGTTGCCATAATACAGACACGTTGGCATATGGATGACTTAACAGGACGTGTTGTACGGGATATGGGACAAAACGAGCGATCAGATCAATACGAAGTAGTCGAGTTCCCCGCAATACTAGATGTTGTGGATGAGAAAACTAAGAAATCGACTCAAAAACCCCTTTGGCCTGAGTTTTTTGACCTTAACGCGTTACTACGTACTAAAGCATCTATGCCTGTATTCCAGTGGAACGCACAGTATCAACAAGAACCCACCGCTGAAGAGGCTGCTCTGGTTAAGCGGGAGTGGTGGCAGATGTGGCAGAAAGAAAGTCCACCTGCGTGTGAATATATTATTATGTCTCTCGACGCTGCAGCAGAGACACACAACCGTGCAGACTTCACCGCATTGACCACATGGGGGGTGTTTTTGAACGAAGAAGTAGATAATTACAATATTATTTTGCTAAATAGTATAAAAAAGCGTATGGAGTTCCCAGAGTTAAAAGATTTGGCTATGGAGGAGTACTCTGAGTGGGAACCAGATGCGTTCATTGTGGAGAAAAAGAGTGCAGGTACAGCACTCTACCAAGAGATGAGACGTATGGGACTACCTGTGCAAGAGTACACACCTCACAGGGGCTCAGGTGACAAATTGGCACGTTTAAACTCCGTAACTGATATTGTAGCGTCGGGGTTATGTTGGGTTCCAGAGACACGTTGGGCAGAAGAAGTGATAGAAGAGATTGCAGGATTTCCATTTATGAGCCATGATGACCTTGTTGACTCTACCGTGATGGCACTTATGCGCTTTAGGCAGGGTGGATTTATAAAACTACCAAATGACGAGCCTGACGAGGTTCGGTACTTTAAACAACGACGAAGTGGATTTTATTGATGGCTATTGAGAAGGGACTATACTCCGCCCCAAAGGGGATCGACGAGGAAGTTGGTGAAGGAGAACTAGAAATTGAGATCGTAAACCCTGAAAGCGTTACGCTGGATGATGGGAGTATGGAGATTACTATTGAACCTGGAGCTGAGGGTATGGAAGGCGGGGCATTTGATGATAACCTCGCAGATATGTTGGAGGATAGTGACCTCAACTCTCTCGCTAAAGATATATGTGATATGGTCGAGTCTGATATCGACAGCCGCAAAGAGTGGGCAGATACCTTTGTTAAGGGTTTAGATGTACTTGGGTTTAAGTATGAAGAACGTACAGAACCTTGGGAAGGTGCGTGCGGTGTGTATTCTACAGTGCTTGCAGAGGCCGCCATCAGATTCCAAGCAGAGACAATGAGTGAGACGTTCCCTTCTTCTGGGCCAGTAAAGACTAAAATACTAGGGGAAGATACTAAAGAGAAAGAAGAAGCCGCTGAACGTGTCAAAGCAGACATGAACTACGAGCTTACCGAGAACATGGTTGAGTACAGACCAGAGCATGAGAGATTACTTTACAGTCTTGGGTTGGCAGGGTCAGCCTTTAAGAAAGTATATTACGATCCTAACATGGGTCGTCAGGTAGCTGTTTATATCCCAGCAGAAGATGTTATCGTGCCTTACGGTGCGTCACACATAGAAACCGCAGAACGTGTTACCCATGTTATGCGTAAAACTAAAAACGAGCTAAAGAAACTACAGGCAAATGGGTTCTACAGAGAAGTAGAACTTGGAGACCCACAACCATACCACAGTGATATAGAGGAGCGAAAAGCAGAAGAAGGTGGATACTCACTTACGGATGATGATCGTTTTACTGTTTATGAAATACACGCTGACCTTATAATAGACGGTGCAGGTGATTCCGAAGAGGATGATATCGCTAAACCCTATGTTGTAACGTTGGAGAGGGGTTCAAACGAGATACTAGCAATACGTAGAAATTGGAGTCAAGATGATGAACTGATGTTAAAACGTCAACATTTTGTACACTATGTATATGTTCCAGGATTTGGGTTTTACGGGCTTGGGTTGATCCACATTATCGGTGGGTATGCCAAGGCGGGAACATCCTTGATACGTCAATTAGTAGACGCTGGTACGCTCGCAAACCTCCCTGGCGGGTTGAAATCGCGTGGATTGCGTATCAAGGGTGACGATGCTCCCATAGAACCTGGAGAGTTTAAAGATGTAGATGTGCCATCAGGGTCTATCCGTGACAACATCATGCCTTTACCTTACAAGGAGCCCAGCCAGACATTACTCGCACTCCTAGACAAGATTACACAAGAAGGCCGTAGACTCGGTGCGATTAGTGATATGAACATCTCAGATATGTCTGCTAATGCTCCTGTGGGGACGACACTCGCACTCTTGGAACGCACACTCAAACCGATGGCTGCAGTGCAAGCACGCGTACATTATGCGATGAAGCAGGAGTTTAAACTCTTAAAAACAATAATGTCAGAATACGCACCGATGGAGTACGCATACCAGCCTGCTAGAGGGGAAGTAAGCGCACGGCAAGCTGACTACATGCTCATAGACGTTATACCTGTTAGTGATCCAAACAGCTCCACTATGGCGCAGCGCGTTGTGCAGTATCAAGCTGTATTACAGATGGCGCAACAGGCTCCGCAGATATATGACTTACCGCAACTGCACAGGCAGATGATAGATGTGTTAGGAATTAAAAATGCAGATAAACTTGTTCCAACAAAAGACGACATGAAACCCGTAGATCCTATTAGTGAGAACATGGCGGCATTAACAGGTAAACCGATGAAAGCGTTTATTTACCAAGACCATGAGGCTCATATCGCAACGCATACATCCTTTATGCAAGATCCGATGATTGCACAAACTATTGGGCAGAACCCACAAGCACAACAAATAATGGCTTCTCTACAAGCACACATTGCTGAACATCTTGGGTTTAAGTATCGTAAGGATATTGAAGATCGTTTGGGTGTTGATCTACCAATACCTAATGCTGAACTCCCTGAAGAAATTGAAGTGGACTTAGCTCGACTTGTAGCTAAAGCGGGTGTACAGCTTGCACAAGACCATCAAAAACAAGCAGCGCAACAGCAAGCGCAACAGCAAGCACAAGATCCGATGGTACAAATCAAACAGCAAGAAGTGCAGATTAAACAAGCAGATGTAGAACGAAAAGTTCAAAAAGATAAAGTTGACGCTATGATAGATACGCGAAAACTTGAGCTTGAAGAGCAAGAAATGATAATGGACGCCCAAAAATCAGGCGTAAAAATGGCAGCGGATAGAAGAGCATCTAACGCTAAAATTGATCTTGAAACTGTAAAAACAATGCAAAATGGTAGGAATAGGAAACAATAATGGCAAAAACCGTCTTTGACGTGCTTAAAGATAACATCGAGGTTGATAAAGCCTCTGCACTAGAATTTCTTGGGAGTGGGGGCGCAAAAGACTTCGCTCAATACAAGGAAGTTGCTGGCCTTATACGAGGTTTGGAGTCCAGCATAGCACATATACAAGACCTCTCGCGCAACTATATGGAAGATGATGATAATGAATAAAGTAGCAGAACTGGATATAAATGAGGTAGACGAGCAAGAACTAGAAGCACAACTACCCCGTCCTGTAGGGTATCGCATACTTATTGCAATGCCTGAAATAGAAGAGACCTTCGCAGATACCAAGGTATTAAAAACCACCACTATAATACATCAAGAACATATCATGTCTATTATTGGACTTGTTTTAGATATGGGAGATCAGGCTTATTCTGATGTAGAACGTTTTGGCGATACCCCTTGGTGTAAAGTAGGCGATTACGTAATGTTTCGTGCAAATACAGGCACGAGGTTTAAAGTTGGTGGAGTTGAGTATCGTTTAATGAATGATGATTCAATAGAAGCCGTAGTCAGCGACCCCCGTGGTGTATCACGAGCATAAGGAAATAAGAAATGGCATTTGAAAAAGTTGAGTATAGTTTTCCTGATGAGCAGGAAGATATTAAGAAACCAGAAATTGAAAATTCGTCGGCAATAGAGATTGATCTGGATAAAGGTAAGGATAAGAAAGAGGAAGCAAAAGCTGAACCTGAACCCAAACCTGAGAAAGAAATAGAAGTTGAAGTCGTAGATGATACGCCTAAAGCGGATAGAAATCGTAAAGCATCAGAACCTCCAGAAGATGTGACTGAGGAGGAGTTAGAAGACTATTCTGAAAAAGTTCGTAAGCGTATCCAGCACTTTAGTAAGGGTTACCACGATGAACGACGTGCTAAAGAAGCAGCTTTTAGGGAGAAGCAGGAACTTGAGGCGTTAGCTCAATCTCTTGTTAATGAAAACAAAAAATTAAAAGGTAGCGTTAACAAGAATCAAACAGCAATGCTTGAGCAAGCTAAGAAAGGCGCAAATTCTGAACTAGAAACAGCTAAGAACGCATACAAGACTGCGTATGAGGCTGGGGACGCAGAAGCTGTCGTAGCTGCACAAGAAAGTTTAACGGCTGCTAAGATTAAAACTGATAAGTTGAATAATTACAAAATTCGACCTTTACAGGAAGAAGAAACATCTGTAGCATTAAATAAAGAGACCGCTGTAGAAGCAGAACCTACAGTAGATCCAAAAGCATTAGCTTGGGCAGATAGAAACCCTTGGTATGGATCTACTGATGAGGCAGGTAGAGAAATGACAGCTATGGCAATGGTCACACATGACAGATTAGCTAGGCAAGGTGTAGACTTGCAAAGTGATGAATACTACGAGGCATTAGATACTCGTATGCGGCAATTTTTCCCCGATCAGTTCGAGGAGGTTGCAGAAACGGAGGCAGAAAAGCCTAAGAGAAGGTCCAATGTGGTTGCACCCGCTACGCGGAGCACGTCACCTCGAAAAGTGACATTAACGCAAACACAAGTGTCTGTAGCTAAAAGACTTGGATTAACTCCCGAACAATACGCCAAACAGGTTGCAATAGAAATGAGGAAAGACAATGGCTGAAAATCGCATAGACCGTGAATTAACTACTCGTGAAACATCAACACGTAAAAAGGCTTGGACACGTCCTGAAGTATTACCTTCACCGACACCACAACCTGGGTACGCGTTTCGTTGGATCAGAACAAGTACTCAAGGGCAAGCAGATGCCACAAACGTTTCTTCAAAATTACGTGAAGGTTGGGAGCCTGCAAAAGCTTCAGATCATCCTGAGATTACAATGGTAACTATAGAGAATGAAAAGTTTTCTGATAACGTTGTGATTGGTGGTTTGATGTTATGTAAAGCTCCGATTGAATTGGTAAACGAGCGCAGTGATTATTATAAACAGCAAACGGATAACCAAATACAGTCAGTAGACAACAACCTCATGCGAGAGAACGACCCTAGAATGCCCTTGTTTCACGACAGGAAATCTAAGGTTACTTTTGGAAAAGGCAATTAATTTAGATCAAAGGAGAATTGGATATGGCTTATCCAACTATAGACGCCCCTTATGGGCTTGTTCCCGTTGGCCTGATTGGTGGTCGTCCTTACTCAGGCGCTACTCGACGAATGAAAATAGCTAGTAATTATGGTACAGCTATTGGAAAAGGCGATTTAGTAAAACGTGTAAACGACGGAACCATTGAGCGTGACGGGAGTACAACAGCTTTCCCAGCTACTGGCACACTAGGTATTTTTATGGGTTGTAGTTATACTGACCCGAATACTAGCCAGCTAACATTCAACAATCAGTATCCTGCTAGCACTGTTGCTAGTGATATTGAGGCGTTTGTCGCTGATGACCCTGACTTAATAATGAAAGTAGCTATTTGCTCTTCAGGGACAACAATGGCAACATTGGGAAGAACTGTTATTGGTAATAAAACTTCAGTCATTAGTAATACATTAACTACTATTAATGGGCGTTCGAAGTTAGCTGCTAGTAGCAGCATTAATACCACCTCAACACTACCACTTCATATTATTGATGTAGTTGATAGCACGGCAACTGGAAGCGATACTTTCCAAGAATTGCTTGTTATCTTCAGCACTCATACTGATAATGGTAGTAACGTGTTCATTGGTGGACATGCTTATCGTAACCCAGTTGGCCTATAAAGGAGAATAAATAATGGCTATTTCACGCGCACAACTCCTTAAAGAACTGCTACCTGGCTTGAACGCATTATTCGGTTTGGAATATGCAAAGTACGGTGAGGAGCACGCAGAAGTCTTTGAATCAGAGACCTCTGATCGTTCTTTTGAGGAAGAAACTAAGCTATCAGGCTTTTCTGCAGCACCAGTCAAAGACGAGGGCTCTGCCATCGAATACGACAATGCTCAAGAGGCTTTCACGGCTCGCTATAACCATGAGACAATCGCAATGGGCTTTTCAATTACTGAAGAGGCTATCGAGGATAACTTGTATGATTCTTTATCAGCTCGTTATACTAAAGCGCTTGCTCGTGCTATGGCATACACAAAACAAGTTAAGGCAGCTACAATTTTAAATAATGCCTTTGACTCTGGCACTACTTATGGAGATGGAGTGGAGCTTTGTTCTACTGCACACCCACTAGTAAGTGGCGGCACTAACTCGAATGAGCCAGCAACTGCGGCAGATTTGAATGAGACTTCACTAGAAGCAGCTATCATTCAAGTAGCAGGTTGGACAGACGAGCGCGGCTTGTTAATCGCTGCAAAACCTCGCAAACTTGTGATTCCACCGAACTTGCAATTCGTTGCAACTAGATTGTTGGAAACAGAAGGTCGCGTAGGCACAGCAGATAACGATCTAAACGCGATCCGCAACAACGGTGCTGTTCCTGAAGGTTATACAGTAAACCACTATCTAACAGACACAGATGCATGGTTTATGTTAACCGACGTTCCAAACGGTCTTAAACACTTTAACCGTAGTCCAATGGCGACATCTATGGATGCTGACTTTGACACAGGTAACAGTCGTTATAAAGCCCGTGAGCGATACAGCTTTGGTGTATCAGATCCACTAGGGATCTTCGGCTCGCCTGGAGCATAACATAATTTAGAGGGGGCGGTGCAAATCGCCCCTTTCTTTTTACACGGGTTCGTGTATAATACAAAAATTACCTTGACAGTTGCATTGGGCGACTGACACTAGCCAAGACAAGGAGATTTTACATGGCTAATACAACATTTAACGGTTCCGTTCGTTCTGAAAACGGTTTCAAACAAGTAACAAAAAGTTCTACTTTAGGTACTTTTACAGACAATTTTACTGTTAATTCTAGTGGCGCTGTTTATAACACAGCAGGCGCACATTTTAAATATACTGCAGCAGCAGGCTACGGCCCAGCCGACCTTGTTATAGGTAAAGGCGGTTCAATAGGGGGCACAGTAAACCCTTATGCAGAAAGTTCTACAGCACTGTTCCAAACAGGTACAAAACTATTTTACGGTAATAACATCTACCGATATGGTCAATGTGGCGGGACAGCGGTTACTGCAGGTAAACTTGTTCAACACGCAGCAATAGATTCCAACCATGCGAACATGACCGCAACTGCGGCTGTATCTGCAGGTGAAACTGATATCTCAGTTGAAACAGGTGGTAACGACATGACTCTTAACGAGTATGCAAATGGTTATCTTTGGGTAAATGACGTAAATGGTGAAGGTCAAACAATGCGGGTTAAATCTAATCCAGCTCACGATCACTCATCAGATCCTAGTGTTGTCATTACTACATATGATGCTGTAGCAACTGCACTGACTACAAGTTCGCAACTTTCAATAATTCACGATCCATACACAGGTTTGATTGTAGCTCCTGCTACAGAGACAGGTTGTGTCATGGGCGCAACAGTTATTGATATGACGGCTGACTATTATGGTTGGTTCTGCGTATCTGGCCCACAGGCTCTACTAACTGTCGGTACAGTGGTTGTTGGTAACATCGCAGTTCGTTCAGGCGGCACTGCTGGAGGCGTTGCTCCTGCTACTGATAATGTTCTTACCGAGATTGGAGAAGTGATGGCAGTGAGCGCTAACACAGAATACTCTCTTGTTTGGATGAACATACAATAATTAAATTAGGTAGGGGGAAACCCCTACCGCCTCATAAAGGAGATTTAAATGAGTCATTCAGCAAATTCTGATGTATCTGCTTTAACTATAAGCGATGAAAACGCAGCAGACGCAGATCGTTTAGTTACTGCCGCAAGACCAAACACTTCAGCAACTATGGCTAATACGACCTTTGCAGGAGGAGCAGCTAGAAATGTTACTGTAACAACTGCAGGGACAGGCGATAATGCAAAAACATGTACGATTACAGGTACAGACGTGTTTGGAGATGCTATGACCGAGGTTATTACTTCTACAAGTTCTGCCGAGGCAGTTGCAGGGGAAAAACTATTCCTTACGGTTTCAGCCGTAGAGTGTTCCGCGCAATATGCAGCTAATATAACAGTAGGTTCAGGAACACTATGTGCTCAAGCTATACAAGGTAGTAATAGAATAAGACTTAAAGGTATGTCTATTGTTTCAGGTGGTACAGCAGGGACTGTAGAGTTTATAAATGGAGCCCCTGAAGATGGTACTACTTTGTTTAAGGCTAGAACTATAGGTACAGCTAATACTACTGTAGATAGAACAATACCTGCAGAAGGTGTTTTATTTGATAGCGGTATGAGCGTTAAATATACAGTTGATGTAGTTGATATGGCTACATTTTTCTACGCGTAAGAGGAGATAAGGTATGGCAAATAAAAGAAAAGGCAAGGCACCTAAAATGAGTCCTAGCACAAGACGCAGGATACGTGAAGCTGAGGGGCGAATGCAACAAGGGCAAATTTCGACCGATGCTGATCTAGATGCAGTAACACAAGAAATGAGAAAGAATGAACGAAATAGTGGTTTAAAGGTAAATTCTGGCTTCCCATCCTTTGAAGAGTTTAGAGATAGTGGTGGTGGTATGAAAAATGGCGGTAGAGTCCGTGGATCAGGCATTGCCCGTAAAGGTATACGTGAATGTAAAATGAGGTAGTCATGTATGA
>Ga0098050_1000920_pt1 | contig 10257 bp, 12 predicted proteins | sample 14_taG_FD_77070 | JGI IMG/M metagenome (GOLD analysis project Ga0098050, IMG submission 77070) | Marine viral communities from the Subarctic Pacific Ocean - 14_ETSP_OMZ_AT15311 metaG | ecosystem: Environmental > Aquatic > Marine > Oceanic | place: Pacific Ocean | collected 2015-01-18
AGTTTTAGTTTTCCCACGAGTTGTTTCTGCAGCTGTACCAATACGAATACCACTTGTCTCTTTGAAGTTTCGCGGATCGTTAGGAATACCATTTTTGTTTACAGTGATTCTATGTTTCTCTAATATATCAGCTGCTTGTCTTCCACTCAATTCAGAGTCAACTAAACTTACTAATATAATATGAGAATCGGTACCACCTGATAGTACACTTAATGTTTTACTATCATTTAAAATTTTTGCTAATGCTTGTGCGTTCTCAACTACCTTTCGAGAATAATCTTTAAACTCTCCAGTATCAGCTTCAACGAATGCTTGAGCTTTGGCAGCAATGATATTCATTAATGGACCACCTTGAGTACCTGGGAATATCGCTCCATTGATCTTTCTTGTATATTCTGGGTTGTTCCATAATATAATTCCACCACGAGGACCACGAAGTGTTTTATGAGTTGTAGAAGTAACAACATCGGCATAAGGAACAGGATTGTCATATGCACCACCGGCAATCAAACCAGAATAGTGAGCCATGTCAACCATAAGTAATGCACCTACTGAATCTGCGATTGCTCTAAACCTTACCCAATCAATTTGTCTTGGATATGCACTTGCACCAGCAACTACAATATCAGGTTTATGTTCTTGAGCCAATCGAGCAACTTCGTCGTAATCAATTAAACCATTTTCATCAACACCATAAGTATGAGCATTAAACCATTTACCTGAAATCGTAACAGGAGCACCATGAGTTAAATGACCACCACTTGCTAAATCCATTCCGAGAATTGTATCTCCTGGATTAAGAAAGGCTTTATATACGGCAAGGTTTGCATTAGCACCACTGTGTGGTTGAACATTCGCAAATTCACAACCGTATAGATCTTTGAGTTTATCAATTGCCAAGGTTTCGACTTCATCCATAAATTCGCAACCGTTATAGTAACGAGCTCCTGGATATCCTTCTGCGTATTTGTTTGTAAACTCTGAACCACAAAGTTTCATAACTGCCTTAGAAGCAAAGTTCTCCGAAGCAATTAGTTCTGTGGTTAATTTTTGGCGTGATAGCTCTTTTTGGTAAATCTTGTTAATTCTTTCATCTAGCATATTATTGCTGTTCCATCCTATATTGTGTTTCTTTTATTAAATGATAATAGGTACCTATCAACCTTTCGTCTTCGAAGATTTGAGGTTGAACAGACATACCTATGCCTTTTTCTTTTAATTGATTATAATACATTGTCAGCCCAATGTCAAGGAATTTATAACCCCCATAGTGTTTGGCTGCATGTTCTTTTGCCTTATCGCAGAAAGCGCAGGCTCGAGTACCATAGATGTAGATCATCTCTTTGGTGTTTTATCTTTCCAATCGTTAATGTAATCAAGTTGCTTTGCTTGACTCCACTCTTCAGATAATTGTTCGTTATCTTCTGCAAAATACTTGAGTGCTTTAACTGTGTCTACAATATCAATGTTAGTAACGGTTTCACCAAGCCAACGTTGACTGAACTCTTTTACTTCCTCTGCTTCAACAGATTCTTGAGACCATAACTTAGCTAGCTTCTCGGTACAATGAACTTCTTCGTTAAACCTTTGTACTTCATCACGAGGAATAATGTACCTTTGTTTAAACATTGAAACTGTATCAACTACTACATAATCACTTTTCATGTCTTTTTCCTATAAAAATAATAATGCTATTGCGAATCCGATGTTCAGACCCAATGAGCATGATAATAATAAATCCTTTTTAAAACTTTTCCTTTCGTACTCGACCGTAGTCGTTGTCCTTTGCCAATCGTTCATACAGCGGCTCCTCTGCGACACCTGGAGATTTAATTAGTTTTCTTTTACTAAAGTGTTCTCCAAAATTTCTTGCGTAAACGGTTTTTCCTTTATCTGGGCTTTCAAATATTTGTGCCATTTTATACTCCTACTATTAAACTTGTCATAATTAGTAATAAAGAAACAAATCCTAAAAACAAACTACACACTAAGAACGCAAACATTAGTATTCTTAATGGAGTTACTTTATAATCTTTTCCTCGCTTACCGACTCCTACAACTGCCTTTATTGCTTCTATTATCAAAACAAAAGACTATTCATAAACATTACTCCGAACATCATAACCATAGCTCCGAGCTGAATACACGTTGGAATTACGACACACATAACTAAAGGATTAAAATCCATCTTCATCCAATAATCTTCTTCGTGCCATTCCTTAACTTGCTCTGGTGTTGCGTTGCTATATTTAGTACTTTTTGTCATTATCTAACCTTCTCTTAATTTTATTAATTACGTTCTCTGCTTCAGGATATTCATCCATCATATCTACTACTTTATCAATCATATCTAAATCAAGTAACATATCGTTTCGACGATTGAGCCAACTCTCTTGTTGTTTCATCGCTTCTGCTTTCATCTGTTCCATGTAATGCATGTCATGTAACTTTTTGATGAATTGATTTACTTGTAACCACCTGTGATAATTTACGTTGCCGTCTTTGTCAAATGGTTTTTCTTCGCTCATTTAAATAGTCCGATCCTTTCTCCCGCTGCTTTACGACGATCATACTCTTCGGGAGTAGAAGGGTATCGCCATCCCCATGCTGCACCAAGAGCCATAAAGGTTCCTGAGTACGCGACCGCTTTCCAATTTCCGGTTGTTATAATCATTAAGATTAAAGCAAAAGCCATAAATCCTAACATCATATACTTTGCCTTCTGTGGAAATACTTTTTTGGTTTCCCAGTTTGTTAAAAATGGTCCAAAGAGTTTATGGTTATATAACCAGTTATGCATTCTATCTGAACTCTTTGCGAAACAATAAGCAGCAAACACTGCAGGTATACTAAATGGAATACCTGGCATTACAACTCCAATATAAGCAACTCCTAAACTAAGAAATCCTAATCCACCCCATGCTAATTTTTTTACGTTCATTATATTTTCCTACGATTTATAGTAGATGTTAATCCACTTCTTTTTTCTTCAATCTCCATATTCATTACTTGACTGTTATCAACCAATGGTTTAGAAGGAGTCTCACGGTCACGTTTAAATGCGGCTGTGCTTACAATTAATAACATTATTGCCAAAGGATCAAATACGAATATAATTATAAGTATAATCCATCTGACAGCATTGTCGTAATATTCCTTTGCCTCGGTTCCGTATAACATATCAGCGATATATTTTACTGGACCAAGTTCCGATTCTTGTTCTAACTGAAGTCTCTGTATAGGCAACTTCTGTTCGTTATATTGTACAATACTTACTACTGCTTTGTCAATAGTTATTGCTAAATTATTTCTTTCTTCTGTTTGACGACCATTGACATAGTTACGATCTTGTGGTCTTGATGTCTCCAAAACATAATCTAATCCTTCGATTCTATCTTGTGCAGCTTTAAGTTTTGATTGTTCTGCGGCGATTCTTGTATCAATGATACTTGCTTCTAAAGAAAAAGAATCCGATACTAACGCAGAATCAATATGCGCTTTAGAAAGGAATCCAAAGATACCCATACTTGTAATTAACATTAAGACAATGACAGCGGCTGTAAAATAACCACGAACCAAATTATTGATTCTATCCCATTCGTAATGTAACCATGCTGCTGAAACAAGTTTACCAAACTCAAGCACAGTTGCCATAACGGCAATACTGATAGCAGCACCACTAAAAATTGTCATTAATCCTATGATACTAAAATATGCAGCGGTTGCTGCTAAAGTGAGGGACGTTGTTAAAGTTAACCATTTCATAATATTATTTATTTGTAATAAGCAAATGTTTCCTTGAGACCAACGATTAAATCTTCCATCATACCATTAGTATGTAAGGGAGTAGGTGTAATTCTAAGCCGTTCTTTACCAACATCGACTGTTGGATAATTAATTGGTTGCACATATAATCCATGTTCGTTTAATAACCTATCTGACATTAATTTGCATTTCTTTGCATCTCTAACCATCACTGGTAATATATGAGTGCAACTCTCTTCGTGTAATTCTATACCTTCATTAATTAACATGTTCTTTAAAGTCAATGCTCGTTCTTGATGAAGTTCTCTCAAATCATTATGGTCTGATAGATATCGTATGGAGGCAATTGCGCCCGCTGCCATAACAGGTGACATACTTGTTGTAAAAATAAATCCACTTGCGACTGATCGTATAGCATCAAGAACAATACTATCACCAGCAATATAACCTCCATGACAACCAAACGCTTTTCCCAAAGTTCCATTTATAATATCTACTCTATCTTGTGAGTTAATCTTTTCGCAGTATCCTGCACCATGTTCACCGTATAAACCTACGGCATGTACTTCATCTATATATGTTATTGCACCATACTCATCTGCTAAATCGCAAATCTCTTCGATAGGAGCAACATCTCCATCCATACTGTAAACACTTTCAAATACAATACATGGAGTGTATCCTGACTCTACAGTTACCTGTAAACATTCTTCCAACGATTCCATATTATTATGTTCAAATACATGTTTAGGAGCACGACTATGTTTCATACCCATAATCATTGAGGCATGATTTTTGTTATCAGAAACAAAACATATATCTGGTACGATACGAGATAAAGCAATTAATGTCCATTCATTGGCAACATACGCCGATGTAAATAATAGACCGCTTTCTTTTTTATGTAATTGTGCTAGTACATTTTCCAATGTTACATGGTAATGGGAAGTACCGCCAATATTGCGAGTACCCCCACTTCCACTTCCTGTCTTTAACAACGCAGTTTGCATTGCATCAATTACATACTTGTTTTGTCCCATTCCCAAATAATCATTTGAGCACCAGTTAACAATTGTCTTAGGGGAATAAGGTGAGTACCAAGTCGCTTTAGGAAAGTTTCCTTTATCACGTACGATATCGTTAAATACTCTGTACTTACCTTCATCCTTTAATTTGTCAACCACATTATGGAAAGGTTGTTTGTTTATCATTTCTACGCCTTATGCTGCGTAGGCATCATCCCAGGATCCTTCTAAACCAGCAACCTCATATTCGGTTACACGATTCTCAAAGAAGTTTGTATGGTCTGCACCGTTTAATACCCATTCTAACCAAGGTAGTGGATTTTCCTTTACCTTGAAATTTGGTTTCATGCCTAACTGTAATAATCTTCTGTCCGTTATATATTTTATATATTCTTTTACTTCGGATTTTTCCAAACCTTCAATAGTTCCCATTGCGTATGCAAGATCAATAAACTTATCTTCGAGATCAACGATGTCTTTTGACATTTCGTAAATTTCTTTTTTGAACTCATCGTCAACAACACGACTATGTTCTTTTACAAACGCTTTAAATAATTTAGAGTTACCTTCAACGTGAATTGATTCGTCACGAATACTCCACTCTACTACTTTACCCATACCTTTCATTTTACCGAAACGTTGAAAGTTAAGTAACATAACGAAAGAAGCAAATAAAGCAACACCTTCGTTGAATACTGATTTGGCTAATGATAAACCAAGACCACGTAGAGTTGCTGTGTCTGCCTTTCTCATATAGTCAATCTTATCAGCCATTTCTGTATAGTCTAGGAATGCATGATATTCGGAATCAGGTAAACCTAATGTTTCATTCAATAACGCATAAGCACGTTGATGAATACCTTCTCTTGCTGCAAATGATCCTAACATATTACGGATTTCGTTATTCTTAAACTTAGGAATAAATTGATCGTAATAGTTCTGACCTACTGCTACGTCTGATTGAGTAAAGAGTCTTAGGATGTTTGTAATATAATCTTTCTCTGTTGTCGACATCTTGCCGCCTTTCCAATCAGCAACATCTTCAGATAGATCAAGTTCATCTTCGATCCAATGCGCTTTCTCATGTCTTGTTGTAATTTCAACAGCCCAAGGATAATGAAACGGTTTATATGTTTCACTGAACTCCATGAGTCCACCTTGTTTCTTAACAAGCTTGTCTGCTATTGCCATTAGGTCGTTATACGTACCTATATGTTCGTCGTTAATATAAATCTGCGGTACGGATCTAACTTCCTTACCGTTCGATACTCTTTGGTAAAAAGCAAGTCTTTGCTCTTCGTCGTCTAATACTACTTGTGTATAACCAATTCCATGTTGATTAAACCAAGCCTTTGCCTTTTCGCAAAAAGGGCAGTTGGATTTTGTATAAATTAATACTTCCATTTCATTTATCCTTGGCATGCTACGCATTCATCTTGTTCCTCTTCTGATTTCCCGAATTGTACTGCGTTTGTGTTAATAATATCATCTAACTTTTCGCGTTTCACTTTCTCGGAAACGTTTTCTGCTCTGTTAGAAGATTCTGTTCTTAAATAATATAATCCTTTACAACCTTGTGCCCAAGCTTGATAGTGTACGGTATGTAAGTACTTCTTATCAGCTCCTGCTGGGAAAAAGATGTTCAGGGATTGTCCTTGGCATAGATACTTTTGTCTGTCTCCTGCTAGCTTAATTAACGCATGTTGGTTTAATTCTATTGCTGTTTTGAAAACATTCTTTATATGATCATCTAAGAATTCTAGATGCTGTACTGACCCGCCATTTGTAATAATAGTTGACCATACTTCATCTGTATTCTTGCCTCGTTCTTCCAATACCTTTTCAAGATATGGATTTTTATTTAGGTGACTTCCCACCCTTGTTCTTGAAGTAAATGCGTTTGCCTTCCAAGGCTCAATACTTGGTGAGGTATCTACAATCATAGAACTATTTGCGTTTGGAGCAATTGCTAACATATGAGCATTACGACGTCCTGTGCCTTTCATATCTGGTGCTTCACCACGACGTTTACCCATTTCTTCAGTTGCTTCAACCGACTTCTGTTTAATATATGAAAAGATCTCTTCGTTCTTGTCAATTGCTTCTTGACTATCAAACGCAATTAAGTTTCTTTGGAAGAAGGAATGCATTCCCATCGCTCCTAAACCTAATGATCTTTCTTGTTGTGCACTATAACGTGCTTTACTAATCTCATCACCTGCATTATCAATAAAGAACTGTAATACATTATCTAAAAATACAATAAGGTCTTTAACCATATTAGTATCTTTCCATTCATCATACTTTTCTAAATTGACTGAAGACAAACAACATACTGCTGTTCTTTCTTCGTCGGTCACAAGGTGTATCTCATTACATAGATTAGATCCTTTAATTGATAAACCTAAATCTTTTTGAGCTTGAGGTAATGCTGCATTGGCAGTATCAATAAAGTTAACATACGGTTCACCTGTTCGGTATCTTGTCTCTAATACTAATTCCCATAGTTTACGAGCATCTACCATTTCACGAACTGATTTATCGTTAGGATCTAATAAACCCCATTGTTTGCCGTCACGTACTGCTTCCATAAAGGCATCAGATAAATTAACGGCATGATGAAGGTTTAAATTCTTTCTGTTTACGTCTCCTGTTGGAATACGCATATTAATAAATTCTACAATATCCGGATGGTCAATATCCATATAAGCTGCATAAGAACCTTTTCTTGTACGTCCTTGACGATACGCAACCATGTCAGCATCAACTGTATGTAGAAACGGCATCGGTCCTGGAGCCTTTTTAGATACTGCTCGAATATCAGACCAATGACCACCTACTCCACCACCTTTTACTGATAACCATCTTAACTCTGCTGTGTGATCAATTAATCCATCTAATGTATCAGGTACATATGTTAGGAAACAACTAATAGGTAATGCTTTTGCCTTTTCTCCTTTTAAGACTGCATTAGAAAGTACAGGAGAAGAATACATAAACCAACCTTCAGAAACATAATCGTATATTCTTTGTGCAAGTTTTAAATTACCACCACAGAACGCAACCGCTGCTCGAGCATAAGCCATTTGAGGAGATCTTTCATCGTCTCGACAATAATAGTCCTTTAATAGTTTAAATGACTGTTCCCCTAATTTCTTATCTCTGCCTGTTTGTATTTCAATACCTAGATGTTGCATTCTTTACTCCGTTATTATTCTTGTACATATTCTTTGGTTAAGGGAAAGATATTGGTAATTACTCTTGCGCATTCTACAGCAAGATCCATATGTTCTAACTGAGTACCGTTTCCTGATCGTAATTCAATATAGTGAATCCATGATCTTAGTGTACCATTGACATATAATCTTGAGACTGTATTGCCTTCTGGTAAAACCGCTCTTGCTTGTTCTTTTGCGATTCCTTTATCAATTGCCCATTTATATAATTTTTCTGTTTCGCGAATGAACTGCATTTGCTTCATTCTCCAATCTTCTGCTATTCTTCTTTGACCTTCGTCGTCTTTATCAACAGGAATGCTGTTTTGACGATTCTTTGTATCTTGGAACCTTGCTTCGCGTGGAATCATTTCTAAATCTTCAAGTGGGTTTGCGTATCTTTGGCTAAACTCTTGAAAGGAGAAACTACGATGTCTTATAAGTTGACGAGCAATATCTCTTGTCGTTTCAACTTCTAAACAAACACTGACCATTTCCAAAGGTGACCAATGTTTATGCTTGATTAAATAATTAACAAGCTTACTATTTGTTGCTGTGTTATTTTGATTATTAGGATTACTTACTCGAGCACAATATGCTACTAAACCTAATAAGGAATTATCTCCGTCCATTAAATCTTTTGGAGACCCTACAATCGCAGGTACTTGACTATGGCTAATCAATTTTACTTTCATTATATATTATGTCCTTTTCCATTGTTGAAATTTCAATTTAGCTTCCAAACCTCTATATGTTATTGTTCTCATCAAACTCTCAACGCAAGATATACTTCCATCAAGAACCATTTCATTTATATCTTTGCCTGGGACATTGTGTGGCCATATCACAACACTGTGTCCTGCATCGATTATACGTTCCATCCTTTTATGAATCTCTAAGTTACGAGGTTCAGCATCAAAGACAAAGACTGCATTATCCACCTTTTCAAGCGAATTGGTATTTCCATCTGCTCCATTCATTGCGATTGCATTTGATAAAAACATACTATCAAGTGCACCTTCAACCACATAATACTTTTCGTTAAAGTTTACTTTGTCCAGTCCATACAACTTTGGTACTTCTTCGAACATAATAGTAATATAACGAAGGAATGCATCAGGGTCCATTGACCTTGCTGATACTCCGAAACAATTGCCGTCTTTATCTAAGAACGGTATTACAAGTCGAGCTTCATCTTTCTTAACGTTCTCGAACTTATTTGGTACAATCTCATTGATCCATTCTTTAAACTTAGGAGCAAAGTAAAGTCGATAATGGTGCTTAGAAGGAATGGACCTTTTATCTATATATTTCTTTACTGGGTGATTATAATCAAGTTGGCTGATTTTTTTTAACTTTTTTAATGGATCCGAACGAGAGAATTGTGGTTCGGTAAATTTGGTTGTCTCTAGAGTTGATGTTGCTGTTTCGACCGTGTTATTTGCTTTGCCAATGAACTTCTCGGCAACATAATCATTGTATGCCAATGGGTCAACAACCTTAAGGAAATTACCGAAGATATGGCTTGCACCACAATTGTGACAATAATAAAATAACTTATTCTCACGTTCGAGGAGCCAGCCTCGCGCTTTAGATTTATTCTTTTTAGAATCCCCACACAAGGGACAACGAAAGTTGATCTTGTATGGGTTTGTGTTTTTGATACGATATCTGTCCAGTCTCCCAGCTAAATGTTGGGCGTACTGAATATCAACAAAGTCAAGCATAATATAAAAATCCGAAAAAATCTGTTATTAGTGTATATTATAACAAATTAACAACGAGATGTCAACCAAATAATTTAGGTAAATCCAATTTAGTGACAATGAATATGACAATCGCTCCCATACCCATCATGTACCATTTCCATCTATCAAGGCTGGTTACTCTACCTTCCATCTCAGATATACGTTTATCAAGATTACCGTTTAGTTTACTCAACGCAACCATGATTTCTTCATTGCGTTCTTTACGGTGTTGAGCGTTGTTATCAGATAGTCTTTGATGATCTTCTCTTGAAGAACTTCTGTATTGTTCTAACCTATCGTGAACAATTGCCAAATCTTTTTCTATTTCGACTTTGGTTTGTTTTATATCAATATCTAGGTTTTCAATTTTTTCAGCAACGTTATTTAGTATCTCGTGTTGTACTGCAACGCGCTTGTCTCTATCAGCAGACTTTTCAATGATGTACTCGTACTTAGAGAAAAACTTCTCTATTTGTTTTATGTCCTTTTTAATTAAGGCTACAT
>Ga0098050_1000937_pt1 | contig 10171 bp, 16 predicted proteins | sample 14_taG_FD_77070 | JGI IMG/M metagenome (GOLD analysis project Ga0098050, IMG submission 77070) | Marine viral communities from the Subarctic Pacific Ocean - 14_ETSP_OMZ_AT15311 metaG | ecosystem: Environmental > Aquatic > Marine > Oceanic | place: Pacific Ocean | collected 2015-01-18
CCAGTAAAACTCTTTGTTAATTTTTGGAAGAAACTACAAGAGAATCCATCTGCCAATTCTGTTAGAGAACTGTATGACTTTTTGAGCTACAAGGAATTACCAATCACAGAGGATGGTTTCTTTATTGCTTACAAGGGTGTTAATCGTAATGGCTACTCATGTCATGGCAATTTAAACACTAAAGTCCTTCAAGGTGTCGTAGATGATACTGGTAGAATCGAAAACAATGTTGGCGATACCATCGAAGTTCTGAGGCGCGATGTGGATGACGATAGAAATCATAGTTGTTCCTTTGGTCTGCACGTTGGATCACTTGACTATGCCAAGTCATTCTCTAATGGTCGTGTGCTAATCGTCAAAATTGACCCAAAGGACGTTGTTTCAGTCCCAAAAGATTGCTCATCCCAGAAGTGCCGTGTTTCAAAGTATAAGATCATCGACTCTTTCGATACCGAGATCAAGAGTGCTGTATGCGATGAAGATGGCAATGAGATTATCGCAGAAGATAAACAAGAGAATGATGACTTTGTTGATCGTGTAAACAGATACGTTCTGAAAAAACAACAACAGGGGCTTTGTGCGCTTAATGTTGCACAGATTCAAAACTCATTCAGCCCAGAATATCCTAGCCGACCACGTGTGCTTGATGCTCTAACTGAGCTTGGTTGGGGGTGGTTTGAGGGCAGTGACGGACACTGGGTAGACCTTTATCAATAATTTGTTAGTTGGTTAAATAATACCCCTCTCTCGTTATTGGTTTTTCGAGAGGGGGGAACACACAAACCATCAAATACAACCTGCCCTCTTAACCGAAGGGTGGGTTTTTTGTGTTTGTAGATTTGCTTTAATATTCGTTGTGACAGGTTGCATGTTAAAAGATCAAATAGTCTACCCCAAATACATTCAAGCGGCTCAGATCGCAACCTCATGCGAAATACACATATACAGATAGATATTTCGTTCCAACTTCAAACCAAAAAACGACAAATAACCATTGCGCCGAATATAAAGAAAAGAAATGTGTTGTTGTGGTGATGTTGTAAGTCGCTTAGTATCAACGAGTTACGACGGTACGGGGGGCGCTTCGCCGTAACTCATTGAGTGTCAACGAGTTATGACTATTTTTTTGTTAGAGTGTTGAACCAGAAAACCCCGCCCCCTGCATTCTAACAGGAGACGGGTAAGCGCCACAGAAAAGCTTTTTTAAAAATGTCTATTGTCTAACATGTTCGCTGAGAACAATCAGAATAGATAAAAAGATGCAAGTCATGATTGAGTATATATCCATTTGACTTGTTAGATTAGGCGCAAGGCTCGATTACAAAGCCGCTCGCATCCTTCTTAGCAAGTCCTTTCTCGACAAGCCCGACAATCACGCCCTTGCCATCTAAGAAGCGCAAGTCGGTCTCGTCCCCGTTGATGACCTTAAACCCGCCCCATACTTTCGGCAAGGTTTTTCTGAATACCATTGCAACATTTCCGCCAGCACTTAGGAAACCACTAACAAGAGATTGATTCTTTGTTTCCTCACTGCGTGAGAATGTCAGATGATAGTTGCTAGGCAATTCACCAGCGAGGAATTTTGTCATGCGTTCTGGTGACTTTGTATAGTCCATGAACTGAACGTCGGGGAAGTGTTCCATCATGTTTTTTCCGTCGAGCTTTACGTTTTCCCATGGGATGTCGCTTGTTAGGTTAAAGCGAAATGAAGGTTTTAATTCTTTTCTTTTGGCGAGCTTAACTGCGTTATTGACTTCTCTCTTGAGCTGTGTTAGGAAAGCTATCTTATCCTCAAAAAACAAACGTGTCTTTTTGATTCTTGCCGCTTGGACGTTAGAGAAATTTCCCATACCGCTCGTATCAAGACAAGCCGCCTTGCAACCTTTTGATGCCCACTTGCAGACATTGAATCCAGACTTGTTAGCTGGTGAAAGGTGAATACCCCATGACTGGTAATTTAGTTTTATGTTTTTCTCTAGCTTAGTGTTAGTGGTTAGTAACTTCATGGCTGTATTGTAACAGAACCGCGAACGGATGCAAGTTTTTTTAAATTCTTTTTTAATCTTTTTTTATCACTTTTTACTTGACAAGCGCGATCTGTTAGGTTTCTGTTAGATGTGTAACTCATTCATTATCAACGAGTTACGACGGTGCGGGGGGCGCTTCGCCATAACTCATTGAGTGTCAACGAGTTACGACTATTATTACGATATTTTAGTGCTTTACCCTTTCGCACAGTTTGTGGCAACAGTATCCCTCTGCTTTCGCAACCATGTCTCGCCTCATCACTTCCATGTCTGCTTTGAGTTGTGGATCTTCTTGGCACATAACGTCATACGATACAGAAGCGTCAACTAACTTATTGCCTTCTCTAACATATTCTTTTCCTAGATTAACTTCCAAGGTTTCGGGGTTGTAGTAAACGCGCATTAAGATAGGGCTTCCCCCATCTTCACACGGTATCAATTGATCTACTATATATTTAGGCATTGTTAGTCGTTGTTTAAAATGTTTATGATATCCTCCGAGTTCTGCTTCAAATTTTCGCTCGCTTTATCCATTCTGTGATTTGCGACGATTGGCTCCTGCCTTTTGCCTTGCAAATGGCGCGGAACTTTTCGGCGTGTTCTGGCTCCAGTTTTACCGTGATTGCCTCCAGTGGCGTGGTGCGGGGCTTTCGCCCCGCTCCCTTGCGTTTCCCTGCGTGGCTCATTTCTTGATCCCCAGCGTATGGTTCATCGCCCCTGCGGTGATTTTCTGAATTTCTGCCTTGGTAGCGTTCGGGAATTGCTTCTTGGCGGCTTCCTCGATTTTGTTCCAGCCATTCATGAGGGTTGCGATGTCTTGGGCGAGTTCCTTGTCTTGGTTCGTTGTCATGCGCTCACTCTACCCTCTTTTTGATTTCGCGCAAGTCTTTTTTCAAGTATTTCTGCTTTTATTTTTCCACTCCACGCATTCTCCCACATCTTTACTGGGTTCCCATATTGGGCAGTATCTTCCAGCTTTCGCGCAGAAGTCGCAAAGGGAAGAGTATCGCGGGAATGCTGCGCCACAGTCGCATCGCACAACCCCGTCTATGTCGTCATGTATTGACTTCTCCTCCAGAACCCCTTCGCTACACACGGGGCAAATTTTTCCAGTCATATCCATAATGCAGAACAATTAGTCGTTGTTTAAAATGTTTATGATATCCTCCGAGATACCCAGAACAGAAGCAATCCTTACCTTCATTTCGAACGCTTGCGATTGCACGTCTTTTTGATCATCCTCAGATTTTACATATTGATTCCGACCATGAAAAGATTCATAAGGAAAGTTATCTAATGTATTTTGAAGGCTTGTGCGAAAGTCTTCCCATTCTTTAATTAAGGATTCGCGACTACTTCCATTCATGTGTATTGCGGGGGCGATTTGGCGAGCGTTCATGTTGATATTTTACTTGTTTATGTGTTAACTGTCAAGATTTTTGGCGAAGATTTTATAACCTTTTTTATTCCCTTTGATGACGACTAAATCGGCGCGATGCACTGGATTAGATTCTGCGTCCACAAACGTTGGAGCTTTGTATGGGTTATAGAAGATTTGATTTTTAGCGGTTGAGTAATCACGCCGCCCGTTGCATTCGCCCACCACAACAGCATGAACGTTTTTTTTCTTTTCTTTAAGGACTCGCTGTCTACCAGCTTCAGAAACTTTGAATTCCGCATTTGTTAGAATAACCTCTTCAGCGTAGCGCACAACCTTCCATACGCCATTGACTTTTTCTTGCAATGAGAGGCACCGCCGATGGAGGTTAAAGTATATTCTCGTTTTCATGTTTTAATTAATCTGTTATAAAAATTTGCTTACCATCCTCATTACAGAAACCCTTATTGCTTTGCTTCTTGGCATGTTTGATAATGTTATTTGCCGTGCCTCTAACACAAGGGTCTTCAGAGTCTGAAAATCGCCCAATTAGGCTGACCACCTTTTCAAGCTGTGCCTTCGATGTGGAGATTGAAAACCCGTTGCCAATTATATCACCGTTTGCTATACCAACGGCTTCTAACATATCTTGATAGTCCGATGACTCCATAACCCTTTTGAGATACAGAACCCCCTGTTTTTGCTTTGTCATGGCTGTATTATAGCAGAGCGGAGGGGCGAAGCAACTGTTTTTTAATGTTTTTTTTGTGGAACAAAATGTTCCACGGAACCTCTGTAAGTCATTGAGCATCAACGAGTTACGACGGCGCGGGGGGCGCTTCGCCGTAACTCGCTCTGTTTCAACGAGTTATGACTATCAATGTTACTCCTTGCGTATGAATTTGCATCTTCCTTCGTGTTTATAGCCACATGAATCCATCCATGTAATAAAGTTGATACCTATACCACACACTCCGTCGATGATATCTTGTGTGTATTTAAGTTTGAACTGTTCATATTGTTCTTCTGTCAGGTCGCCATAATCAATATTACGTCTAGTTCGTTTCTTCGAATATACAGCCTCATTAAACTCTTCTTCAGTAAGCTCTTTACCTTCGATATACCAATGCTTATCACCATCAGCATATTCAACAGCAGGACCGTCTAGACGATGACGCTTGTCATTTTGATACCAATACTTGTGCCCATTAGCATATTCAACAGCAGGTCCATCTAGACGGTGAAACTTACCATCTTGATACCAAGCCTTATATCCACTAGCATATTGAATAGCAGGACCGTCTAACCGATGACACTTGCCATTTTGATACCATTCCTTATCGCCATTAGACCATTCAACAGCAGGACCATCTAACCGATGAAGCTTGTCGTTTTGAAACCAACGCTTGTTGCCATATCCATTTACTATTACCGTATATTCTTGCATAATCTTATTTATACATGCATTCCCTTAATGCGAAGCTTGTCAACGTCTATATTCATAGCTTTAGCAATATCTTCCAGAGTAACTTCTACGTTGTCACGATTGTTAAACTCTTCTTCAGTAAGTTTTTTACCTCCGATATACCAAAACTTATCACCATTAACATATTCAACAGCAGGTCCATCTAGCCGATGGAGTTCTCCATTTTGATGCCATTCCTTACCGCCACTAGCATATTCAACTGCAGGTCCATCTAGCCGATGGAGTTCTCCATTTTGATGCCAAGCCTTATAGCCATTAGCATCTTCAACAGCAGGTCCATCTTCACGATGGCGCTCATTGTTTTGATACCAATGCTTATCGCCATTAGCATCTTCAACAGCAGGACCATCTAACCGATGACGCTTATCATTTTGATACCAAAATTTACTTCCATTAGTCTGTTCAATAGCAGGACCATCTAGACGGTGAAACTTACCATCTTGATACCAAGCCCTATTACCATTAGCATATACTTTTACTGTGTATTCTTCCATAGTGTTGTTTAGTTAGTTGTTGATTTGCTGTCCCTTTCGGCAAGGACATTATAGCGCAAACGGTGAAAGAAGCAAGAACTTTCTGCATGTTTTATCACTTTTTTTGTGGAACAAAATGTTCCACGTAACCTCTGTAAGTCATTGAGCATCAACGAGTTACGACGGCGCGGGGGGCGCTTCGTCATAAGTCGTTAAGTATCAACGAGTTACGGATTAGAAAAGTCTACGTGCAAAACGTTTTTTTTATCCTCTTCGATTTCTAAACTAACAGATTCTATGAACCCCGCGAGCATTTGGGGGTCTTTAAAAATCAAATCATTTAGAACTCCCTCTGGATATTCTTCATCTGTTAGAAACTCTCCTTCAACTGTAAATTTTACTATTTGTGTCACTAAATTGTTGCGCCCCCGAAGGGGCTTTGTTATTAGGTATTGACCTTGTTAGATTAGAACCAGCACGAATAGAAAACCTGCTTGCCCTCTCTCAAGGTATCATACGCATCAGAGATGAAAGAAAGAGTTTGTTCTTTTTTGTATTCATCATATCTCGAATCTGAACCATAGAAAAAACCGCTTGTTTCTGGCAGTTCGTTATTAATGACATCCGCCTCAAGCTTTTCGATGTCGCTCATATTCAGTTCAAGCTCTGCGCAGTTCCAGTCCACGCTATTGCCCTTATCTATCCACAGGTTTTGCATCCATCCATCCAGCGCGTTGTGCTTGCGCCAAGTTTGGATTTCGATTGTGTCCCCGTCTTGATTTCTTGTATATGCTGTAGCGTCTAGTCCCATTTTATTGTTCCTTTCTTTTTAGTTGTTTGTTAGTTGTTAGTTGTTACTCTGACGCGGTGTGTTATTTTACAAGGATAACACATGTTGATCATTCGATAGGCTTCATTCTCATTGTCAAATTCGTAAGGGTTGTTAGAATGAGATGGTTGAACATTTTTCCATTCATACTCACCCTCATTGTTTTTCACGGATACTTGAACGATATATTTTTGTGAACTCATTGTTAGTTTTTTTGGTTTTGTCCCTCTCGGTAAGGACATTATAGCGGAAACGGAGAAAGAAGCAAGAACTTTTTACATGTTTATGCACTTTTTTTGTGGAACAAAATGTTCCACAGGATCGTCATAAGTCCCTAAGCGTCAACGAGTTACAACCGAGCGGCGGGGGCTTCGTCATAACTCGTTCTATTACAATGACTTACGTGGGTTATTTACGCTGTTAGAAACTGTTAGATTGGGGGTAAGAAAAACCCCCGCTGGTTGGCGGGGGAAAACTGTTAGGTTTATTACTTCCGTCTAGTGACGGGGATCTGTTAGCTGTCAAGCTGGGAGAACTAGACCAGTCTCATTGTCAACTGTTAGGCTAGGCGAGTGATTCGCCAAGCGGTCGAAGTTGGATTGGATTGTCATTGTTCTCTGTGGCAACTTGGAAACGTCTGAACCCTTGAGCATCTCGGTGCAAGCGTTGTAAAGATTCCAGAGGTTGTTACCCTTGAACTCCTCATGGCGTGGAGCTTCAAACTCTTTGACAGTCTTGTAAACGTCGCGAGCAGAGAACCCCTTGGAGTCTACCAGATCGATCATCAAGTCAGCCGCTTGATTGCGCGTGATCTCAGTTTGCTGATAAGCGGCAATGCGGTTTGCCATGTCAGACCAGTGAGAAGTGACGCGAGAAACAGCAGTGGACAACACGCGAGGCAAGTCTGTTAGAATGCGCGGAGTATGACGGCGAGCAAGTTTGATATCAGAGGAGAAACAAAGGTTATCACACACAAGCATCTGATTCCCGATGCAAATTGCGGAAGCAAAAGCCTTGTCATGGCTGTTACGGATTCCGACAACTAGATTTCGGTCATCTGCTTGGATGTCCTTGCCAGTGATAGAGAAGCCGCCGAAGTAGCGAAGATCACCACGGGCTAGACCATGTTCTTCATGTGTGATTTCTAAGCCAGCGCGATTAAGAGCCTTGCGTGTATAATCTACGAGCGTGGCGTGAGGGATTGGCGTGTGGGTGTCCGTTCCAGCAGGTGTGTTGAGGTTAGCAAGCTGGTCGGATTCGATGCGGTTTTTTGATAGTATTAACATGTTTTTTTTGTTTAGTTGGTTAAGCGTCTTTCGTGACTGCGGGGACATTATAACCTAAAACATTTTCATAAGCAAGCTATTTCCGCATAAAAAACAATTTATTTTTAATGTTCCACGGAAATGTTCCACGCGCAAATCGACCTAACAACACCTGTTAGAGTGTCAAATATTCTCTAACAATGCCTGATATTTGGGCAAATACCGTCTAACAATGCCTGATATTTGGTGAAATAACCATTTGGGGTTTCTGTTAGTTTAAGTGGTTCAGTGTCAATGAGTTATATGTTTGTAGATATGCGTAAGTCCTTCAGTATCAACGAGTTATGACGGTGCGGGGGGCGCTTCGCCGTAACTCATTGATTATCAACGAGTTATGACGATTTTTCTGTTAGAGTCTTGAGCAAAAAAACCCCGCCCCCCGATCTAACAGGGGACGAGGCTAACACTACTCCAGAAAACTGTTAGGCTACGACCTCGATTCCTGTTAGGTGCAACGTGCGGTATTTCTCTTGCGCGTTGTCGTCAATGTCAGTAGCTAAGACTTTAAGGCAACGTCTGCCGTTTTTCTTGGCGTTCCACACGTCCTCTACGGCGTGAATTTTAAAAGTGCGCTCTTTGTCTCTGCGAACAGTTGACTTCCCGTGGTTGATATATCGAACAGTGCGATCCTTGAGAAGGTTTGCGATTTCCAGAGCGGAGGCGGTTGTATCTGTGTTTGTGTTTGCGATTTGCATAGGTGTATTATAGTTGGTTTTTTCGGTTGAGTCAATCCCTTTTTTTCGGATTGAAAGATTGTTTAGTGCTTTTAAAACGTTCATTTGTTTTGTGTGTTTGGGTTATTCTGGCACGATTGCCATTACATGCTCGATAGAGAAGCCGATTTCTTCTCCGTCCTCAGTCGTTCCCCAGAATGGGCGGTGAGGGTTATTTTCTACAACTTCGTCAACGATGACACAAGCTCCATTCACGATCACTTCTGTGCCGATTTTGATTTGTTCTTTCTTCATAGTATTATTTTCTAGTTGTTAGGTTTGCGTTCTTTGGGGTCTCTTTTTCCTGTCAGTTGAAAGTAAAAATTTTGTTCATCCTCTAAAGATTTTTTATACAGCTTGGAAATCTTTTTACGGTTTATAGTATTAACATCATCCAAAAGATCTCGCAAGCGTTTTGTTTCTTCTCTTGCCTTAAGCCATTGTTCATGGATTTGTTTTTTCATAGTGATATTTTCTTTCGTGGTTATATTTTAAAGCAAAAGCGAGTTAATGTCAACAATTGATTTGCTTATTTAAGCCATGACCAAGTCGCCTTTTTTTCAAAGCCGTTAGTCCTGAAGCGGTCAACTTCTTTTATTCCTCCACCTTTAACAAGTTGAAGGATGACGAACTCACAATTTCCAGAAGGGGACTTGTCGAACGTGTAGCTCTTTAAAGCTGTGTCAAAGATTTGGCGAGTTATAACAGGTGGATTAATTTTAGTGTTTCTCATAGTATTGTTTTTTCTAGTTAGTGTTTTAAGTTTTGGAAAGCTGATTGCTCATAAAGGAGTTGCACCTTTGTTTTCCTCTCTCACCGCTTGTGCCGTGGTATCCTCGGATTGCTCGGAGTATGTGAGAGGCTGTCTTGCTTGCTAGACGAATGAGCCATTATGTAGTGATTTGTTTCGTCCTGCACTCGCAGGACTTGGAAGTAGTTGGTGGTTTGTCCCTCCCTTTCGTTGAACACATTATAGCAGAGTTAGCGACTTTTTACAAGCACTTTCGGCATTAAAAACGCTTTTTTTTTACTTTTTAACTCATTCATTATCAACGACTTAGAATTGTTCCACAGAATTGTTCCACAGAGATAGCTCGAATTTGCGTCTTTTCACTAATCCTTTACGTATTTTTCCCCCCGCCATGCGATACATAGGCATTACTTCAGAAACGCTCTTATAGTTTCCATCGTTTAAACGTCCCTTTTGAGAAACAAGCTGATAGAGTGCGCCCCTTCCGCAGTTGTATGTGAAACTTGTTAGAGCGGCGAGTTGGTAATCTGTTAGAGGCACTTTAACAATAGAAAGAACTGTTTTTTTGTATTTGTGTAATTCATTTTCTAACAACTCGAAAGCCTCCCGCTCGGAGATGAAACCTTTTAAAACTGCTTTTCCTGTGTGACCATATCCAATTGTTAGTTTTCCGCCGCAACACACATATGCCTTGGCTCTGAATCCCTCGAAATGTTTAATGCCTTGCGTCATGTGATACCAAGGCACGTTAGGTTTTACTAACAGAGCGTTGTTAGAAGCCAAGACTGGGGTAATGAAAAGCGCGAGCAGTATTATAATTTTCATGGTGTAATTATACTCTAACAGATGGGCTTTGGCTAGCATTTATTTTTATTTTTTTGTGGAACAAAATGTTCCACGGAATAGTCATAAGTCATTGAGTATCAACGAGTTACGACGATGCGGCGGGGGCTTCGCCATAAGTCGTTCATTATCAACGAGTTACGATTGCTTTTTTATTGAATTATGGTGGAGCATAGGGGAATTGAACCCCTGTCCGCGATCACTGGGTTATACCCTATCACTCACGTCGAAACCTGTATGCCCCGCAATCACCTTCATACTCTCTCAGATGCACACGGGAATTTTTATACCCGTCCAATGGAGTCACCCATAGTTAACACAATCAGTTTCCGTGACTAAATCGGAA